>Ga0163147_10000325_pt1 | contig 75073 bp, 57 predicted proteins | sample OliLakLV19MP6G1_FD_148597 | JGI IMG/M metagenome (GOLD analysis project Ga0163147, IMG submission 148597) | Freshwater microbial mat bacterial communities from Lake Vanda, McMurdo Dry Valleys, Antarctica- Oligotrophic Lake LV.19.MP6.G1 | ecosystem: Environmental > Aquatic > Freshwater > Lake >... | reverse complement strand
AGCACCAGCACCCACACCAGCACCAGCGCCGACTCCCCCACAAGCATCCCTACCAACTCCAGCACCTGAACCAGCGCCCGCACCTGAACCAGCGCCCGCACCAGCACCTGAACCAGCACCAGCACCAGCGCCAGCACCAGCGCCAGCACCAGCGCCAGCACCAGCACCAGCACCAGCGCCAGCACCCGCGCCAGCACCCGCGCCAGCACCCGCGCCAGCACCCGCACCAGCGCCGACGACAGCACCTGAACCAGCGCCAGCACGTGAACCAGCGCCAGTCTCAAATTTGCCACCAGCACCGATAATTACTCCAAATCCAGCACCAATATCAAATTTGCCACCAGCACCCACAATTACTCAAAATCCAGCACCGGTCTCAAATTTGCCGATCGCACCCATAATTACTCAAAATCCAGCACCAATATCAAATCTGCCACCAGCACCGATAATTACTCAAAATCCAGCGCCAGTCTCAAATTTGCCACCAGCACCGATAATTACTCAAAATCCAGCGCCAGTCTCAAATTTGCCACCAGCACCGATAATTACTCAAAATCCAGTGGTTGCCACCATTACTCAAAATCCAGTGGTTGCACCTTCTGCGGCGCCAATAAATCTCGCACCGATACCTAAACCGGAACTCGCAGCCAACCAGCCACCCAGCACAAATCGTTTATTTTCGCCTAGCTTGCAAGAGCAAAACCAGATATCTAATTCCTTGCAACAGCGCAATTCACCTCCCGCGCCTGGGAATCTTGACGCTTCCAAGTTGCCACCTAACCTGGGCGCCGTTATTTTTCCCGTCGAGGAGAGATTTACCAGTGAGTTTGTTGATTACTTAAATTTGCCATCAACAACTGCGATCGCCACCCTAGAAGATGCCCAAAATACCCTTCGCAGTGTCCAACAAGCCACAGGTATCAAACCAGCTCTCATTTATATCAGCTTTGTACCCCAGGGTTCTAGAGTCGATCCGCCTTACAGCAATTCGCGCATCTTGCGCGTAGAACAGCAAATTCAAGCCTCTGACGAACTGGAACTGATGGTGATCACCCCGGAAGGTGTGCCCGTTCGCCAGCGCATCCCTGGAACCTCTCGCGCCCAGGTAATGGAAGCTGTTCGGAAATTTCGCGATGAACTGACTAATCCGGTAAAGCGCAACACTAAAAGTTATTTGCCCTTGGCTCAGCAGCTCTACCAGTGGATGGTAGCGCCGCTGGAAGCAGAACTGCAAGCAAAAGGCATTGAGAATTTATCTTTTATCTCAGATATGGGGTTGCGATCGATACCGATGGGTGCCCTGCACGACGGCAAAGGCTTTTTGGTAGAGCGTTACAGTGTTGGATCGATGCCGAGTCTGAGTTTGACGGATACCAGCCCCGCCAATTTCAAAAATACCCAAGTTCTGGCAATGGGGGCGTCGCAATTTCCACAGATGAGTCCTTTGCCTGCGGTGGAAATAGAAGTATCGACAATCACGCCGCAGCAGTGGCCGGGTAAGTCTTTCTTGAACGAAGCTTTCACCCTGGCCAATTTGAAATCGCAGCGCCAGCAGCAGCCTTTTGGGATGATTCACTTGGCTACTCACGCCGAATTTCGATCGGGAGCTCCCAGCGAATCCTTTATTCAGTTGTGGGATACTAAATTGCGTTTGGATCAGTTGTGGCAAATGAATTGGCACAGCCCGCAAGTTGAAATGTTAGTTTTGAGTGCTTGCAAGACGGCTGTGGGCGATCGAGAGGCCGAGTTAGGCTTTGGCGGGTTAGCCGTGCAAGCCGGGGTTAAATCGGCTATGGCGACTCTTTGGTATGTCAGCGACGAGGGCAGTTTAGGATTGATGGCGGAGTTTTACGGGCAGTTAAAAACTGCTCCGATTAAAGCAGAAGCACTCCGGCAAGCGCAATTAGCGATGTTGCGCCAAGATGTGCGAATTGAAGGGGGGATGTTGCGGACTTCTGTTGGTAATGTGCCGCTACCTCCGGAATTGGCAAACACGGCGACTCGGAATTTTTCTCATCCCTATTATTGGTCGGCTTTTAGAATGATTGGTAATCCTTGGTAATGAGGTTTGTTTTGGTCGATCGATTGTTTGACTGTGCGATCGACTTTTGGCTAATTGTACGATCTAACTGTCGCATAATCTTCGAGCAAAAGTATGGTAGTATTATAAAAATCTTGACTTAGGGGTAGCGGGAGTATGAGCATTGTTCCACGCGGAATGACAGTTACTGAGGCTTATCGGCTCTATCGGTCAGGTAACTTATTGGTGAACAGAAAGTATCAAAGAAAATTAATTTGGTCGGTTGACGAAAAAGAAAAATTGATGGGAAGCATTTTAAAGGGATATCCAATTCCTTTAATTCTACTAGCTGAACGTCCTCTAATTCATGGAACTGCCAAGTATGAAATCATAGATGGTATGCAGCGACTTAATGCTATTTGTGGTTTTATTGAAAATTTGTTTTCATTTAAGGGCAGGTATTTCGATATTAACGAGTTCTCATATGCTAAACAATTAGCTGATGATAAAATATTTAATTGTGTAGAAAATTCTGATATTTTATCCAGAAAAGAATGTGCAGATGTTTTAGATTATCAGCTTGCAGTAACTATCTATAGCGCTATGGATGAAAGCGACATAACGGAGGTTTTTGGCAGAATAAATTCCGGTGGTAAGCATTTAAGCAATCAAGAGAAACGACAAGCAGGTGTAACGACACCATTTGCAGAAGTGATTCGTACAATTGCTATGAAGTTGCGCGGGGATGATAGTCCGAAAACGCTTCGCCTATTTGATATGCCGCAGGTTAGTATTGATTCCAAACCAAATAATCAAGGGTATGGGATTCAAGCAGAAAACACTTTGTGGTGCAAGCAAGGAATTCTTACAATATCTCAACTGCGTGATAGTAACGATGAAGATATGATCGCAGATATTTCAGCATCGATATTACTTAATGAACCCCTCCCAAGAAGCAGAGAGCGGCTAGATAATCTTTACGATGAAGAGAGTAGTTACTTCCGGTCACTAGAGAATGCTCTAGCCATTTATGGCTCAAATAGATTAGAAGAAAATATTGTAAAAACTTTTTCCCTTCTGGCAGAAAGTATTGAAACATATAGCCTGGATAATAAGTGCTTGCTAAATATCGTAAACTCAGGCAGTAGTAATCCAATTCCGCAGGCATTTTATACAATCTTCATGGCTTTTTTTGAATTAGTAATTGACTTGGATCTTAGACCTGCGAATTCTCAAGGGATTATGGAGGCACTCAAAAATCTTCAAAAGAAATTAGATCTAAGCCATCGCTATGCAAAGATACAAGATCGTAGAAATAATATTAATCAAACAAAGGGATTGATACAAGACTACTTCGCCAAGCAAGATACATCAACTTCGGGACACGGTGCTGAGTTGATACAAGCCTTCAAAAATTCCTTACTTCGTTCTCGTATAGAAACTGCAAAGTACGAGTGCAAGCAAGGTTTGCTAGATCTGTCACCAACAAGTAGAAAACTAAATAATGATTTACCTCAGAGACTTGTTGAGACAATTTGCGGAATAGCAAACTCAGATCCAGACACTGATGGATATATTTTCATTGGAGTGGCTGACAAAAAGCAAGACGCAGAAAAAATTAAAAATTTAGATGGGCTTAATCCTCTTGAAATTAATGGTAGATATGTTGTAGGAATTGATAGAGAAGCTAGGGTTTTAGGTAAAACACTAGATGATCATGTTGGAATATTAATTAATGCCATCAAGAAATCAGCTTTGACTGACAGCTTAAAGACTCAGGTTCTGATGAAAATTGATACTATATGCTACAAGGGATGTTCTGTGATTATCATTAATGTTCCCTGTCAAAAAGCGGTTTCCTTCGTGGGTGAAACAGCTTTTATTAGAGAGAATTCTTCAACTGTAGAAGCTAAAGGGCCAAAACTAATGGCTGTTTTTCAAAGTTTCCAAAAGTAGTTTACGAAGATTAGAAAAGTTCGATCGCCCACAACATCTTCCACCATCATCAATCAGCTTCTAATCCGCCGCAAAAATGCCCGCCCCGATCGCACGCTTAACATCCTCCCAGCAACAGCGGATACACAAAATACCGTCCCAGAACCCAGGAAGCCGAGGGGAGTGCGTTTGAGGTATTTGTTCGCGTAAATGGCGCGATCGCCCCCTCAAACGTAATCCCTAACATCGCCTCAATCTTCCTGTGGCAAATTTTCCAGCCAAACCTCCAAATCTGCGATCGACTGAAAATCTAACAATTCCTCTGCTAGAGTTTCAATTTGCTCGATCGACAAATCAGCAATTCTAGAGGTGATAGATTCCGGCAAAGTTCCAACTCGCCGATTGAACAGACGGCGATTTAACTGACGTAAAATCAAGGATCTTCCTTCTTGTTCGCGGCCTTGCACAATGCCTTGCACAACGCCTTGTTCAATACCTTGTTCGCGCCCTTCTTCCTTAGCTTCCCGATAAAACCGAGTTTCCTCAAGCGTAATCCCTAGCATCGCCTCTGCCTCCCTTCGGTTCAAATTTGTAAACTTGTAAACCAGTATCGTCGTCAGCATCTCTATTATGGCGCGACTAGCTGCTTCCGATTCCTCCCGCTGCGATCGCGCCAGCAACAATCGCGCCGCTTCCGGCGTACTCGCTTCGTCGATAGTCGTCAACGCCATCAGCGCCACCCCCAGCGGCAACTGTTCGATCGCGCCCAACTCATCTAAATATACCAGATGCACCTGATTGCTGCTCAAGAGCGATCGATAGGGATGGGTTTCTGATTGTTCAGTCGATCGACTCGGATAAATTACCACCGCTTCCCAATCTGTAAATCGCTGACGATTGCGATAAAAATACAAAAACGACTCACCAAACAATCGTTCATATAACAATTCATCCCGCTGAAACTGCACCTCACAGAAATATACAACTCCAGGTTCAGCATCCGGCGGCAAAAACACCCCATCAATTTCAAACTTCGGTTCCTTCACCGCCACCGAATCAAATCGATACTGTTCTGCATTCAAGGGTGACTCTTTCAATAGCTCAAACAGCAGCGTCGGAGCTTCTTGAAATAACTTATAAAATATTGAATCTCGACGCATTAAGTCAACATCTCCTCTAGCCTATGCAACTCATCCAACCGCAAAAACAGCAACTCGGTAATCTGATTAATTAATTCTAAAGGATTTGAGATAGCCCCAGACCAAAAAGTATCCCATATTTTGTTAACTGGCGATCGAACTTCCCCCGTCAGAATTCCGTGTTTCCTTACTTTCAACTCGTCCAACCTCAAGCCGTCAGCCAGAATCAACAAGCGCGACTTGACGGGGTGACACTCGTCTGGTGGGTCAATAGTAGCTTGTTTGATGCGATCGCCCGATCGCCCGCGGGCACCTCAACAACCGCCAAAAACTCATAATTGCCACAAAAATTCAAAATCCCAAACCCAAAATTGCATAACCCCAGTACGATCGATCTAGTTAGCAAAAATAAGTAAAAACATTACCGGAGTAATTTTTATGGATCTGGTCGTACTCCAGAACTGGCTGGACAACATCTCCTTTGCCGTTTTGTTCTCCACAATGCTCATTTACTGGGTGGGCGCAGCCTTCCCCGGCATCCCCTACCTGGGGGCCCTAGGCACCGCAGGAATGGCCGTCGCCAACCTCTCCATCGCCGCTTTACTCGGTTCTCGATGGATAGAAGCCGGCTACTTTCCCTTAAGCAATCTCTACGAATCCCTATTTTTCCTAGTTTGGGGAATCACCGCCATCCACCTAGTCGCGGAAAACATGAGCCGTTCCCGCTTGGTAGGAGTAGCCACATCCCCCGTAGCAATGGCAATATCCGCCTTTGCAGCCCTGACTCTGCCGGCAACCATGCAATCTGCAGAGCCCCTAGTACCCGCCCTCAAATCAAACTGGCTGATGATGCACGTTAGCGTCATGATGCTCAGTTACTCAACTTTAATGGTAGGAGCGCTACTGGCGATCGCCTTTTTAATCGTCACCCGTGGCCAAAAAATCGAACTCACCGGCAGTTCCTTCGGCACCAACAGCAGCCGCAACGGCAACTACCGCCTCCAACGCCCACAAAACCCCGAATCTCCAACCATCGAAACAGTCGCCGACAGCGCACTAGCATTCAGCGAACCATCTTTCAACCCCAACAATAACGGTTTGGGCACCACCGCAGTGCTCGAATTAGCAACCGTTCAAACCGCATCAACCGCCCCAAATCAAACCGCAGAACTTCTCTCGCCCCAGCGATTGAATCTAGCAGAAACTCTTGATAACATTAGCTATCGCATCATCGGTTTAGGATTCCCCTTACTGACAGTTGGCATTATTGCCGGTGCGGTTTGGGCTAACGAAGCTTGGGGATCATACTGGAGTTGGGACCCGAAAGAAACCTGGGCGCTGATTACTTGGTTAGTATTTGCTGCCTACCTGCACGCCCGCATTACTCGTGGCTGGCAGGGAAGACGCCCAGCAATTTTAGCTGCCACAGGTTTTGTGGTAGTTTGGATTTGCTATCTAGGGGTTAATCTGTTAGGCAAAGGTTTACATTCCTACGGTTGGTTTTTCTAACTCCCGATCCACCAATCAGCCACAGAAGAACAGGATAAGTCAAAGAATCGGGATTAATATCATCTCCGGTTGTAGGGTGGGCAATTCCCACCTTACTCAACCAGCGAGATTCTAATAATTAACTCCCTCTTCCTTCTTAACTTTTTTTACCAGATCGCGAAGTCGAAGGGCCTTCTTCCTTCTTCCTTCTTCCTTCTTCCCTCTTCCTTCTTCCTTCTTCCTTCTTCCCTCTTCCTTCTTCCCTCTTCCTTCTTCCTTCATTCATTAAAATAAGGACAATTGATATGGACGAATCGCCAATATTTCCCCAAGAAGACGATGTTGTGTCTGCCCCTACCAGCGCTTTGATGTATCAATGTACATTCAAAGTCAGCGAATTTATGGCAATTATGCAGTCAAAATTGGTAGACGAAAAATTATTTTCAGACGGCCTGGATTGCGAGTTATTAAGTGCTGGCAAAGACTGGACTAAAGGAAAACTTAGAATGCGTCTGGAGTTCATTCCGCTCGAACCTGAAATCAAAGAACAAAAAGCCCTTCCTGCCGCTGCAGAAAGATCAGACACAGTGCAAAACTACGCCGTAGATAGCTCAAATCAAACAGATATAGATGAGCCATTAAATCAATGTGACTCAACAGAAATAAGTAATAATTTTCCTATTTCTAGGTATCCCGACCGCGACCCCCAAAGTATAGGAATGTGGAGCTAAGCTGGTACTTACGGCAGAGGGAAAGGAGGAAGATTTTTTAATTTTAAGTTCAGAGTTTTGAGTTGAGGAGCTTAAAACAGCATCCTTCCTACAACTGACAACTGTCAACTGTCAACTATCAACGGGCAACTGTCAACTGTCAACTGTCAACTGTCAACTGTCAACTGACAACTGTCAACTGTCAACTGTCAACTGGCAACTGTCAACTGTCAACTGTCAACTGTCAACTGTAATGCCTGAATCTTCCAATTGGACGCACCTGCACGCTCAAGTTCACAGGACGCTGCTGTACCGACAAATATTGCCATCAAATCAGCGCTTGCTAGTAGCAGTATCCGGCGGACAAGATTCTCTGTGTTTAATTAAATTACTGCTAGATTTGCAGCCAAAATGGGGTTGGAACCTAGCGATTGTTCACTGCGATCATCGTTGGCGTTCTGACTCGCAAGCGTCGGCCAATCATGTAGAACAATTAGCTAGAAACTGGGGAACATCCTACTATTTGGAAACAGCCTCGGACATCCCCACAACAGAAGCAGCCGCCAGACAGTGGCGATATCAAGCTTTAACCGAAATTGCGATCGCCCACAACTACCCCTACATTGTTACAGGCCACACCGCCAGCGATCGCGCCGAAACACTCCTCTACAACCTGATTCGCGGCAGCGGTGCCGACGGACTTTCTGCCCTCACTTGGACACGGCCCCTGCTCGATTTTCGATTGCCGATTTTAGATTTTAGATTGGGGAATTCCGGCGAAAATCCCAACTCCCAAATATCTGCCGATTTTAGATTGGAAAATCAGGATGAAAATCCCCAATCGAAAATCCAAAATCTAAAATCTAAAATCTATTTAGTTCGTCCTTTGCTGGAAATAACTCGATCGCAAACAGGTCAATTTTGTCAAGAGCAAAAACTACCCATTTGGGAAGATTACACAAATCAAGACTTAAAATATGCCCGCAACCGGATTCGATCGGAATTATTGCCTTATTTGGAAACTCATTTCAACCCAAGAGCCCAACAAGCGATCGCCCAAACAGCCGAACTCCTCCGCGCCGACGTAGAATATCTCGAACTTGCAGCCAGCGACTTGCTACAGCGAGCAATGTCTCCAATTGCAGATAATCCGCAGGTGAAGTTTCAACTTCCCGTCAAGTTAAATCGCCCGATTTTGCGCGAAGCACCCCTGGCCTTGCAGCGACGGGCAATGCGACAACTACTGCAACAAATATTGCCCTCGGCGCCAAGTTTTGAAAGCGTAGAAAAATTAACCAGCTTAATCGTAGCGCCCAACCGATCGCAAACCGATCCATTTCCTGGAGGAGCGATCGCCCGAGTTGAAAAACCTTGGATAATTTTAGATCTTAAATTTTAAACAGTCATCAAACCCGAAAGGACTTGTCGCAGATCCGAAACTACCCGATCTTGCTCCTCCCCAGTCTGCTGCACGCGATCGAGTTCCCTCGCCACCGCTTCGAGCTTTTGGCGTAGCCCCTTCAAATTGTCCTGCACCGGCTGCAACATTTCTTGATAAACATTCACCCGGCCCCAGAGTTGCGCCACTGCACCTTTCTGGTTGAACAAATTCTGCTCTAACTGCTTGAGTTCGTAGCGTTTCGCCTCACTTTCCCCATTTTGGCGGTTGACATTTGCCTCAATTTGGGATAAGGATTCCCGCACCTGCTGAATTTCGTTTTCCAGTCTTTGCAATTCTTGGCTTTGCTGCTGCCGCTGAGTATTGAGCTGTGTGACAATCGGCCCCAAATCAATATCTCCTCGCTCTTGTTTTGGAGCATTAGCAGTACCCAGCCGCCGCCACAGCACCGCCTGATGCTGCTTCAAAACATCTTCCCGTTCCTGCAACCGAAGCCGCTGTCCCACCAGAGTTTCGTTCAACATCTGATAACTTTCGCGTTCATCTGCCATTTCATTTTCCAAAGCCATGCGATCGTACTCGCTAGCAGCTTCAATCTTCTCTTGGAGCTCCTCGATTGTCTCCCGCTGCAAAGTCAACTCCTCCTCTTGATCGTTAACAAACCGGAACACCTTTTCCAAATCCTGTTGCAGGTGTTGCACCAGCCCCTGCAACTCGTCAACCGACATCTTCTCCAAGGCTGACACATCTACTTTCTGCTCCGTACCCGCAGCACCCGAAGCAGATGCGAGCCTGGAAACTTGCTGGTAAAGATCCTCAACAGCCCGCACCTGCAAAGACACGGACTGAGCCTGATCCTGCTTAGCGCTGAGGGTACTTTGCTGCCCTTTAAGCTCCGCCCGAGCTTGCGCCAAAGCTTCTTGAGATTGGTACCACTCTTGCCAGCGGTTTTGGAGGCTCTGATTTTGTCGATCGACCTCTTCTTGTTGCTGTTGAGCTATGCTTTGTTTTTGCTCCAACTGCTGCCAGTGCTGATCCAGAATTGCCTGTTGAGCGCCCACGGCACCAAAAGACTGATTCAGTTGTTCCCGCACCCCTTGGGCAGAAGCAATTGCCCCTCCCAGCTTCTGCATCAACTCCTGAATCCTCTGGGTCTGCTGCTCATCAACTACTGCCCCCTGCGGAACCTCAGACTGCTGCTGGGCCACCCGTTGCTGCTCGCCCCGCAACTGTTCCCAAGCCGTCTCAATTTCCACGCGACTGCGATCGACTTCTTCTCGCAGTCGGTTAGCTTCATCTCGAGTATTTTCAATTTCTGAGCGCTGAGCCTCCAGTCGCTCCAACTCCTCTTCCATTTGAGCCAACTGCTCTTCGCGGGCTTGCATTTCCATTTCCCGGCGATTGAGTTCCTGACTCGAAAACGTCAGAGAAGCCTTCCACTGTTCAATTTCCTCTTCCTTATCCTTATACTTGTCCTGCAATCGCGAGAAATTTTGCAGAATGCTCACCAACTGGCGGGCCGCCTCCTGAATCCGCTGCACTTGCTTGCTAGCGCTCAACTCAACCAGCACCAGCGTGCCGTCGTTAAACTTATTAGCTTCCTCAACCGGGATCGCGTCATCGCCTGGTACGGCGCTCCAGTTATGTTCGCCCCGCTGACAAGCTAGCAGTTTCAGTTCAGCCTTACCGCCACCGAGACCAAAGCCGCTTCTCTGTTTTTGTACTTCCGCTAGATACAGCACACTAATAGTCCTCTGCTTCGTAAAACCTATCCCAACTTACTTTAAGTTACTTAAAGGCCTAAAAGATAAGTGGTGTTTACTTCCTACGCTGTTGGGTAGACGGCTAATCCCAAGATAAGTAGGCTATCCCCCTTAAGCCAAAGGTTCTTGACTAAACATAACACTGCGTGTGATCTTTAGTCAACTTACCTAAAGTAAACAAGTATAGGCAAGTAAGGATAACTTTTTGCCACTTAAGTCTTACTTTTTGGTATCGTTTGCCCAATCGGGGGATAGCATTTTTTTCTAACTTTTCTTCAGCACTCACGCATAGCACGTTCTCACGGGAGAACTTCCAGAAAGTACGGCCGCCGCCAGTTGTCTGGAGGAATGAGAAAGCAGCACCAATGCCGCTTGATTAAAGACTAGCTCTCACTGCGGAGACTGCCATAGCCCAAACCTGAAAAAGGTCAGTCCTTGAACATCCCCACGTCTAAAGCCGGGGGATTCTTGCCCACCTTCAAGACGACAACGGGACATTCAAATATCCCTCTACTCACTCAAAGAACTTTACTTCTCCCGGAGCGCAGACTTGCTGAGTCCTTGATATTTTTAAGGTTGAACGTGACCTATGCTGCAATTATTTGCCCTTTAACTATTCCGAATTAATCGGATTAGTGCGTTGCCGGGGTTGCTCGCCGTCTAGGATATTTCAATGGGTTGAAAGTTATTCTTACTCTGGCGAATCGCTCTCTGCCAATTATACCACTCTGGTTTTAGCAACACAATCGTTTCACGAGACTTAAAAGTCCCTACCGACTGCTCCCCATGTCTAAATCACGATGTCGTTAGCCCAGGGCTTGCCTCTGGCGTTTCGATCCAAAAGTTTGTATTGATTTTACAACGCTTTAGTTATGGGTCGATCGTGAGAAAAGCCGTTGCAGCCCCCAAGCTGGCGCCTTGCTCCGGCGGACTAGGGATTTGAACCGCGCTGCCTTAGAATAAGGTAATGACGCGAGCCTATGACGCTCGCCGCGGGCGAGCAAAAAGGTCGATCGGCACTGAGGGTTTTCCTGACAATTGCCAACAAAGGTTCATTTTGACTGCACCTGATTTTAGGGCTGTGGCAAACCCAAAAAAACCTCGATCGCAACTCATCCAACCCAACAGACTAGCCTCAAGTTCCCATCGGGGGTTGATCGGCACTTGCTGCTGGTAGCAGCGGTAAAACCAGAGAATCCTCGGTATTTTGAAGTTGACCTACGCCAAGATGTGCTGGATAAACTGACGGCATACTCAGCCAAAAACTTCAAAACTTTGGCGATCGAAGACTTCAACCAGTCGGGAATGCCAGCGTTGCATACTCGAAGAACCCGTGCAATCGTGCGATGTGGATTCTACGAGTTTAGGCAACAGTGGGAATACTAAGGTGAAACTCTACACTTAGAGAATGCCGCGAGTTTCGCGGTTTCAGCTTGTGGACTGGTAGCGCGGCCGAGGAGTTGCAGCAAGTATCGCCCTTTCGTCAATTCCCAATTGTGAGATCGGCATCAGCGCGTAAATTATTGACGGAAACTAAAGTCAATCTTTTCGCCAGCACACAGTCTTTCCGAGCTCAGACGCCAACGGTTTTAAGGAGGACACTTTAGCTGCATGCAGGGAAATTTGAGTGAAATAGACATCCGCAGCATCCTGCAATTGATTGAGTTAGGTCAGCGAACCGGAGAACTGTTCGTAGAGGCCTACACCTCCACCGGCAGCAGCACGGGTACTCAACCTACCCAGCGCTCCCTTGCAGGACAATCCTGGTATGTCTTCTGCTTCAACGGTCAGATTATTTACGCTACCCAGAGTGCGGGCAGTTTGTTTCGCTTGCGCGACTACCTGCGCCGTTACAAAGCAGATACCGCCCTCGACAAAATCCAAGTTCCCTATATGGCATCTACCAATGCCCCAGAATACGGCTACCTATGGGCCCTGCTAGAAAACCACATCCTCACCCCAGCTCAAGGGCGCAACATCATCCAGAGCATGATCCACGAAACCCTATTTGACTTGCTCAGTCTCCACCAGGGTTCCTTCACTTTTGAAATGGGCCCAGCTTTGGCTCCTCAACTGACCAGCTTAGAAATTAGCTCGCTGCTGGCCAAGATTGTCAAACAGGTGCAGCAGTGGAAGCAGTTTCACCCTCACATTCAGTCGCCCAACCAATGCCCGGTGATTTCAGACCCCTCCGAGCTGCGAGTAGCGCTGCCTGTCAATACCTTTAATACTCTCAGACGCTGGGCCGACGGCCACACTTCGATCCGCCAAATGGCGCGGTACCTCAACCGAGACGTGCTGACTGTCGCTAAGGCGATTTACCCCTTCGTGCAGCAGGGATTGGTGCAAGTATTTTACGAACCCTCTGTTGCCCCGGCCAACAATAAAAAAGAATGGTCGTCCCCAGAAACCAAGGTTCCGAGAGTTGTCTGTATTGACGACGACAATACTATTCGCAAAACAGTTGAGTCAATTTTAAATGAACACGGTTACGAAGCTACTACGATCGGCAATCCCCTCCAAGCCCTGAGTTTGGTGTTTCAACTCAAACCCGATTTAATTCTGTGTGACATCGCCATGCCGGAACTCGACGGCTATGAAATTTGCGCTATGCTGCGGAGTTCTAGCGCTTTCCGGCAGACGCCGATCGTTATGCTGACGGGCATCGACGGCTTTATCGATCGCGTTAAAGCCCGCATGGCCGGAGCTACAGACTTTTACACCAAACCTTTTGGTGAAAGCGAGTTATTGATGCTGGTAGAAAAATATGTGGGTCCGGGCTACCCTCGGCTCAATCTTTCCGAAAGATTATTAGAGCGCTCGCTAGAAGACCAATTAGAAGAAAAATAAATTTCGCACCCATGCCATGATGGGATCTTTTTTGTACCTGCGGTTAGATCGAGTCTCGGCCACCATAAAGAGAAAGCTGGGGGCACTATTGGCGATCGCACCATAAACTAGAATGTATTAATCCGCGCGCTGGCATAAGGGCGTCGGTAAAACTCTGTTCAATTTCTAGGCCCAAGTGGGTCTAACACGCTCAAAGTGCAAATATAATATACTTGTTCTCCAGTTGCAGCCGCTCCGAAAAACTGATGCACAGAGCTACTTATTGCTAGGTATTTCTGTACAACGTCAGAGAGTCCAATTCTCAGTCTTAAGTGACTCCGTTCATGATTGTCGCGACACCAGCCATGTCAACAACTCCTCGCTAATCCGAGTATCGGTTTAGCATTCATCGCAGAAATTACCCAGAGTTTTACCAATTGAGACGGCGGTGGGAGTACAAAGTGAAGCTTTAGGGGTTTCAAATTAATTGTTCGTAGTCGATTTGAGCTAATTTGTCAGCAAAGGTCGCGCGAATTTATTGATAGGAGTCAATTATTGACGGAGCAAATTTATTGCCAAGCACCTCCGGCAGTCGCGCCATTCACCCCTTGGCTGTGTCAAGCTTGGCTGTGTCAAGTTTCGACCATCGAAGTTTCGATCTGGTTCTTCTTGGCGGGAAACCTCAACAATTTGCTAGAAATGCAGGTGTCAGAATTATGATTAGCGGTAGCCCAGACTTTATATTACCAGGACTAGGCGTAGATCCGGCTCCGGAATTCCAAGAACTAGAAACTCCCGAAGGCGAGCTGCACCTGCGGTTCTACGTTCCTTCGGGGAACGAGTTCGCACTGCCGGCGACAGGGATTAGAGAGGTACTATCCCCGTCCCCAGACCGCATGACACCGATCCCCAACGTTTCCTCTTTGCTTTTAGGTACGCTAAATATGAGAGGACGAGTGATTTGGGTGGCAGACCTCGGCCAATTTCTGGGAGACCAAACACCTCTGAACACAGATAGACCCGAAATCCCGATCGTGGCTGTGGAAGACCAAGACACGATTTTGGGACTGGCAGTCGATCGAATTGTCGGGATGGACTGGCTCGACGTAGAGCAACTGCACTCTCAGAACAATGCACCAGACGGCATGATTCCATTTCTGAGGGGAGAATGGATGTTAGGTGCACCAGCTCAGAAAGTGCTCCGACTGCTAGATCAAGTGAAAATTCTGCGCTCGGCGCGGTGGGCAGCGTGAAATCGATTTTAGATTTGCGATTTGCGATTTTCGATAGGGGTCTAACCATCAACAGTCACACGACTTGAGGCGCGCATCTAAACATTCAATTCAAGATAAAAATCAAAAATCTCAAATCTAAAATCTAAAATCAAAAGAGGGCGGCAAATGGCAACAAGTACCAACTTTCAGCAGGACTACCAACGGGCAGAAGCGGCCTACATGGATGGCAATTATTCAGAAGCCGCAGCCCTAGTTTATCAATTAGTAGAAGATTTTCCCGAAGATCCCAGCGCTCGCCTGCTGTGCGGACACATTTACTGCTACGGACTGCAACAGTATGAGGTGGCGCGGGAACAGTACACGGTTGTGCTAGGCCTGAGTGATGACCAGAGTTTGGTGGAACACGCTCACAGCGGAATTACCTACACAGACCAATTTTTATCTGGAGAACTGCAAACGGAAAATTTCGAGGCTTTGTCTGCTGAAACTGAATTAGAATTCTATCCAGACTTATCTCTCGATGAAGGGTTAGAAGACCCGGATTTGGGACTTTTCCAAGGAAATTCACCATCCCTTTCCTATAGAAGTCAATCCCCAGACGAAATGGAAAACGAGGACTTGGCAGACTTGGGCATGAGTGGCTTGGGGTGGGAAGCAGAAGACGACGATCGCACAGGCTTAGTCCCAGATTTAGCCTCACATTCTAACCCCTTTGCTGGCGACAGCGGCGGAATGGCAGCTTATGCTGAGACCTCCGACTCGCTAGACGGCATAGACGAGTTTGCCGACTCGGACTTTGGAGACCCTTTTGCCTTAGATGATGGAGGGTTTGATGCTGCTGACGTGTCTAGCAGCAAAGTGTCTGGGAAAAGCGCACCTTACTCAGGAGATTCGTTTTCAGAAGCTCCGACTCAGATGCTCAACGGTCAAAGTTTTGCCTCCTCAGAAATCGGGAATTCCTTCGACTCGAACCAACTAGACTCCCCCATCGGGCCCTCGGACAATTTTCGCGAACCTTTTGCTGCGCTAGATTTGCCAGACGAATTCGACGAGAACTCTGACTACGACTACCAATCCCCGCCACAGAGTGGCCAAAATCACGGTCATAACGCACCTCCGGCCGAAGAGGAAGACCCCTTTGCCGAGGCGATGCCCTCGTCGGGTTTCGGGTCTTCTCGACCTCAAAACAAACAGCCTAATAACGGGTCGGACTACTCGTCAAACTATTCGCTGGCGGAAGACGAAACGCTGTTGATGGGAGGTGCGGTCCCCAACTCTCAAAGTCAAAGGTCGAGCCGGGGACAATTTAATTCAGTCGATCAAGCTTCCGCCAACAGCAACGGTTACAGCGACTCGGAACCCCCGGCATTTGGCTCTAGAGACAACTTCGAGTTAGATGCTTTTGAAGACGACGCTTTTAGCGATTCTTTCTCTTTCGACGAAAACGAACAAGCGACAGCTTTTGGGTCGTCCGACAATAACAGCAGTGCCTGGTCGTCAAAAACTGGGAACGCTCAAGAACACAGCGACTTTTTAGACGAATTTGACGAATTTGACGATTTGGGGAATTTGCCGGACTTTGATATCTCAGAAGATGCCACCAGTTCGAGCTTGACTAGAGGTAACACCAATTTCGGCAACTCGACCAGCGGCATGATGGGAACGACCGGCAGCAGCCTGGACTTTGACAACAGCGATGGCTCAGCAATTCGGGATGACGAGATATTTAGCATAAACGGCCCGGCTGATGCGTCGGTGCCGACTTTTTCTCCCACCGAAACAGAAGCGCTCGATACTTCGGTAACAGTAGAACAGGGGGGACTGGCTTTCTTGGAAAATGCCCCTTTGTTTACAAAACAGTTGTACACGGCAATCGGGGCGGGACTGGTTTCTCTGGTAGCTGTGGCTTTCGTCACCAACATTGCCTCCTATCAAGCTCTGCGGCAAGACAAACCGGAGGCGATCGTGTACCTGCGCCAAACAGGCTGGGTAATGACCGCAGCCGCAGGTATTACCAGCTTTTTAACTTCTTGGGGCATCGGCCAGTTGATCGCCAAGCAGGTACGCAAGTCGTCGGACAATTTGCAAGCTCAGTTCGATGCTGTATCTCAAGGAACTTTGGATGCTCGCGCTACGGTTTACTCGGAAGATGAATTTGGCAAAATGGCTGCTAAATTCAACCACATGGCGAAGGTCATCCAAACCACGATTAGCGATACCAGGCGCAAGTCTGACGAGCAGGAACAGGCAAAAGAAGACTTGCAGCGCCAAGTGATTCGCTTGCTAGACGACGTGGAAGGAGCGGCCAGGGGTGACTTGACGGTGACTGCGGAAGTGACCGCAGACGTTTTGGGTGCTGTTGCTGACTCGTTTAACTTGACAATTCAAAATCTGCGCGAAATTGTCCATCAGGTGAAGCAGGCGGCTCGGGAGGTCAGCAAGGGCGCTACGGATAGTGCCAAGTTTGCGGGCGATTTGTCTTCCGACGCGCTGCGGCAAGCTGAGGAACTGGCGGCAACGCTGAATTCGGTGCAAGTCCTCACCGATGCGATTCAGCGGGTCGCAGAAAGCGCTAGAGAGGCGGAAGAAGTGGCCCGGGGCGCGGCGGCAACGGCTCTGAAAGGGGGCGAGGCTGTGGAGCGGACGGTGGCCGGGATTTTGGAAATTCGAGAAACTGTAGCAGAAACCACGAGAAAAGTCAAGAGGTTGGCGGAAGCTTCTCAAGAAATTTCTAAGATTGTGGCTTTAATCGCGACGATCGCCTCTCGGACGAATTTGTTGGCCCTCAACGCCAGTATTGAGGCGGCGAGAGCTGGGGAAGCGGGCAGGGGTTTTGCGATCGTGGCAGACGAGGTGCGACAGTTGGCAGATCGATCGGCTAAGTCTTTGAAAGAAATCGAACAGATCGTGATGCAAATTCAAAGCGAAACCGGCGCGGTAATGACGGCGATGGAAGAAGGGACGCAGCAGGTTATTGAGGGGACAAGATTGGCAGAACAGGCGAAGCGATCACTTGAAGATATCATTCAAGTAACTAACCGAATTGACGTGTTAGTGCGATCGATTACGGCGGACACTGTAGAACAGAATGAAACAGCTCGCTCGGTCGCCAGTGTGATGCAAGCAGTGGAATTAACTGCTCAGGAAACGTCCCAAGAAGCGCAGCGAGTTTCGGGTGCTTTGCAAAATTTGGTAGGTGTTGCTCGCGACCTTTTGACATCGGTAGAAAGGTTCCGAGTAGAAACAGCAGAAAGACAATAATTGATTGTTTAATGCTTTTTTTACTTGCTGATTTACAAGCACATTAGTGTGGCAATGATGGCAAACAAAAAGTAACCTCGCAGTCTTGAAACCGCTGCGGGGATGCCAATCCAGCACCTAAACAAACTAGGAGTTGTACAGATGAACCATAACATAGTAGAGGTTATTCCTGGTATATTTGGTGAGATTCAGCCGACGGGCTGTATTATCTCTACTCTTTCAAAAAATAGCAGGGGCTATGCCAACAAAAGACTTAGGATTAACGGTGAATGGAAAACGCTTACTGTTCACCGTTTAGTATTAGAAAATATCTTAGGTCGTCCGATTAGAGCAGAATACTTTTGTTGCCATAGTTGTGATGTCCGTAACTGCGTTAATCCTGACCATTTGTCAACTACCTACACTGACTAAAAGTACAGTGTAGGCTTGCAGGAAACTGTAAGCCTTGTTGACCAGCTTTAGTTCCTAATAGGGACTCCGTTATTTGAGTCAAGACACCCTAGAATACGTGCCAGTTCTAGGCTCTGTCGTCTGAAGTTAAACAGGCTATAGGGAAAAACCAGTGCTTCAGGCTTAAAAAGCTCTTATAACATTAGCGAGGCAAACCATACCAACGTAAGTTGAGAGTTCAAAGTAATGCGAATTTTTGTTCTTGATAAAAATCTGAAACCTCTTGACCCGTGCCATCCCGCAAGGGCAAGAGAACTCATGAAAAAAGGGAGGGCTAAAGTATTCAAATGCTATCCATTTACTATTGTGTTGCCAGATAGAATCATCGAGGAATCTACAACACATTCCCACAGAATCAAGATTGACCCTGGTAGTAAAACGAGCGGAATTGCTGTTATTCAAGAAGAGACAGGGCGCGTTACCAACGCCTTAGAAATCTCTCACAGAGGACAGCAAATTAAAGATTCCCTTGAATCCCGTAGAGCCTTAAGAAGAGGTCGCCGTAATCGTCAAACTCGTTACCGCAAGCCTCGCTTCCTAAATAGAACCCGTAAGGCTGGCTGGCTACCACCTTCCCTAGAAAGCCGGATTGCCAATATCGAAACTTGGGTGAGGCGAATTAGGAAAGTTTGTCCAATTACTGCCATCTCTCAAGAGCTAGTTCGATTTGATTTACAACAAATGCAAAATCCTGAGATTAGTGGGATTGAATACCAGCATGGGGTGCTATTTGGGTTTGAAGTTAAGGAGTATTTACTTCAAAAATGGGGCAGGAAATGCGCCTACTGTGGTATCAAGGATGTCCCTTTTGAAATAGAACACATCCTCGCCAAAAGCAATGGTGGTTCTAACCGAGTCAGTAACCTCTGTCTTAGTTGTCATTCCTGTAACCAATCCAAGGGGAATAAACCTGTTGAGGAGTTCTTGAAAAAGCAGCCCGAAGTTCTTAAGCGAATATTGGCTCAAGCCAAAGCACCACTTAAAGATGCAGCAGCGGTTAATACTACTCGTTGGGAATTATACCGAAGGCTTCAGTTAACTGGCTTACCCGTAGAAGTCGGTTCGGGAGGTAGAACCAAGTTCAATCGCAAAATTAGAGAGATTGAGAAAACCCACTGGGCTGATGCAGCCTGTGTTGGTGAGTCAACTCCGAGTCAATTACTACTCAAGGGGATTAAACCGCTAGTAGTTAAAGCCAGAGGACACGGGAGAAGACAGCGTTGCGGTACTGACCGTTATGGGTTTCCCATTCGTCACGCCCCAGCGCAGAAGTTCTTCATGGGATTCCAAACTGGAGACTTGGTAAAAGCTAATGTCCCCAATGGTAAGTATGCGGGAACTTACACTGGGCGAATTGCTATTCGATTCAAACCCAGCTTCAAGTTAACTGCGTGTAGTAAAAGTTTTGATGTACATCCGAAATATTTGAAAACCATTCACAAAGCTGACGGCTATGAGTATCAATTCAAATAATGATTCGCTGTCGCTCAGTTTATTTGCTGGCGGCAATTCCCCAGACGCTGACCTTTCAAGTACAGCGTCCGCCCCCTTGCCGCATTTAAGGTGGGAAGGAACCCCCACCGATAACTCCCGCGATTCTATAGAAAAAAACCGCTTTCCTTTCGTTCCTGGCAAGATATGCCCTAGCCGCAAGCTAAAAGCCGAACAGGTGCAGCAGATTCGCTATCTTTTAGGTGAGGGGATATCGAAAGCAGAAATAGCTAGGACATTTGCAATATCTCGCAGTCAGATTATTCTGTTGGCAAGGGGAGAGATTTACAGAGATATTCTCTAAGAATATTAAAATAGACCCAATACAATAACGATTAAAATCAGGAATAAAAATATGCTGCCGGAGCAACAACAGAGGATAATGGGCTACTTTATTGAGGAGGCAAAAGACCACCTCAATACGATCGAACAAGGCTTGCTGAATCTGCAAACCACGATCGAAGACCCCGAACTGGTCAACGAAGTATTTAGGGCCGCTCACTCTGTCAAAGGAGGAGCAGCAATGCTGGGGCTGACCAGCATTCAGCAAACAGCTCACCGACTAGAAGATAGTTTTAAAGTTTTAAAAGAGTGCAGCGTTAAAGTAGACCAACAGCTAGAGTCCCTTTTTCTGCGAATTTTTGACACATTGCAAGGGCTCTTAGAGCAACTGTCGGGGCCTTTTGGACTGACAGAAGAATTGGGAGAACAGATGGTTCGAGAATTAGAACCAGTATTTGAAGAACTTAACGGGCACTTGGGGGGACTCGTTGGACACGGAGAACACCATGCAGACGAGAGCAGCGCTCTGGCCGTACCCGAACAAGTTATGGCGGGGATGGGAGTCGGGGCGTTTGCCTCATCAAGGAGTATTCCGGATTCGCGGTCAGTTTACGCACCTGATGCTAGAGCAACAGAAGACAGCGCGCTGCAGCTAGTATTTGACTCCGACGTGCCGGCGAGGATGCGGGAACTCCTGCAAGAGTTCAAACAGCCCGAGGGGCTAGAAAGCAGGCGGCAACTCAAGAACATTTGTCGGAACTTGCTCAGGGCGGGGGAAGAATTTGAACTGCCCTGCTGGATAGAATTGATCCAAGCTGTATCCAAGGCGATCGCCAACCCAGAAAATACTTACCGTACCTTAGCCCCAACGGTGATCAAAGACATCAAACAAGCGCAAGAAATGGTAATTTCGGGTCTAGAATCGTCGATCGCACCAAGCGCAAAACTTCTGGCGCTGCAGCCGGCTGTTCTGGTTCCAGAAACGGATTTTGAAGATTTGCTGGCCTTCGCTCAACCGAGTACATCCGGGACAAATGTGGTTTCTGTTGAGGATGAGGCCTGGGATCTGGTGGGTTCGGGCGATGCCCCGGATGGATTGAACAAGTTGCTGCCGACTATTTCTGGGCTGAGTATAGACGAGCTGTTCGACCAACTCGACAGCGGCGACAGCAACGATGACAGTGGCCTTAGATCCGCCCAGTTCGACGATTCCGCCGGATTCGCAGAATCGGATATGGAGACGGGTGCTTTTAGAGGCTCGACCCGCACCGGCCCGGAAGTGGGCGCGGCAGAACTCAACACTTTAGCTGACTTGTTTGACGGCGAGTCCCCGGATCTCGACGGCGCTTGGGAAGAAGAAGAAGACCTCGACTATGCACAGTCTTCTGGGATATCGGCGGCGGGAATGCTGGGGTCAGACGATGACAATTCCGGCGATTTTACTGATTTGTTGTTTGATGAATACGATGCCGAAAGTTCCGAAACGAACACGAAGCCTCCGATTGATGACCTGACGAGTTTGTTTGGGGAGGATTTGCTGTTTGGACAGGAGGCAGAAGGCTCGGCAGTAGCTGCCGGTCAGAAAAAGGCGGGTTCGAGCCAGCGGTTAACTCGCAAACAGCTTAAAACGGGTAACGGTAGGGGCGGTTTGGAGCGGCGAGACGACACGGTGGCCCCAGCCAGGGGACAAGCTGAGGAAGATGCTCTCGGTACGCTTTTGGACGAAGTGGCTGCCCAAACTTCTGCTGGTGTTACGGAAGATGCTGATTTCGATAACTTGTTCGGCGATTTAGGCTTATCTGATGAGGCAACGGGTGTGCCGGCAGTCTCTGCGGAGTATTCCCTCAAGTCTGAGGCTTTCGACGCAGGAGCGAAGGAGCCGGCACCAGGGGGGGGCAATAATGATTCAGCGGGTGCAGAAGCGCTTGCTCTCCCTGAAATAGATGATTTCGAGTTGATCTCTGAGCTTGGCGAGGACTCGGATGTGAGCGAGCTGTTGGGGATTACTTCTAATTTCCTTTCTTCAGAAGACGAAGGTGGGGAGAACGGGGGCGATCGAGATCAAGCTGCAGGCATCGCACAAAATGAGGAAATGGGCAACGTTCTTAATATGACATCAAATTCTGATTTAGATATCTCTGCGGATGAAAACTGGCTAGAAGATGCTTTCGGCCTGGAAGACGAGTCTGTGCAATCGCTCAACCTGGAACTGGACGATACGGATTTAGATGCGCTGTTTGGGGATATGACCTCGGGTTCGATTTCTGAGGATGAACAGACTGCGCGGGATCGGCAAGGAGCCGCTACTTCCCGAGAAGCCGCAGATTTGGCTGATCTGTTCGGTTCTGTACCTACCGGTACTGAGTATGACGGAGAAGCTTCGGGGCAAGCCCGTGGGGGTTGGCGGAATGATGGGGATTCAGAATTGCTCAGTGCAGGTGTGGGAGTTAATGAGGGCGAGTTGGGGAGTTTGTTCGAGAACAATGGTGCGGCTGTTTCCGACCAAGGCTTGACAAATTCGGCAGAGGTTGAACTTGGGGCTTTGTCCGATGATCATCCTGAGTCGGAAATTTCAAATGTCGAATCTGATGAGGGCGCAGCTTTCGATTTCTTGGAGGATATGTTTGCCGAAGGCATGGTGCAGCAGAGCGATGCTGGATCGGCGCCAGATGACGGCGCGGCTGTGGCTGTGAAGGAGTTGTCTGCTCAGCCTCCCGAGGGTTTGTTCGATCGAGCCGAAACAGATGGCGCCGGGGAGTCTGAGGGCGAAGATGATTTGTTTGATGCCCTGGAAACGGATTTTTTGAGTGCGGATTTAGAGCCACTGCCGGCAGAATCTCTCGATGGTATGTTTGAGGGCGATGCTGACTTGCTCTCGGCGATGGAAACCGGGGCTACTCTCAACAACGAGGAGTTGGAGGGTTTTGACGATTTGTTGGATTCGATCGATGCTGAGGTTCTGGTGACTTCGGAACTGACAACGGGCTTTTGGGACGCTGAGGACGAGTCGGGCGAGGCGGATTCCTCGGAGTTGGAAGAGGGGTCGCTGGCAGACTTTTTTGCCGATGGCGAATCAGGTGATGAGGACGACGAAGGCAATTTTGACGATTTAGAAGCACTGTTAATTGCAGGGGGTGCTGGAGCTGTCATAGCAGCTTCTGGGAGCACAAATCAGAGTCCGGTAAATACAGAAGTTTTCTCGGATCTCGAAGAGCTCCTCAGCGAGAGCGCAACTATGCCGGAAATTCACGGGCTACCGACGACAACTGCTAGTAAAGGTCCGCGCGCTGCGGCCGATGAGAGCGACGACGAATTTGGCGATTTGGAAAAACTGCTGGAAGATCCCAAGGACAGTGGCCGCCAAGGGGAAGCAAATATGGGGCCGTCGGCGATCAACAGACCCAGGCGGAATGCCCGCGCGGGCGGGTTCGGCGACCAGACAATGCGGGTGCCGATCAAGCAACTGGATAACCTCAGCAATTTGATGGGGGAACTGGTGGTAAACCGCAACAGTTTGGAGCAAGACCAAGAACGGATGCGGCAGTTTTTGGACAATTTGCTGCACCAGGTAACGCTGCTGAGCGATGTGAGCCAGCGGACTCAGGATTTCTACGAGCGGAGTCTTTTGGAGATTGCTTTGCTGGCAAACCGTCAGGGACACCGATCGGCCTGGCGCTCTGAGGAGTCATCCCACACCCGGGAAAGTGCCTGGAGACCGGAGGAAATGGACAGGTTTACTCCTTTCCACAGTTTGGCTCAGGAGATTATCGAGCTGATCGTGCGGGTGCGGGAGTCGGCGGCGGACATTGAGTTTTTGGTGGATGAGGCGGATCAGGTGACTCGCCAACTGCGGCAAGTTACGACTCAACTACAAGAAGGTTTGACTCGCGCCCGGATGAAGCCGTTTGCGGAGACGACGGACAGGCTGTTCCGGGCGGTGCGGGAAATTGCGATTAAGTGCGGGAAGCAGGCTCAGTTGCAGGTTGAGGGTAAGGATATTTTGATCGACAAGATGATTGTGGATCAACTGTATGACCCGATGACTCATTTGGTGAACAATGCCATTACTCACGGGATCGAAGCGCCGGAGGTGCGTCTGGCGGCTGGGAAGCCAGCAGTCGGCAGGATTACGATTCGGGCTTTCCACCAAGGGAACCAAACCGTGGTTTCGGTTTCTGACGACGGGGCGGGAATTGACCCGCAAAGGGTGAAGGCGAAGGCGATTAAGCAGGGTATGCTGACGGCGGCTCAGGCTCAGAGGATGTCTCGCTCGGAAGTTTACGATTTGCTATTTATGCCGGGTTTCAGCACTCAGGAACAGGCGACGGAGTACGCCGGCCGGGGGGTCGGTATGAATGTGGTGCAGACTTCCTTGCAGGAGATTCGGGGAACTGTGTCGATTGATTCAACCATCGGCAAGGGGACTGTGTTTACTATCCGTTTACCTCTGGTGTTGAGTATTTCTAAGGCTCTGACTTGCATTAGCGATCGAGCTCGCATTGCTTTCCCGATGGATGGGGTCGAGGATATGATCGATGTGCCTCGCGATCAGGTGACGACGGGGGCGGACGGTTTGCCTTGCATTGAGTGGCGAGGTTCGATCTTGCCGTTCCGGCCGCTGCGGGATTTGCTGGCTTACAACCGCCATTTGGGCCGGGGCAGTGTTTACGGGTTTAATACTGACGATGACATGATTTCGGTGATCGTGCTGCGGTCTGCTGGCAATTTCTTGGCGGTGCAGGTGGATCAGGTTTCGACGGAACAGGAAATTGTGATCAAGCCGTTGGAGGGGCCGGTGCCGAAGCCGATCGGGATTGCTGGGGCCACCGTGCTCGGGGACGGTCGGATCGTGGCGATTGCGGACGTTCTGGAGCTGATCGATTTGGCTACCGGAAGGCTGCGGAAGGAAGCTGGCGGTACGCTTTGGGATGAGAGCGAGAGGGCTACTAAAGAGGCGGAAATCGAGAAGACTGAGCCGACTGTGCTGATTGTGGATGACTCGATTACGGTGCGATCGCTATTGTCGATTACTTTCGAGAAGTCTGGCTATCGTGTGGAAGAAGCTCGCGACGGTAAGGAAGCTTGGGAAAAGATGAAATCTGGTCTGCCTTGCGATATCGTTTTCTGCGATATTGAGATGCCGAGAATGGACGGTTTGGAACTACTTTCTCGGATGCAGAAGGATGCGGTTTTGTGTGAATTGCCGATCGCGATGTTGACTTCTCGCGGTGCTGACAGACACCGCCAAATGGCTTACAGTTTGGGCGCGAAAGGTTATTTCACTAAGCCTTATTTGGAGGAACAATTGCTTGATGCTGCTTCTCGGATGTTGAAGGGTGAGGTTGTTGGTGCTCCGGTTGTTGTCTAGGTTAGGTGATGTTTGAAGGGGTATGAGTTCTGTGAGGATTCAAGTCCTCACAGGACTTTTGGGCGATGGGTTAATTAACCGCAATACTTGTAGGGGTAAATCTTAGTATGAAAATTAGTTATGATTCAGAAATCGATGCTGTCTACATTAGGGCTTGTAGAAGGTAAACATCAGTGTCGTACTTTACAGTTAACTGACGAAATTGCTTTAAATATTGGTGAAAATGAGTTATTGGTAGGGATAGAAATTTTAGATGCTACAGAGGTTTTAGGTGCAGGAAGTGTCCCTAATGTAGTCCTAGAAAATATATCTTTTACGGTAGCTTAAATATAGAAATTGTAGAGTGCGTAGCTCGTTTAATCTGGCGTTGCGGGGCGAGAGTTGTTCTGGGCGACGCACCCTAGGTTCACTTAAGTGAACGGTATTGAGTCATAATGTAGTTAATTACCAAAAAGTGAAATATCTATCATGAAAAAACGATTATTTTTGAAAGCGGGTCTAGCAACAGTAAGCACGGCATGGTTATCGTCCTGTTTACCTGGAAATTCAGATGTTATGGCTGCTTCTAAGGAGGTTTTTGAAATTACTAAAACTGAGGAAGAGTGGCGCAAACTTTTGACACCGGCACAGTTTGATGTGTTGCGAAAACACGGCACTGAACGCTCTCATACTAGCATTCTGGATAAGCAATATGGGAAGGGAATTTATGCGTGTGCTGCGTGTGATTTGCCAGTTTTTTCGTCGCAAACCAAATTTGATAGCGGTACTGGTTGGCCGAGTTTTTATGAACCGATTAAAGGGGCGATCGGCACATCGGTGGATAATGCGCTGTTTGCGACTAGAACTGAGGTGCATTGTCGTCGGTGCGGGGGGCATTTGGGTCATGTATTTGATGACGGCCCTGCACCTACTGGGAAACGCTACTGCATGAATGGTGTTGCGATGAAGTTTATTGCTGGCTGAGGTTCTTTGACTGCGACAAAGAAACCGGGTTTCTGCGTAAATCTCGGTGAGGATGCTTAAATTCTCGTAGAAACCCGGTTTCTTGCACCGGGGGGTGTGGAATCTCATAATTATCGACGCGCAAAATGGCAGGTGCAGGCGGATTCGCGCGGATGGTATAGTGATTTTTGGGACGAAAGGGCGATCGAGGTTATGAATGGACGCTAAAGAACTTTTAGAAAAATATGCTAAAGGCGAACGAAAATTTCCGAATGCAAAGTTAAGTGGGGTAGACCTTAAAGGTGCTAACCTGATTGGGATAGACCTACAAAGTGCTGATTTGACTGGGGCTGATTTGAGTGGCACAAACCTAACAAATGCGATTTTTTACGCTGTTAATTTGAGTCGGGCATCATTGACAAGTGCAAACATGAGTGGAATACGTTGTGATTCAGCTAATCTAAGTTTAGCAGAACTCAACGGTGCAAATTTGAGTAAAGCAAATCTGAGTAGTTCCAACTTGACTAATGCTAATCTTGACAAGGCAAATCTGAGTGGTGCAAACCTAACGGCTACTAACCTAAGTAGAGCCTCCTTGTTTCAGGCAGACTTAAATAGAGCTGACTTGACTAACGCTAATCTGACTGGAGCCAACCTGGCTCAAGCAGATTTAACTGCAACAATTCTAAGTGGTGTACAATTCTTAGAAGCCAAGCTCAAGGCTTGTAAACTCAGATCCGTCAAGTTTAACAATTGCAATCTGTCAGGAATGAAGTTGATAGATGTAGATTTAAGTGTGGCAAACTTGGGAGAAGCTAACCTTAAAAAAGCCTGTTTGCAAGGTGCGAATCTAGAAAAATCGAATCTGCGAGGTGCCAACTTAATGGGAGCAGATTTAAGTAGAGCAAGCTTGAAAAGGGCAGACTTAACTGACGCAAGAATCTATGGTTGGAATATCGAAAATGCAGACTTCACTGGTGCTATAATGCCCGATGGAGAAATCTACCAGCCAGAAACTTCTGACGCAGAACTCTACCAGCCGGAAACTTCAGAAAATTTATCCCAAAAAGTGACATCTATGACGCGCAAAATTATTCGTACTGACAAAGCACCGGCACCTGTGGGCCCTTACAATCAAGCGATCGCCGCAACGGGCACTATGCTGTTTGTAGCCGGCCAAATTGCGATCGACATTCGACTCAACGATATCGTCTACACCGACGACGTGGCAAAGCAAACCGAACAAGTTATGGCAAATCTGGAAGCGATTCTCACAGAAGCCGGCGCTACTTGGTTGGATGTGGTAAAAACTACGGTTTTTCTCAAAGATATGAATGATTTTGCCGCCGTGAATGCGGTTTATGCTAAATATTTTGATGCGGAAACTGCACCGGCGCGCGCTTGTGTGGAAGTTGCTCGTTTGCCGAAGGACGTGTTGGTGGAGATTGATTGTATTGCGGTTATTTGAAGAGACTCGGCGGTTGAAACCGCGTCTACACAAACGATGTCCGCCTCCGCGGACTAAGAGTAAAAGCGATCGCCATTCGTCAATATCTGTCAAAATCTTAGCACCAATATCCTAGAAATCGAAGGGTAAAGTGCGCGACTGTCTTAACTCCCACAGCCGATCGCAATTGATCTGTCGCTGTCGCGCACTCTACACCCAAATCAACCGGAAACAACCGGATTGAATCTTGATTAGCAATTAGCAATTACCTGCTAGCAATTACTAATTACCACCGATAAATCAGCAATTAGCAATTACTTTTGAGCAATTACCAATTACCAACCCTAAACTACTTATTCAGCGCTTCGCGGGCGGCTACCGCTTCATCAGGATGAATGTTCAAACGGGTCAAATTAATTCGACCTTTATTGTCAATTTCTCGCACTTTGACAATCACTTCATCATTCACAGCTAACTCGTCTTCCACTTTCCCAACACGGTAATCCGCTAACTGGGAAATGTGAATCATTCCTTCTTTTCCTGGCAGAATTTCGACAAAAGCGCCGATCGGAATAATTCGAGTTACTTTGCCCACATACACATCTCCAGCATTCAACTTGCGCGTCATGCCTTGGACAATATTGTAAGCCCGCTGAGCTTTTTCGCTGTCGTTGCCAGCAATTGTCACGGTTCCGTCGTCTTCAATGTCAATCTTGACACCAGTTTCTTCGGTGATGGCTTTGATCGTTTTGCCACCAGGCCCAATTACCAAACCGATAAATTCTGGATCGATTTTCAGCGTTAGCAAACGCGGTGCAAACTGCGACATTTCCTTGCGGGGAGTGTCGATGGTTGCCAGCATTCTTTCTAAAATGTGCAGTCTCGCAGGTTTTGCTTGGCGGATGGCTGTGGCAATCACATCTAAGGGCAAACCTTTGATTTTCATGTCCATCTGCAAAGCAGTAATTCCGGTGTCGGTACCGGCTACTTTGAAGTCCATGTCGCCTAAGAAGTCTTCAATTGCCTGAATGTCAGTCAAAATTCGGACTTCATCGCCTTCTTTAATTAAGCCCATTGCCGCGCCGCTGACGGGTTGGGAAATGGGAACGCCTGCATCCATTAATGCTAGCGTTGAGGCGCAAACTGAACCCATTGAGGTTGAACCGTCGGAAGAGAGGATTTCGGAAACTACGCGAATTACGTAGGGGAAATCTTCTTTGGATGGCAAAACGGGTAGCAAAGCGCGTTCTGCGAGGGCTCCGTGACCGATTTCTCGGCGGCCGGGCGATCGCATCGGCTTAGTTTCTCCCACGGAAAATGGGGGGAAATTGTAGTGATGCAGGTAGCGTTTGTCTTGCTGCGGGTGCAAGTCGTCTCCTAAATCTTGGGCATCGCCTGGGGTTCCCAGGGTAGCTGCGGACAAGACTTGGGTTAACCCGCGATTGAACAACGCACAGCCGTGTACTCGCGACGGCAGCACGCCTACGCGACAAGAAACGGGTCGCACCTCGTCTAGCTGGCGGCCGTCTACACGAACGCCATCTTCGATGATTTGCTTCCGCATCATTTTCTTGGTAACGTCTTTGAAAACGTTGCCGATTACTTTGCCGTTGGCGCTGGCGGCTACTTTGATCGGATCGTCTTCGGCAAGTTCGGCGATCGCAGATTCGACTGCATTTGCTTTAACTTCATCCAAAGCTGCATTCCGTATTGCTTTGTCTTTTTCAAATCTTGACAAAATGATGCGGATTGGTTCTTGGGCGCGATCGCGAATAAAGTTTTCCAGGGCCGAATCTGGCGATGGCCGTTCCTCTACTACCAAATCGATGCCCAATTCTGCCATGATTTCGCGCTGGGCTTGAATCAAGTCACAGGCTGCTTCATAGCCGAAGTCGATCGCCTCGATGATATCCTGTTCCGGCAATTGGTTCGCGCTGGCTTCCACCATGATTACTCCGTCTGGAGAACCGGCTACCACGAGATCCAACTCGCCTTCTTTGATTTCGCTGTAGGTTGGGTTGATGATGAAATCGTCCCCTACCAAACCGACTCGCACGGCAGCCATTGGCCCGTAAAACGGCATTTTCGCCAGCAGAATCGCTACGGAAGCCCCCGTCACCGCCAGAACGTCTGGGGGTACTTGTTCGTCCATAGACAGCGTTGTTGCTACGACTTGGATGTCATCTCGCAACCAGCTTGGGAATAGCGGGCGCAACGGGCGATCGATCAAACGCCCAGTCAAAGTCACTTTTTCTGGGGGACGCCCTTCCCGGCGCAAAAATCCACCGGGAATTTTACCGCCTGCGTACAGTCTCTCTTCGTAATCCACCAACAGGGGCAGGAAATCAATTCCTTCTCTCCCCTGCGATCGAGTGGCCGTCACTAAAACGGCCGTGTCACCCGACTGAATCAAAACTGCACCGCCTGCTTGAGGCGCTAGTAAACCAATCTTCAGTCTAATATCCCTTCCATCGAAGGATATTGACTTGTCTATCTCTACCATGTAGGACTGCTTCCTTATCTACCACATTCTTTCTCTGTCGGGATCGTAACATTACCACAGGATGTTTGAGACTCCGACGCCAAAAGAGAGAGATCATCGGCGGGCGATCGACTGTCTGTGTCTCGATTGTAAGCATTTATACTCTTTGGGTTTTTTTTTCATGTTCTCCCGTCGATTCTCCGGTCGATCGCCCGCCAAACGCCGGAAATAGATGGTAGGATGAGTTTTCGATTGGGAAATTTGGATCGATTAGGTCAACCGCAGATGTCAGGCAGATAAACACAGATTAACGCAGATAATTTCAAGATATTTCGTATTTTTTGCAATAGTTCTATTATTCACAAATCAAACAGGACTGCTGTAGCAAGTCTCGCACTTAAATAAAAATATTAGGATAAATAAAAATATTAGGATTAAAAAATGGCGATCTTACACGGTAGTTGGCTGCTAGAAAAAGAAAAAACTGGTTTATTTATTTGGGGAGAAACTTGGCGGAAAATAGGGGCGATCGATACCGTTGAATCGGGGATGAATCTACACCATCCCTTAGCAATGACCGAAGCTGAATTGAAAACTTTCCTAACTTCATTGCAGCAGTCTGGCAAACTTAACTGGCAATTACCGGAAACCGCAGAGATTCAGGAAAAAAGCAAGAAAACTAGGCGATCAACTCAAACTAAAAACGCAGCCATTCCAACGGAAAATTTATCGATTCAAAGGCAAGTTAGGGCGATCGCACTTCCCACCCAAATCTCTGAATCGAACGCAAATCTGATGCCGCAGCACTCAGCAGCAGCACTTGAGGAACCGGCCCAAACCGAGGATATTTACCTTTATCCCTGGCAAGTCGAGGGTTTTTGTCTCAACCCTCAAGCAGCTTTTGTTTTCTTGCAATCACTACCGCTTAACAGCACGGAACCAGACTCTTTTGTCGGCTCAGATTTGCGTTTTTGGTCTCATGTTGCTAGGTGGAGTTTGGATTTGTTGGCAAGATGCAAGTTTTTGCCTGGATTGGAGAAACAGTCGGATGGTTCTGCTATTGCCAAATGGCAACCGTTGTTAGATAGTTCTACAGATACACTCCGCCTCGCCACTTTTGTCAAGCAAATGCCGACGGCTTGCAGAACATATCAATCGAAGGAAGGTTCGGCAGCGGATTTTGTAGCGGATTTAACGGATGTAAGAGATGGAAGTTCGGTAGCTAGGAAGTTACGGGATGTGGCGGTGGATTTGCCGGTGGGGGCCCAGGAGTTGGTGTTGGGGTTTTTGAGTAGTGTGGTAGATTGTGAAGTGCGATCCTCTTCGAGGGCTGCGCTAACGGCTGCTAGCTCAAATTTTGACATCAAAACAGTTTCTCCAACCCGCGAATGGCTGCAAGCTTTGCAACAGGAATCTGGAATTGTGCAAGTAGAATCAGCAGCCTTGGAAAAATTGGCAACCAAGCTGAGTGCTTGGAGTGCACCGCTGCAAAACCAATTATCTCAACAAAGTCAATTTCGCACTTGCTTTCAACTCATACCGCCGTCTCCTGGTAAAGCCAACTGGAATTTAAATTATTGCTTGCAAGCAGCAGATGAAGCGGATTTTTTGGTAGACGCGACAACTATTTGGAACAACTCAGTCGAGCGTTTGAATTATGCGGGGCGGACAATAGAATTGCCTCAAGAAACTTTGCTTAGTGGCTTGGGTTTAGCCTCGAAACTTTATCCGTTAATTGAACCGAGTTTGCAAGCACAACGACCGCAATCTTGTCAATTAAATCCGCTGCAAGCTTACGAGTTTATTAAGTCTGTGGCTTGGCGGTTTGCTGATAGCGGGTTGGGCGTTGTTTTGCCGCCGAGTTTGACAAAGGCTGATGGTTGGGCGAGTCGTTTGGGTTTGAGCATTCAAGCGGAAACTCCGAAGGTGAATCCGGCGAAAGGTGGACTGGGTTTGCAAAGTCTGCTAAGTTTTAAGTGGGAATTGACGATCGGCGGACAGCGCCTTTCTAAAGCAGAATTTGACAGATTGATCGCGTTGAATTCGCCTTTGGTGGAAATTAACGGCGAGTGGGTAGAATTGCGCGCAACCGATGTGAAAGCCGCTCAAACTTTTTTTGCTAGTCGCAAAGAGCAAATGACTCTTTCTTTGGAGGATGCTTTGCGTTTGGCTTCGGGCGATTCTCAGATGATTGAAAAGTTGCCTGTGGTGAATTTTGAAGCAACTGGTCAACTTCAGGAATTGTTGAATACTTTAAGCGATAATCAGGCGGTAAGTGCGATCGCAACTCCAGCTAGTTTCCGGGGAGAATTGCGGCCTTATCAAGCGCTAGGGGCTGGCTGGTTAGCATTCTTAGAACGCTGGGGTTTAGGTGCTTGTCTCGCGGACGATATGGGATTGGGAAAGTCGATCGAGTTAATTACCTTCCTCCTGCACTTGCAAGAACAAGATGCCCTAGAAGCACCGACATTACTGGTTTGTCCCACATCATTATTAGGCAATTGGGAGCGCGAAGTCAAGAAATTTGGCCCGACGCTGAAAGTGTTAGTTCACCACGGAGACAAACGCGCTAAAAGTAAAGCATTTGCGGCCGCAATTAAGGGAAAAGATTTAATAGTTACCAGTTACGCGCTGGTGTTTCGTGATGCTAAGGAAATTCAAGGCATTAAATGGCAAGGATTGGTTTTAGATGAAGCCCAAAATATTAAGAATTCCGAGGCTAAACAGTCGCAAGCGGTGCGGCAAATCGAGGCATCTTTTAGAATTGCGCTGACGGGAACTCCGGTGGAAAATAGACTGCAAGAATTGTGGTCAATTTTAGAATTTCTCAATCCCGGCTATTTGGGGCCGCGCAATTTCTTTCAGCGCCGATTTGCTATTCCGATCGAGAAATATGGAGATAGAGAATCATTGCATACTTTGCGATCGCTCGTTCGGCCTTTCATCCTCCGCCGCCTGAAAACTGACAAAGAAATCATCCAAGATTTGCCGGAAAAACAGGAGATGACTGTATTTTGCAGTCTGGCGGCTGGACAGGCCGCACTTTATCAGAAAGTAGTCGAAGAGTCGATCGCTAATTTAGAGTCAGCCGAAGGCATTCAGCGCCGGGGCATGATTCTGGCTTTGTTGGTAAAACTCAAGCAACTTTGCAATCATCCCGCTCTTGTGAACGCAGAAGCTAAGCCGAAAGAATTGAGCATTAACAGCCAAGAATCGGGAAAATTGCAGCGGTTGGTGGAAATGTTGGAAGAGGTTGTCGCTGAGGGCGATCGGGCTTTAATTTTTACTCAATTTGCCGAATGGGGAAAACTCCTGAAACCGCATCTCGAACAGCATTTAGGGCGAGAAGTTTTGTTCTTGTACGGCGGAATTAAGCAACAGCAGCGGGAAGAAATGATCGATCGCTTCCAACACGATCCGCAAGGCCCACCGATTATGATATTATCGTTAAAAGCGGGCGGTACTGGCTTGAACTTAACCAGAGCAACGCACGTTTTTCACTATGATAGATGGTGGAATCCCGCAGTAGAAAATCAGGCAACTGACCGCGTATTTCGCATCGGCCAAACTCGCAACGTGCAAGTCCACAAATTTGTCTGCACGGGTACGTTAGAGGAAAAAATCCACGATATGATTGAAAGTAAGAAAGCTCTCGCCGAACAAGTAGTCAGCGCGGGCGAAAACTGGCTCACCGAACTCGATACTGACCAACTTCGCAATTTATTAATTCTCGATCGCGATGCTATTATAGAAACAGAAGAAGAATAATATTTATTGGTTTGTCGCCGGGGCGGGGCGGGTTTACTAGATCGATCGTTTGTATTATATATATTGGTGAACCCTCCCCTACAATAATTAGAGTTGATTGAGTCGATCGAGCGGACATAAGATAATATATACCTTCTTACCTCTTCCTTCTTGCTTACATCCGTTACATCCGTTACAAAATCCGTTGCCGAACTTCCTTCTTACATCCGTTACATCCCGTACATTGCTCGTTGCCGAACTTCCTTCGACTTATGATAGACAGAGAATGGTGGACACAACAGTGGCTCGATTTAATCAATACCTACCGTTTCAAAAAGCGTTTAGAACGCGGCTGGCAATATGCGCGGGAAGGTAAAGTTCTCAGCATTAAATTTCCCAATCAAGAAGTAATTGCCATAGTTCAAGGAACAGATCCTAAACCCTATCAAGTTTCTTTAGGCCTCGATACATTAACTGATGAAGATTGGGATTATGTGATTGAAAATATGTCCCAAAGAGCAGTTTTTTCGGCTAAATTATTAGCAGGAGAAATGCCGCACAATATTGAGGATGTATTTGCAGCGGCTGGAAAAACGCTATTTCCGTTAAGTTTATCTGATATTCGATCGCGCTGCACCTGTCCAGACCCCAAAAATCCTTGCAAACACATCAGTGCAGTATACTACTTGTTGGGCGATCGCTTCGGAGAAGACCCCTTCGTACTCTTTCAACTGCGGGGAAGAACCAAAGAGCAAATTTTGACAGCTCTCCGTCAGACACGGGGTATCCAAGGAGAGGAAAATTCTCAACTCAACTCCGGCAAAAATTCCCCGACTGCAAATTCTAAATTGCCGAAGGTCGATCGCTTTTGGGAATATAATCAGCAGCTAGAATCATCTTTAGTAGTGATTGTACCGCCGCCCAGCAGCGAAACAGTATTAGATATCTTAGGCCCAATTCCCCTCGCAACCAACCCAACAGGAACCAGTAGCAAATCTTCCCCCGCCTCTGACGCACTCAAGCAGCATTTTAGCAAAATCTACCAAGCAGTTAGCCAGCAAGCAGTTTTAGCAGCACTGAAACGGGGTGAAGGAGATTAACATAATTTATTCGCAGAGATGATACTAGGGAATATGGCTGATAACAAATCAGGCTTTAATACCCCTTTTATTCTTTAGTCCCTCTCTGCTGGAACGAGAGTTTGTTTAGAATAGATTTCCACCGAGAACCGCTATACTTTTTGCAGTTTCAGTTTACACTTCCCGCAAATTACTCATAATCTCTATCAATTCCTGGGGGCGTTTAATCAAAAAATCGGGATTGTGTGCAGCCAAAGCCTCCTGAGAATTAAAACCCCAAGCTACAGCAATTACCTTAATTCCTGTTTTTCTAGCAGCTTCTATATCTCTAATCTCATCTCCCACATAAACAACTTCTTTAGCATTTATATTTTCTCTTTTTAGCCATCTATTAATAACTTTATGTTTACCAAAAGTTGAACCAGAGTAAATAAACGTAAAAATGTCTTGCAAACCATTTCTTTCCAGCGATGCCAAGACGTTTTCTCGGGAATTAGATGTGATAATGCCCAGTTGAAATCCCAGTTTTTTTAACTCCAGTAAAACTTCTTTAATTTCCGGAAATAATTGAATGTTGGGAATTTCGCGGCGTAACTCTGCTTTCAACATTCTAATCAACAGCGGGAATTTGAAGATAGAAATGCCAGAATACTGAAGGAGTTGCCAAGAATTTAAATTGCTCAGTTGAGCGAGTTCCTCTTTTGTCGCAGACTTAAAGCCGAATTCTGCTGACAAACGGTTGGTGATGCTCAGAAGAATATCGATTGTATCTGCTAAAGTACCGTCAAAATCAAAAATAATTACTTTGGTCATTGAGTAAAAAAATCAGGAATAGGTAATCACTTCTATATTACCCATTACCTCTTGCTTGTCAAAATAATTGATCGCAACGGCGGGATTTGCACCCGCATCTCCTGGTATACTCCAAGGAATTCTATCATTTAAACTACGTTGCTGGTGGCAGCGAACCGAATCAAACGGTTGTCTCTCGCCTGTCGAGCGACCGCTTTACCACTAAGCTACACTGCCCCATTTTATTATACATTTTCCATGCAAAATTTTGACATCGAACCCAATATTAATTGTAAATTATATCTCTCGCTTGTAGCTGACTCTCGCTCCCCCTAGCCCCCTGAAAAAGGGGAGTATGGGTGGGACAAGAACTCTCAAAGTCCTCCTTATTAAGGGGGATGCGAGGGGGATAGAGACAGAGATATAAGCGAGAGTATGAAAGGAATTTAGTCTTAAGTTGATACCAATGGTGGGGAGTGAAAATAGCCACAAAAATATTAAATGACTGTTACCACTGCGACTCAGCATAATTTTTAAATAATTTACCATAAAAATAGCGTCCCTCATTTACTCCCAAATAAATTGGATCGCAAATCCGCGCGGCGGCATCGACAGCATCAAAGGGAGGTTGTACGCCGCGTTGCTGCATTGCTAAAACTTGAGGGTAAGGGTGCTGAAAACTAATCCATCCAGGATCGACAGCATTCATAAAAATTTTGTGTTTGGCATACTCTGAAGCGCAGGTGCGAGTCATCATGTTCAGCGATGCTTTTGCCATATTTGTATGCGGATGTCGCCAAGGTTTGTCACTGTTAAATTGCCCTTCTTTTGAAGAAACATTGATAATATATTTGCCAGCTTCAGGAAAATTTCTCATCAGCCGTTTGAGCCTGCTGTTAATCGCAAAAGGAGCGATCGCATTAATAACGTGAACTTCCAACATTTCCAAAATGCTCACCTCATCATCCTTCATCAGCCAACTGTTGAAAGGGCGCAAATCCACTTGTTGTCCGTCGCGATCGTACATTCCGGGCGGAAACAAACTAAAATCAGATGAAGGTGATAATTGATTCTCTCGATCCAAGTTAAAAACCGTGTGGATTTCACTGTTGCGATTTGGAACAGAGTCTGTGAGAGATTTGGGGATATCCTCAGAAATATTGTCTGTCAAAAAGTGCGTTAGCGAAGCCCTCGAAGAGGATCGCGCCAACAGCGGCTGAATCTCAGCAGGCAAAGCCTCCAAAGGCAGAGATTCAAAATCCATCAGATGCTGGTAAAATTCAGGAGGGCGGCGAATTGTTTGAGCCGCATTATTGATAATAATGTCAATTCGCGGATAGCAGCAGACGAGGTGTTCTGCAAATCGCTCAACGCCCGCAATATACCGCAAATCTAACTCATAAACTTGCAGGCGATCGCACCACTCCGCAAAATCCGCTTCTTTAGCATATCTCCTAGCAGCATCCCGAGCAAAACGAGTAGTACAAATTACAGCAGCACCAGCCCTCAACAACCTCAAAGCTACAGCATACCCAATTTTCACTCTCGCTCCCGTCACCAAAGCAAATAACCCATGCAAATTAGCAGTTTGGTTGCGTTTGGCCAAATTAAGTTCGCCGCACTTCAAACACAAACCTCGGTAAAACAAATGTTGCTCTTGAAAACTCTCCTTGCAAACAAAACAGCGCTGCGGTTTATTCATTTTAAATCTCTGTTGCTGTAAAGAATATCAAGTCCAGCTACATCCGCTGCAATTAGCTCCCGCAAAAATTCCCCGATTATCGATCTTAGCTTTTTTCATAATAGAACCGCTCAAATTAGCCCCATTAAAAGTAGCTCCGCTGAGATATGCGTTCAGGAAATTTGCTCTTTTCACAACAGCATCGCTCAGATTAGCACCAGCCAAAGTAGCTTTATTAAAATCAGCATCGCAAAGGTTGGCTCCAGTAACATCTGCTTGAAAAAAATCAGTATTTGTCAAATCAGTTCTCTCTAAATTAGCACCGCGCAAATTAGCTCCCATAAAACAAGCTCCTGCAAATTTACTCCACCGCAAATTAGCTCCTGCCAAAACCAACCCTTTAAAATTCCCGCCGTTAAAATTAGATCTAATTAGTTTAATCCCCGCCAGATTTGCTCCTGCCAATTTCGCTCCGCCCAGCTTAGCCCCACTCAAGTCAGCCCCGCTCAAATCAGCACCCGTCAAATCCGCCCCGCTCAAATCCGCCCCGCAGAGTTTAGCTTTTTTCAAAATGCTTTGAGATAAATTAGCATCGCGAAAATTAACCGAGCGAAGGTTGGCTAAACAGAGATTAGCTGCTTGCAAATCAGCGCCGCTGAGATTGGATCTGCTCAGGTTAGCTTCGCTCAAATCGGCATTTCTCAGGTTAGTTACTTCCAAGTTACTTTGAAATATTTTTGCGCCTCGCAAGTTGGCAGATGCAAAGTTCGCTCCTGCTAAGTTTGACTCTCTCAGGTTTGCTTTAGCCAAATTAAATCCGCTAAAATCTCCCCAACTTAAGTCTAGAAAACCACCTAATAAAAGTAGATTTTGCACTCTCCATTTATTCCAAATCGAGGCACCTTTTTTGAGCAAACTTATTTGTTCTTCCCTACCCAATATTGCAGCAGCAGTAGCTCGCACCCGCTCGTCAGCATCGTCCAAAACAGCAGTTACTGCTTCTAAACCTGCATCTCCGTATTTGATGGCATCTGCAAGTGCTGCCAGCCTTGCTTCAGCCGAGGGGCTTGCTAAGCGCTGCTTGACTCGTGCTATGCCGCCCAAGACAGCAGCATGAATTAAAGGTGGATTTTTACCGCCCAAAACTGCATCGTATTCTTTGGGTTCATTTGCTGGCATTTGTTATTTGTTACGAATGACTGTTGACTGTTGACTGTTGATTAATGACTGCTGACTAATAACTATTGATTTGATTGGCTTTGGCATTTCGCCGCAGCATTTCGGGTTTAATGCGCCGCAGCGCCGAAGCTGTAAATCTGCGGTTCCATTCCTCGTCGGAAATGTCGGCTAATTCTGCAAGTGTCGGTGCTATATTTTCAGGATAAGGCTCAAACTCTGCCACATCAGTTGGTTTAGCAAATCGCTGATTCCAAGGACAAACATCCTGACAAATATCGCAACCTGCTACCCAACCTTGTAAATTAGATGCAATTTCGTCGGGCAATTTTTCGGCTCGATTCTCGATCGTGTGATAAGCTATACATCGATCGGCATTCACCACAAAAGGCTCAGTAATTGCTCCCGTCGGACACGCCTCAATGCAGCGAGTACAAGTACCGCAATGTTCCGTATGGGACTCATCCGACGCTAACTCCAAATTAGTCAAGATTTCGCCCAAAAACACCCAAGAACCGTATTCGCGCGAAATTAGATTACCATTTTTGGCAATCCAGCCAATCCCGGCACGCTGGGCCCACATTTTATCCTGAATCGGCCCGGTATCAGCATAATACCGCGCTTCAATTCCCTCGCCTTGCGATCGCACCCAATTTGCCAAAACCTTCAGTTTTTTGTGCAAAATTCTGTGGTAATCCCGCCCCCAACCGTAGCGAGAGATTTTAGCATATTCGATCCCTGCCTCAACCCCCCCCTCACAAGGGGGGTTTGAGGGGCGTTGGTGAGGTGTGTAGTAGTTGATGGCGACACATATTACTGACTGAACCTCTGGCATCACCAATTGAATATCCTGCCGCTTTGGGTTTGCCATCCATGCCATATCCGCCTGATAACCCTTGTCCAGCCAAGCTTGCAATCTTTGTTTTTCTAGATCGAAATCCGCGTCTTTTGAGGCTATCCCCACTTTGTGAAAGCCCAACTCAAGGGCTTTTTGCTTAATGCGATCGCTATTAATTGATTTTTTCATCGGGTAAGAAACCACTGCACAAATTGTGCCATAAGTCTAGTAACTTTAAGAGTATTTTTGGGAAAGTATTGATAATTCTTTTACAATCTTTATATTTATAAGTTTGAACTCCAAAATGTCAAAAATGTTACATAATTTAATTTAGGGAGAATTCGATTCGCTAATTCAAGTACGCAAGTAAAACCGACAGCGAATCCCACAGCATACATATGGCAGTTAGTATTCAATCAGCTCAATCTATTTTCTCAAACACCGAGATTGCTAGCGTTGTTCCGGCTACCACGGAAGCGTTCTACAAACTCAGTGTTGAAGACCAACTCGCACTGCTCTGGTATGCCTACACCGAAATGGGCATTTCCATCACCGCAGCAGCTCCGGGAGTAGCCAGCATGGCGCTTGTTGAAGGCATTCTGAGCGAAATCAAGCAGATGTCGCCTGCTGCTCAAAGCAAAACCATGTTTGACCTAGCCAGCAACGCCGACACAACGATAGGTCGGATTTACACTTCCTTGCGCGTCAACACCAAACTCGGTTTCTGGTACGAGTTGGGACAGTTGATGAAACAGGGTTTTGTCGCTCCGATCCCCGCTGGCTATCAAATGTCTCCCGAAGCCACCGCAGTTCTCGAAACCATCAAGAAACTCGATCCGGGCCAACAAATTACCGTACTTCGCAATACCGTAGTTAACATGGGCTATGACCCTGCTTTTAACCAAGAGTACGGCAAACGCTCTGCCCCCCGCAGCACTCCCACCGCTCCAGAAGAGCGGGTGAAAACCACAATTGAGGGTATTAGCGAGCAGACTGTGCTCAGCTACATCGACTACATGAACGCCTTCGACTTCACCCCAGCCGTCGGTTTATTTGCTGAAGAAGGTGCCCTGCAACCGCCTTTCCAAAAGCCGATCGTTGGTCGCGAAGCTATCCTCAACTATATGCGCGAAGAGTGCCTCGGACTGAAAATGATGCCCCAGCAAGGCGTGTCAGAACCCGCCGAAGATGGCTACCGACAAGTGAAAGTCACTGGCAAAGTCGAAACTCCCTGGTTCGGCGCGAATGTGGGCATGAACATCGCGTGGCGGTTTTTGCTCGATCCCCAAGGTCAAATTTTCTTTGTGGCGATCGACTTATTAGCATCTCCCAAAGAATTGCTAAACTTGATCCGCAAATAGAATATTCTTGTTTGCGTTAGTCAAACAGAATTCTACAGAAACCCAGATGCCTCAAAGTGTCTGGGTTTATAGTATTTGAGATTTGAGATTTGAGATTTGAGATTTTAAAGAAGACCGGGCGGTTGAAACCGCGTCTATACAAACAAAACCCGCCTCCGCGGGTTTCTACTCGTTACCAGGCTGTGCCTGGTAACGCAGATCCGGAGGCTCTGCCTCCTTTTTTCCAAGCGAGGCAGAGCCTCTAGACTTCTGTTCCCAGGCACTGCTGGGAACCAGTTAAGTGTCTGGGTTTATACAATTTGAGATTTGAGATTTGAGATTGCTGTAGGTTCCTCCTTTTTTTCAGAGAATTTCTCCCAGCCCTACTTATATCTTTTGAGGGATTTGCTGCGACAAAGAGAATGATTACAGTATACTCATTCATTTGAAATCACTTGTTTTATGACCGCAACAACTCGACCTATTTTAACTAACTCTATAAAGATTGCAGGCATCACAATTCCAGCCGTACTGCAATATTTTGAAACTTTAAACGCGGGGGATTTTGAAGCGACGGCTAATTTATTTGCCGATGATGGGGTTCTGCACGCGCCGTTTGAAGATCCAATTATCGGCATGATTGCGATCGCCACTTATCTAAAAAAAGAAGCACGAGGAATGCAGCTAGAACCCCAGCAAGGTGTCAGCCAAATTTTAGAAGATGGCAAAGTAGAAGTTCAGGTCAGCGGTCGGGTTCAAACTTCCGCATTTGGTGTTAATGTCGGATGGCTATTCTTGCTCAATTCTGACCAAAAACTCCTTTCTGTCACCGTCAAACTGTTAGCTTCTCCCCAAGAATTGCTAAATCTGCGGTCGCATAAGAAATTTGATGTTTAATAAGCTGTTTCACATTTAAATTGTCTATTTTGGTTTGACCTGTCGATCGCACGTAATAGCTAAAATCGTGAGATAGACAGGTCGATCGGCTTTTTATCGCCAGAATGAGGCAGAAACCGGGTTTTTTATCCAAATCTTTAGTGAAGTGCCACTCACGGTATAAAAATCCCGTTTCTGCGGTATTTGTGCGATCGGGACTTTACCCCTACAATCTTACAGTCTCGCGTTGGGCTGACGCTACTGCACGAAAAAGTGGCTGTCACCGCAGCGTGCGACAGACAGCCAAAGCGAGTCTAAAAGTGCATTGTCAATCACTAATCACTTATGACTAATGACTAACGACTAATTAAGATTTTTCCGGCAAACTCGCTTCCAACTTTAGACAGTTGCGACCGTCTAATTGCAAAGTGTAGTCCACCCGATCCATAAGTCTGCTCATAATCAGCCAGCCGTAGCCGCTTTCCTGTTTAGCTTCCGGCCTCGGGGGATTGTAAGTATCCATTTCGTAACCTTTACCGTAATCCCAAATTTCTAAACCAATATCCCTATTTTTTAAATTCAAGCGAATTAACACGGGCAAATTGGGTTGATCTTTGTGAGCATGGCGGATCACGTTAGAATAGGCTTCTGCTAACACCAAGCGCAAACGATTCGACTGACGCGGCCAATCGACGTGCTCTCCTAGCTCTACTTCCAAACTGCTCAGCAACCAATTTTCAACAATTGTTAAAAACCGCAAGTCGCTTGGCACATGAAGCTCAGTATTCATAAAAAAATCCCGTAAGTTTGAAAACCCTGTGTCTTCACACCAGGTATGAAACACGACGCGCCGAATGGATTCGGCCTCAATACTTGTCGCTACTCGGGGGATACTAGCCTTTTCTGTTTAAAAATCAGGCATTCGTCATTCGGTAGAAGGCAGAAGTTAAGAGTATTGTTGAAAACTTTAGTTATGTGTCTAAAGCCCATTAACAATTGATAATTATACCGAGACTGCAAGCAGCGAAGTATAAAAAATCTTTGTTTCAATCCCTGACTTTTAAGCTTTGGTTTTTTCTGACCAATGCCTTCTACCTTAACCTTTTACAGGTGTTTAATCCCCCAGGAAAGCGATTCAGGAAACTAGCTGCGCCATCGCCGGCTAGGTTTTTTACTGTGGTTTTTGACTGTTGACGATAACGCCGTCCTTTGCAGGACTACTCTGTGGCCCGTCAACCTGCAGGGCTTAAGTTTTTTCGGCTCTCACCCCCGACTATGCGTCGGGAGTCGCTGACAGATTCAGAGAACCTCCAGAGAGAGTATGGTTTGGTCGTCTTCTTGGACTGGATTGTCGGCTCGGATGTGAACCAACAAATTGTCCAAGCTGAAGGAACCAGGCTCCTCAATCAAAAGTTTCCAAAGCCCTTCTTGTTGTAGCATAGAACGGGTTGGTACACCCCCTGCGACCGCTTCAGTGGTCACGCTAGCTTCAGTAATTCCGTCACTCGTCAGCAGAAATACATCTCCTGACTTTAATTCGATCATACCTGCTTTGCCCCTCCAAACTGGTAGTATCCCCAAGGGAATGCCACGAGCTTTCAGGAAATTCGGCTCTACTGGCGTTTTACCGCTAGCGGCTTGAGCTTTCACCTCCGAGTGAGACCAAACAATCGGGTAAATGTGACCGGCATTAGCAAAGGCCAGGTGTCCGGTTGACGGAGTGTAACGAGCTACAACCATTGTAATAAAATGGTTGTTGCCGATCAGGTCATCAGACATAGTGCTATTCATGTTCTGCATAACTTGATCGGGCTCGGGAGAAATTTCTTGGGAAAGTTCCCGCCGCATCACCGAAATCGCGCTGGCCATAAATAGAGCAGCCGGAACTCCCTTACCCGAAACATCTCCCACCGCGATCCAAATATCCCCTTGGGAGTGGACATAGACTTCAAAAAAGTCTCCACCAACTGCCCGTGCGGGATAACAACAAGCTTGCACCCTGACAGTTTCAAAATCCGGCCAACTTTGGCGCAACAAGTTTGTTTGGATTTGGCGAGCCACTTCCAACTCATTTTGCATCTGCTGGGCTAAATCCAGAGTGCGCTGGTATAGCTTAGCTTGAGACAGGGCGAGAGCAGCTTGAGCTGCTACACCTTCTATTAACTCTATATCTTCTGCCGACCAAGGGTTAGTTCCGCCAATCTGGCACAAAGCCAGTACCGCCAGCAATTCTTGCTGGTAAGTCAGGGGCACGGCAATCTCAACCGATTTACCGTCCCCCCCGCTGTTTGGGTTCACTTGAGTTTGGCGGGTGGCTACAGCTTGAACCAGCAAATTTTCATCAAAAGAAAAGCTACTGGCATCGTCGGTTTGGGCTTGGTAGGGGAAGGTACTCGGCAATAGTCGATCGGTCTCTACCGGCCGCAGCATACAATAGTTGGCCTCAAAAGTTTGACCTACGGTTTGAACAATAGTTTGTACCATACTAGAGTAATCTAGCGACCCGCGAATCACGCTCATTACCTCATTGAACAGAGATTCCTTGCGTAAAGCGCGGCGCAATGCAACGCTGCGCTGCTTGTAGTATTTGTAAGTTTCTGAGGCTTGATTGATCACCAATTTGAGTTCTTCTGGATTCCACGGTTTGGTGATGTATTTGAAAACTTGACCTGAGTTGATGGCCTCAACCAAATCTTCAACATCGGTGTATCCCGTTAGCAGAATCCGAATCGTATCGGGAAATCGCTCGACTGTTTTCCCCAAAAACTCGGTGCCATTCATTTCTGGCATCCGCTGGTCAGATATAATCACCGCCATCTCGCCCTGTTCGTCTAGAACTTCCAGGGCGCTGAGGGCGCTATCGGCTTTGTAAACTTGAAAGTCGCGTCGAAACGTCCGGTACAATAAATCCAAGTTGTCGGGTTCGTCATCGACTACCATCAGTTTCAGCTTGCTTCCATCTCCCCTACTCATCTTTCTTCCCCCTTGAAAACCCCCACCATAGCTGTATTCAGCAAGGTGGCGGGAGGAAAAGGGGGGGCTGGATATATGCAACATATCAGTTACGTCAAGTTGAGTTAAAGAAACCCGTTTTACCTTAAGGTGAGCATTCCTTTCGCACCATCTGTTCGCACAACTGATGAGAGGCTTTCGATACTGTAACCCGCCTCGGTAGGCCGCTTCAATAGGGAAAATTCCCGAGTCAGCTTTCACGCTGTGATACGAGCAACGACCGTGTTAGCAGTCGGTACTTTTCTAAACACACCAGCATTCAAAACGGCTAATTAATGCTCTGATTGCAGAGTTCTTAACTAGCGGGACACTGTCCTCGGTGTGAATTTTAACACTTACTACTAACGCAGGTATTGCTACCTGAGTGTGGTCTAAATCGGCTGAATATCAAGCCCCACTATACCAGGAGGGTTAGCGGTGGGTTGTTGGCGGTATTCCCTACACCTGTGCCGAATCGTACTTGATTGCTGCATTCAAGTCCCCCTAATCTCTGAACTTTTTGCAGCAAGCATATTACTACTGCCGAATCAAGTTATTCTTTCTGCCAGTCTGAGCTTAGCAGAACGAGAGCGGGGATTTCTAGCTACTTCTTCGGATTGCGGCCCGATCGGCTTTTTTGTAAGTACCTGCAAACTGGGTGTTCCTCTGAGTTGGTGCTTGACTGGTCGGTCTTCCAGACTGTGAAATGTAATGATTCCGATTCTCCCACCTGGTTTTAACCACCTCGGCGCTTGGTTGAGGAAAGTTTCTAAAGAAGCGAGTTCGGAGTTGACAGCTATCCTTAAAGCTTGGAAAGTACGGGTTGCCGGATGAATTCTGCCGTGGCGCTGCTTGGGGGGGAAGCTGGAGGCGATCGCCCCTGCAAGTTCTGTTGTAGTTTGAAAAGGACGGCTTTGCACAATCCGCCTCGCGATGCGCCGCGACAGTCGCTCCTCGCCGTACTTGTAAATAATATCTGCTAGTTTAACTTCTTCCCAGTGGTTGATAATCTCTTCTGCCGTCAAAGATTGCTGCTGGTTCATACGCATATCTAGTTGAGCTGGGTGGCGAAAACTAAATCCTCGTTCCGGTGTATCGAACTGAGCAGAGCTGACGCCCAAGTCTGCTATGATACCATCAAATTCGGCCTCTGGGGACTGATATTCAGCAAAGTTGCCGTGCCAAAACTCAACGGGCGAGTTGGCAAATCGGGATTGGCAAAAACGGATGGCTTGTTCATCGCGATCGATCGCCACCACTGTAACATCTGGCGCCGCCGCTAAAATCAAACTCGTGTGTCCGCCGCCCCCAAGCGTTGCGTCCAAATAGTGCCCGCCTGCACGCACAGCCAAACCCGCAATTAATTCTTGACCCAAAACTGGAACGTGATAGGTGTCAATACTGACATCTGATCCAGGGGTATCCTTCTCACAGAGCTCGATATCCTTCATAATCTATAACAGCGAAACAAAAATCAACAATAGTCAGTAATCATTAATTCATTTAATTATGTCAAGAATTGAGACTAGAACCGAACCGATGGTGCTCAACATGGGGCCGCACCACCCATCCATGCACGGGGTACTGCGGTTAATTGTCACCCTGGACGGCGAAGATGTAGTGGACTGCGAGCCTGTTTTGGGCTATCTGCACCGGGGGATGGAAAAAATTGCCGAAAACCGCACCAACGTGATGTACGTGCCCTACGTCAGCCGCTGGGACTATGCTGCGGGGATGTTTAACGAAGCGGTGACAGTCAATGCACCGGAAAAGTTAGCCAATATTGCTGTCCCCAAACGGGCGAGTTACATTCGGGTAATCATGCTGGAGTTGAACCGAATTGCGAACCACCTGATGTGGGTAGGGCCGTTTTTGGCGGACGTGGGCGCGCAAACTCCATTTTTCTATACTATGCGCGATCGCGAACCAATTCTCGATTTGTGGGAAGCAGCCACAGGTTATCGCATGGTGAATAATAACTATTTCCGCATTGGCGGAGTTGCCGCAGATTTGCCTTACGGTTGGGTAGATAAGTGCGAAGATTTCTGCGATTACTTCCTTCCCAAAATTGACGAATACGAACGTTTAATTACCAACAATCCAATCTTTCGCCGCCGGATTGAAGGCCTGGGTACGATTTCCCGCAACGAAGCGATTAACTGGGGACTTTCCGGCCCCATGTTGCGCGGTTCCGGCGTGAATTGGGATTTGCGGAAAGTCGATCATTACGAATGCTACGACGACTTCGACTGGGAAGTTTGTACCGAAGCTGCTGGCGATTGTTTAGCCCGGTACTTAGTCCGAATTCGGGAGATGCGCGAGTCGGTTAAGATTCTCTATCAAGCCTTGAAAGGACTCCCCGGCGGCCCTTACGAAAACTTGGAAGCCAAGCGCCTAGAAAGCGGGCCAAAATCTGAGTGGAACAGTTTCGACTATCAGTTTATTGGCAAAAAAGTAGCGCCAACTTTCAAAATTCCCAAGGGCGAACATTACGTGCGGGTTGAAAGCGGCAAGGGTGAGTTGGGAATTTATATTATCGGCGATGACAGCGTGTTTCCTTGGCGCTGGAAGATTCGGGCTGCGGATTTTAATAATTTGCAGATTTTGCCTCACATTGTGCGCGGTGTGAAGATTGCGGATTTGGTGGCGATTTTGGGCAGTATCGACATTATTATGGGCTCGGTCGATCGATAGAACCAAAAGGGCGATCGTATTTTTTGGCTATTTGCTGATGAGTGCGATCGCTGCTTGTTTGCAGGTGCGATCGGCTATTATAAATTATGGAAGCTCAACCAAAAGAAATTCAGCGTTACGTCGCACTCCTACGGGAAAATTCCTTTCACCTGATGTAAATTGTCAGCTACAACGGTTTCAGGAAAATGCAAAAAACAGAGAGGTTGCAGAATGAATATCGGCAAACGAGAGTTCTACGTCATTATAGAACGAGATGAGGATGGCTATTATGTCGGGGAAGTTCCACAGCTAAAAGCCTGTTACAGTCAAGGAGAAACTATTGATGAGTTGATTGCCAATATCAAAGAAGTTATTGCACTTTGTTTAGAAGAAGAAGGCGATCGTTTAACATATAGAGGTTCTGCGTAATTCCTGTATAGCAACAATCTTAAATTGCTCAACATCAATATTTCTCTCTTCTCTTCCTCTGTGTCCTCTGCGCCCTCTGCGGTAAAAAAAATCTTTATTTCATAAATAAAATAACATCAACCTTAATTTAATTATGACAGTCCAGCAATCAAATATCAACGACAGCAACCCAGAACTCTGCGTTTTAATCAGCGAAAGAATTGCCGCAAGTCCGCAGCAGCGCATAACCTTTGCGGAATACATGGATTTGGCATTGTATCACCCGCAGTATGGTTATTATAATGGCGATCGACCAAACATCGGCAAACAAGGCGATTTTATCACATCACCTCACTGGAGTGCTGATTTTGCCGAGGTTTTGGGCGAGCAATTCGTGGAAATGTGGCAAATTCTCGGCAAACCTCATGCTTTTACTATTGTAGAAATGGGCGCTGGGCGGGGAACATTTGCCGTGCATTTGCTGCAATACCTGCAACGGCAATATCCCGATTTATTTCAAATTTTAGAATACATTATTGTTGAAATTTCGCCTGTTTTGCTGGCACAACAACAGCAAAAATTAGCCGAATTCAAAACAGTCAAGTGGTGCAATTGGGATGAAATAGCTAATAACTCTATCGTCGGCTGTTTTTTTTCTAACGAATTAGTCGATGCTTTTCCAGTGCATCAGTTTATTGTAGAAAAAGGGCAAATTAGCGAAATTTACGTTGCCGCAGCCGAAGAACAAAACAAAGAATCTGGGATCAAGTTTATTGAAGTAGCGGGAGAACTTTCAAACCCTAATATTGCCGAATATTTTGATTTAGTCGGAATAGATTTGTCCGCGACTGTCTATGCGGATGGTTATCGCAGCGAAGTCAATTTAGCAGCTTTAGACTGGATTAAAACAGTTGCCGAAAAATTGCAGCGCGGTTATCTGTTAACAATTGATTACGGCCATCCGGCACACCGTTATTACAATCCGAGACGCACAGATGGCACGCTGCAATGTTATTACCGCCACCGCTATCACAGCAATCCTTATATTAATATCGGGCGGCAGGATTTAACTGCCCATGCTGATTTTACGGCGCTGGAAAAACAAGGGGAATTGTGCGGTTTGGAGGTAATGGGTTTTACTCAGCAGGCTTTGTTTTTGATGATATTGGGTGTGGGCGATAGAATTGCTTCTCTGTCTGCAAATGATGCAGAAGTATTGGATTTGACAACGTTTTTGCGCCGGCGGGAAGCGTTGCACCAATTGATAGATCCGATGGGTTTGGGAGGATTTGGGGTTTTGGTGCAGTGTAAGGGGTTGAAGGAGGAGGAGAAAGGGGAAAAGCTTAAAGGTTTGAGAGTGCCAGATTAGTTATTTGGTTGATTTACGCCGATCAATTCCGCGCACTGACTCAGCGGCGGAAATTCCCATTCTCCCGAATATAAAATAGATGGTAGCTGTAAACCATAGGCAGTAGGAATCACCTCAATCAACCACCAATTAAACATATCTCGTCTGGCTTCAGTACAACCAGAAATGGCATCACCAGTAATTGCATTATACAAAATATCCAAGATGGCATCATAAGCTGTTTTGGTGTTGAGTGTTTGCAGCAACCCATAGAAAATATTATAAGCTTCGTCAGTAGGTTGATATTTTCCAATTTTGTTGATATTAGGAAACAAGGTATCTGCCCAAGTTTCTGGGATTTCACAACCATCCTTCAGCCAACAAGATACAATTCCTTCAACGATATCAGCTTTGCGTTCTTCAGGAAAGTAATGTTTAATGGTCGGTTTAGCTGCTAATGCTATTCCATAAGCCATATAGACGTATCGCTGATGAGATATTGGATCATTAGGCATCCCAAAGGCTGTCATCACTTCTGCAAAAGCTTCTTCTACATTGCACTTTCCACCTCGTTCGTATAAATCGTCATATTTTCTGTCCCAAACCGTCTGAAGTGTTTGCTGTAATTGCTCTGAAATAATTGAGTTGCTGGGCAACTTAAAATCGGTGTAGTGACCTAGAGCAAACTTTATCATTGACTTTCCCCCCTTATGTATTTTGATTTTTTAGAGCGAGAGCGATCACTCTCTCTTAAAATTCTAAGTAGTAGTCAGAATCGGACAATTTATAGAGACGGATATAGTCTCTGCCGTAATTTTGCAATGTCTGGCTCGTGACAGGCTCAAATTTATGCAATGCACCACTTTGTTCTAACTTACCTTTGATCCAGCGACCTAGAATTTTTAAGTCTTCCTTGGATCTAAGGTTTTTGTGATTATCGCCTTGAGTGCGACAGGGAAAATTGGAACCATCATCAGTATGGGCGGTAAAATCCCCGTGGGGATAAACAGGATTATTTGTTGTTTCTGTATCTACTATAATCTCAACTTCATACCAATCTCTAGGGATAACCTTCCCGGTCGATTTACTTTCTCTTCCTTTTCCGAAAAAAGCATTGAGATTGGATTTTTGCTGAGCATCAACCCTGGATAAAGATATATCCACATAAGGCGTTGCGGGAGTTGGGGCAGGTATGGACATTAAGTTACCTCACTTCACTAAAAATTAAATGTTAATTGTAATTGCTGTTCTGAAGCCTCTAATTCTGCGTGTTCTAATCGTTCCTTAATTGACATCATTTGCAACTTTTGATTTAGCTTGTATAAATCGACCTTCTGATACTCGTCATTAAATAAGGGAATCAAACTCTTAACAACATTCACAATCCCATCAGGTGAAACAGCATTTCCAATTTGTCGCCTCACTTCCGTAAAAGAACCTTCAAATACAAAATCATCGGGAAAACTTTGTAATCTCGCTCTCTCCCTATTTGTCAAAGATCTCGGTTCTGGATAATGATAACCCCAAGTTCCGCCACCTCCGCCAGCAATGATTGTAGATGACGGTTTCTCGGGATCAATTCGCCGATAAACGTGACTAATCATACCTTTCACATAATAGGGGCTATCTTTGGGAATATCAGTAAAATTGCCACCAGCGTTAATTCGCTTCAAAATTTCAATGGTTCGCGGCTGAATTTTCTGATGTTCATTATTAAAAGGCACTTTCTCTACGTCTTGCAATGCTTTCCCAGCACTTCGATAAGGATTTTGGCGATTAGGGCCGTATTCTGCTTGAGGATGCACAAAATCAAAGCCGGTGTCCATCCGAATTCCCACTAATAGCACTCTTTCTCGAAATTGCGGAACTCCATAATCAGCAAACTTGTAGAGTTTGGGTTTGACTAAGTAACCAGGCGCTATACTTTCAAAGTCGGAAATTATTTGTTTAATTGCTTGATAATTGTTAGCGCTTAATAAACCTTTGACATTTTCTGCGACAAAAGCTTTGGGCTTTTTTTTGTTGACAAAATCGAGAAAGTATGTATATAAATTTCCTCTGGTTCCTTCAAGTCCGGGACGCTTCCAAATCATTGAAAAGTCTTGACAGGGGAAGCCTCCTATACATATTTCTGCTGCGGGAACTTGTGCAATGTCTATATTTTCTATGCTGTCGTTGACGATGACATCAGCAATGTTTCTGCTGAAAGTTTTGCAGGCGTATTGATTGGAGTCGATCGCCCAAACTACTTCAAATCCGGCTTTGTGGAATGGCAAGTCCATGCCACCACAACCTGAAAACAATGATATCAGTTGCGGTTTGGTTTTCCAGGCGATCGGCTTTAGACGTTCAATCAACATATTATTTGAAAGTGCTACTAGGGCAGGCAAGATGCTCGCAATACAGGATAGCTATTATACCAAACATAGGAGCATTTCAATCATTAAGAAATTTTATAGATTTTAGATTGACCAAAAAACTCGAATCGGCAATCTAATATCTAAAATTGATTTTTCACTCTTCGTCATCTAACTCGATCCCCGCTTGACGCAATTTTTCTGCCAATCTTTCAGCGCGGAGACTTTCGCGATCGGCCCGCAGCCGTTCTTGCTCAGCCCGCTCCTCCGACCACAACAATAACTCACCTTCGGAATTCCACCACCTCAGCCAATAGCCAGTTCTATATTCGTGGCTACCTTCCCAAATACCCAAAAACAAGTTTAATCCAGGTATCCAAAAACGTCCGTTATCATCGGGTTCTTCCAGTCGATAATGCTCCGATTCTAAAGCATAAACTTCTAAATGAGCGGTAGTTGCTCGAAAAATAACGTATCTTGGTACTTTGATAATTTGCTCATAAAAGAACCATTTACCCACTCGCTGCTTAAACTCAACGGAGTATTCTTCCCCGTAAGTTTCCGAGAGGAATTCCATCACGATTTGGGGGATAGTTCCTTCGGTGTGCGGTGTGTAACTGCGGCGGACTTGCGAGACATTTTTGGGATTTACTGGTTTTACGTACATCCAATCGGGTGCTTTGCAAATAGTCCGCTGTTCGTCAATGGTGGAGGATGGAAAACTAATTCCGGCACAAAGGGCAAAATTAGAAAGTATTAAGGCATCCTGCATTAATTCGGGAATTGCGGTTAGAGGTTGGCGCAATGCTGCGGCTATTAAGGGTTGGGTTTCGTCTTCCACGGGGTCGTCCGGTAGTTGAAAGTCGTCTGGTAGTAAGGGCCAGGTTACTATTAGTTTGGCGGGAGGATTTTTAGTTGCTACTAACATAGTTTATCAGATGTTATGGGGGTTTAATTTTTAATTATACCTTTTTGTTTTTGGGATTAATGTTAATTGCCGTTTTCTGTAGATGCAGACGGCGGTTGAAACCGCGCCTACAAAAACGAAATGCAGACGGCGGTTGAAACCGCGCCTACAAAAACAAAGTCCGCCTCCGCGGACTGAAGAAAATCAGGTAATTTCAACTGCCCGGTCTTCTTCAACCCGCGGAGGCGGGTTTTGCTTGTGTAGACGCGGTTTCAACCGCCGTCTCAACCGCCGTCTCAACCGCCGTCTCAACCGCCGTCTTCGTTTGTGTAGGCTTGTATCTTCTGTTTTAGCTCGTCTGTCATGGCTAGTAGTTCAGAGTGGCCGATCGCACTTTGTTCACCACTCGCCAACCACTTCAATTGTACAGTCTCATTTTCAGCTTCCGCATCTCCCAAAACTAAACACGCAACTGCACCGCTTCTGTCGGCTCTTTTAAACTGTTTTCCGAACGCACTGCCGCTCAAATCTATCTCTACACTAAAGCCAACACTCCGCAATTTTTGAGCTAACAATACCGATTGTTGTTCGGCTTTATCGCCCCTAGATACCAAATAAAAATCCAACGGCGGAACGGGCAGAGGTTGCAACTTTTGCAGCAGGATAATCAACCGTTCTATACCCATTGCCCAACCGACTGCTGCCGTATCTGGGCCGCCCAATTCCTTGACTAAACCGTCGTAGCGGCCGCCTCCGCAAACTGTGGCTTGCGCTCCCAAATCGTCGGAGATAATTTCAAAAGCGGTGTAGGTATAGTAATCTAAACCGCGCACTAATCGGGGATTTAACTGATAGCTAATTCCTAAATTTGTGAGCATAAGCTGCACTTGCTCGAAGTGCGATCGCGATTCATCACCCAAATATTCCAAAATGCTGGGAGCACCAGCGACAATCTCTTGAGTGCGCTGGTTTTTGCTGTCCAAAATCCGCAGCGGATTGCGAGTCAAGCGGTCTTGGGAATCCGCGTCTAATTCCTCTTTGTGCGGTGTAAAATAATCGATCAATGCTTGCCGATAATTTTGTCTGTCTTGCTTGTTTCCGACTGAATTGATATCGAGGCGCAAATTCGTTAAACCGATCGCTTGCAGGATGTCGCAGGCGATCGCAATTACCTCGACATCCGCACGAGGATTGGCACTCCCCAAGACTTCCACGCCAATTTGATTAAACTGCCGCTGTCTTCCTTCTTGCGCGCGTTCGTAGCGAAACATCGGCCCCGCATACCACAGACGCTGCACGTCTCCTGCTGCGTACAAACTGTTTTGAATAAAAGCTCGGACTACTCCGGCGGTGCCTTCTGGACGCAAAGTAGTCGATCGATCGCCCTTATCTTTAAAAGTGTACATTTCTTTGCCCACAACATCGGTAGCTTCGCCGATGCCGCGTTCAAATAAAGATGTTTGTTCAAAAATTGGCGTCCGAATTTCTCGGTAAGCCGCTTTTTTTAAAATGGTTCTAGCGACTTCTTCTATATTTTGCCAATATTGAATTTCAGCGGGCAAAATATCCCGCGTTCCCGGTAAAGTTTTAATTGCATTCATGAATGTTAGTCAGTTGTCAGTTGTCAGTTGTCATTAGTTATTAGTTATTAGTTATTAGTCAACAGTCAACAGTCAACAGTCAACACCTAACAATTCCCAATAACTAATGACTTAATAATTCCCACGCTCCGTAACGATCGCCATAATAAGCCAAAATGCGATCGACCCGCTCGCGACCTGCCAAATCGAACCCTTCAGGATACAGTATCCACAAACCCCCAACTTGGCTGTCGTAGTAATCAAACCGCTGCGACTGCTGCGGAATTAAACCGGTTTCCACCCCTTCAACTTGACGCAAATGGACCGCCACTTCGCGATACACCGCCAGCGGCAATCCAGGGCTTTGAATTTGATAGCGGAGTTGTTTTTCTTGTGCCGTTTGCATCATTTCTTTGCCTGTCCCCAACCAAAATCCCTACTTAAGATACTTCTTTATCGATCGGCCGCGGTAAAGGGCAGCAGTTAATATTGTCCATACATACCTTCCCCCACTGCAAGGCCCAGCGTACAAGGGTAACTCGATTGTCAGCGCGCGTCTTGTTCAAGATATTGCTAATGTGGTTGTCAACTGTACGCTTGCTAATCTCTAACTTTTCGGCGATTTTCTCATTAGTCAATCCCGCCGCTACTAACTCTACCACTTGCAATTCTCTGTCCGACAGGGTGACAGGGGTCCCAGAGACAATCCCACTCATAAATTTTTCCTATGTCTGCATATTTACCTATCTACAATTCTAAAGGATGAGGGATCGAGTATGAAGAGAAAATTAAATTTGTTGTGCTACTCTTTCGGGCCCGAAGCACCAACTCGCTTGCAGAATCGCCAGGAGTGCAAACCCAGCGCGCACACGCCAAGACGGGCAGCCACTTGCACTGCTTGTGCGTCGGGTGGCGGATGCTGCCTTTACCTACGCCCATCTGACATCCGGGCCCAACCTGCAGATGTTTGCGCGTAAAACAACTAAATGATAAGCCCGCACTATATTTCAGCCTTTAGGGAGTAACTGCCAATATCAGTAAGTCTGATATTATAGGAGCAGCCATAAAAAAATAGCTTGCAATTTTTCTGGGATGGGTTAAAAATCATTATTGACCTGTCTACTGCTGGTCTAAAATCTCAAATCTCAAATCTCAAATTTCTATGACTTATCCTCGCGTTCTGTGTCTGGGTGAAGTTTTATTTGATTGTTTAGCAGACAAACCAGGAGTATCTCTCGAAGAGGTAGAAGCTTGGACGGCATATCCCGGCGGAGCTCCTGCTAATGTTGCCTGTGCTTTGGTTAAATTGGGGACGGCGGCGGGATTTATCGGTGCTGTAGGTGGGGATGAATTGGGGAATTCCTTAGTGCAGGTATTGCAAGAAGTAGGGGTTGATATCGCTGGAGTGCAGCGACATCCAAGTGCGCCGACGCGGCAAGTTTATGTCTTGCGGAATCAAGCGGGCGATCGAAATTTTGCCGATTTTGGCAAATTTGATACTGCGGAGTTTGCAGACACCCGCCTCCTGGCTGCACAACTACCCGAAGTGCTGTTTGAAAATGCCGAATATTTAGTGCTAGGTACTTTAGAATTAGCTTATCCTGAAAGTCGAGAGGCGATCGCCAGATCGCTCGATCTAGCGGAACAGTACGATGTTAAAATTATACTTGACATCAATTGGCGTCCCGTGTTTTGGCCAAATCCAGACGAAGCAAAAGCGCACATTATAAAAATTTTAAAAAAAGTTGATTTTGTCAAGTTATCTGAGGAAGAAGCAGAATGGTTGTTTGCAACTACCGACGCTGGAGCTATTACCTACCGCCTCGATTCTGTAGAAGGCGTTTTGGTGACTGCGGGCGAGAAAGGTTGCGCCTATTGTATCTCGGAAAATGAAGGAAAAATCCCCGCCTTTGCAGTAGATGTTGAGGATACAACAGGTGCAGGCGACGCATTTCTGGCGGGTTTTGTGCGGCAGTTGTGCAAGCATGGAATTAAGAATCTAGCCGAGCCCAAAATAGCCCAAAAAATTGTAACTTATGCCAGTGCGGTAGGTGCGATGACAGCGATGAAACCCGGGGCTATTAGATCTCAACCAACCGCCGCTGAAGTAGAAGCTTTCTTGTATTTGTACAAACATTAGCACGCCAAACCTCTCCCCCGGAAACGGAGAGGGGGCTAAATTTGGTTCAGAAACCCGGAAGCTGAAAAAAAATAATTCTTATACTAAACCCCCGTTAAAAAGCTTCGATAAGACTCGGCGATTTTAATCGCTACTATACAAACTCTCGTCTTAGCTGAGAGGGACTAAAAAATAAACAGGTATTTAAGCCAGATTTGGTATTAGAGGTTTTATTGTGGGCTATTAACCGCACATCAGATGATTTCTAATTTGGCGCACGATTACCTCTAACGGCTGCGAAGCATCTATGATAATTGCATCTTCAGGTTCTTCGAGACTGTCTAACTGACTTAACAGCAAGTCTGCTTTCATGTAGTGATTTTCGCGACTTGTTAACCGGGCTGCCAATAGCTGAAAAGAACATTTGAGATAAACTATTTTTATCCCCTGTTGGTCGCGGTAGAGCATTTCGCGGTAAGATGTTTTTAAAGCAGAACAAGCCAAAACCACATTTTTATTTTCTAACAGCCACCTGTCTATTGTAGCTTGCAATAGTAATAGCCAAGGAAGGCGATCCGCATCTTCTAAAGGAACGCCCAGACTCATTTTCTCGATATTAGCTGATGGGTGAAAATCGTCGGCATCGCTAAAATCCCAATTGAGAGATTGCGCCAGCAACTTGCCAACAGTAGTTTTGCCAGAACCTGAGATTCCCATCACGATTGTAATCATCACGTTTATTTACCGAATACTTGCAATTTTATCTAGTTGTGCGATCGACAAACCGGGTTTCTTAAGTTGCCCGATGAATCATACAATTATAAACAATTCAACAAACCCAGTCTATTTCTAATTCTAGATCAAATTTCTTCCAGAGTGGGTCTCAGGAATTAAAAATAATTAACTTGGGTTCTTCCCTAACTTTGTGATGAGAATTTTACTAATTGTTGCTGATTATCCGATCGCACTTGCAGCTAAAACATCACTGCTAACCGGCTGGTACATCGGGCCTTTGAAGGGTCGAAAGCCTTGCGGGCAATCGGCAGTCATCTTGCACAGCAAGCGGAACTGTAGCGGCGTTGGGGGTTGATTGAGGCGATCGACTTCTACGCGAACCAATTCTGGATGCTGCGAAATAATTTCAAAAATATCATCCACAAGATAGCGCTGACAATAGCCGACAATCCAGTGATCTTTCGTACACAGAAGCAGACGGGAAACGCGCGGATTTTTTTGAAATTCGTGGGCTAAATACAAAAGTTCGCCCACTTGAAGCCGATTAATCCGTTCAATTGCCGACTTTGAAAGGTATCGCAGTCCATCTGCAAAAAAATGGATACAGTAATGTCCATTTTCATCCGGTTCTGGACAAGGGAACACCTCAAATTTATCAGTTACCCGTTTGCCTCCGCTGCGCGCCAATAAAGCAATTGGGTGATGTTCGTGTTCAGGGATATTCAACCACTGTACAAATTCAGGGTAGTCAGGGCGCGATCGCGGCATCACTCGATTGGAAAACAAGGAAAACAGTTTCTGTGAAGTGTAAACATTATTGAAATCAGGGAAAGATGGCAAGGGTTCAAACCTGCACTTATGTTTAGCTTCTAGAACACCATTTGTATAATTGAACTGGTATTCTTTACCGTTAAATGTCAATTTTGCGATCGGAAACCAAGAACTGCTGCCCGGGTCTTGCCAAGCCAAAAATAGTGTTTTCAAAGCAAATCTCCTGTCAATTAAAGTAGGGTGTGCACCTTATGTTTACTTTGAATTAAGAATAATTTTTTGCAATTCTTGCCGAGTTTTACCGTCGATCATCTCTTTGCCAATATTGGGTTGGCTGACATTAACTCGGACAAAATCCATATCATCTTTTTCGGTAAATTTGCGATCGCCATCAGAGTCTTTTCTAATTGTAACAAAAATCCCGCCGCTCTTTTCATCAAATACCCAACTCATTAACTGGGTATCGGGCGGAGTGATTGCCTGAAGCGATTTGCCTCCCAAGTTAGATAAATATCCAACGATTGCGTCTGCATCGTCAAGTTTGCCATCAGCGTTTGTGTCGCTATCTATTATGTGAAATAACAGCAACTGATTCTGGGGCTTGCTGGATACTTTTTTTGAGGGATTTTGCTTGGCTTGACTTGTTTGTCCATTTTGATTGCTGGGATTTTCTGGCTTTTTTTTACCTAGCAAATATTCAAATTTAGATATTAACGCTTTTCTGTTTAATAAAATATTAGATTGCCCGTTAGTTTTGTTGTAAAAAATCATATTGTAACCAATCATACGATGGTCACTTGAAAAACTTAATTTTGATGAGATAGGATTGTGTTCAGTTTTTTTTTCATCGCTAGATAGGATAACTGGAATCATAATATATTCTGATTCAGGGTCAACGATTAAATTGTCGTAAGCAACCTGTGGCTGTAGCTTTTCTGCTTTCTTCTGTGATTGAGTTACTATCTTGGTTGAACTGCATGATAGGGTAATAGCAATTAGGGCAAATGTGGTAGTAATCTTACCCAAAATTTTAGGATTTATCATGAGTTTTGAGATTTGATATAGATAGTTATTTTCATTTTATTTTAACTAGCCGATCGCTGTCACGTTCAGCGATCGGTAAACCCATATAAAAAAACAGAATACCCAGATCCTCGACTTTTTTAAGAAGTCGGGGATCTAAGATTTTAAACATGGCTAACAACTTCTAACGCAGGAATTCGCGCGGATCGGTGACATATCCAGTTAGCGCCGAAGCCGCCGCCGTGTAAGGCGAAGCTAGATAAACTTGCGCTTCTTTGTTACCCATCCGGCCGGGGAAATTCCGATTAGTTGTAGATACGCAAATTTCCGGTTCATTCATCCGCCCAAAAGTATCTTTCGGGCCACCCAAACAAGCGGCGCAAGAAGGCGCTGCGGGTTCGATGCAGCCTGCTGCTAAGAAGATTTCCGACAGCGTTTGACCGTCGTATTTTGTGACAAACAAATCGTCGTAAACTTTCTGAGTTGCTGGTACTAAATAAGTCGGAACTTTGACTTCATTTCCTTTGAGAATGCGGGCTGCATTCAAAAAGTCGGAGGTTTTGCCGCCGGTGCAGGAACCGATGTAAACTCGATCGATCTTGACATCGCGGCAGTTGCGGGCCAAGTCGCGGTTGTCGGGGGAGTGCGGTTTGGCGACGACTGGTTCTAATTTGCTGACATCGTAGGTGCGATCGCTATAAAATGTAGCATCAGCATCGGTGTAAAATGCCTCAAACGGCACATTAGTGCGAGGATTAACGTAATCAAAGGTAGTTTTGTCCGCAGCCACCGTGCCGTTTTTGCCGCCAGCTTCAATCACCATATTGCACAGCGTCATCCGTTCTTCCATCGTCAAACGATCGACTGTATCACCCGCAAATTCCATTGTCCGGTAGTTAGCACCGGCAACGCTGATATCACCAATAATCTGCAAAATTAGGTCTTTTGCTAACAAATAATCTGGCAGTTCCCCGTTGAGCACAAAGCGCATAGTTGCGGGAACTTTAATCAGCAATTTGCCGGTTCCCATGATAAAAGCAGCGTCTGTATTGCCGATACCGGTCGCAAATTGTCCGAAAGCGCCGGCATTGCAGGTGTGGGAATCTGTGCCGAAGAGCACTTCGCCGGGCCGCGTGTGGCCTTCTTGTGCGAGGGCGATGTGGCAAACTCCTTTGTAGTCGGGATTTGCTTTGAAGTCCGATCGATCCGTGATGTCGTAAAAGTATTTTATCCCTTGTTCCTTGGCAAAATCGCGGAGAATATCGACGTTGCGGTTAGCGCGTTCGTCGTTGGTGAAAATGTAGTGGTCGGGAATTAGCACGATTTTGTCGGGATTCCATACTTTAGCATTCTCGCCGAATTCGCGTTTGAAAACGCCGATAGTGCCGGGCCCGCAGACATCGTGGGTCATCAATACGTCTGTTTCTACCCAAATGTTTTCTCCGGGCTCTACTTTAGTGCGGCCTGATGCTTTGGCTAAGATTTTTTCGGTCAGGGTCATTCCCATAGTTCGATCGCTCTTTTAATTTAGATGCTACATAACTGTATTGCCATTGTACGAAACATCGGCTGATACTGACAGCTAATTTATCAAGCAAACATTTTCTCCCATCTCAAATCGAATATTCTCTTTTCTCAAATCGATAGACTGTCACTTTCTTTTTAGCCGATCACAAATCTCTACAATAGCCGATACAGCCTTTAACACAAAAATAAAATTTTTGCAAGTCACTCGATTATGTGACTGGTAACTAACAGCTAGTGAGTGTTATTAGTTAGTGATTACTTAAAAAAAGCAACTTAAATCAGGGACTGTCAAAAAATCTCAGAGTGCATTTCTACAGTTGTAGACCTCAACCAGAGTGAAATCAGCGAGATAGCCGCACCGTAACGGTATCTAGTTTCGCCATTTTCACGCCAATATGCCAATGGAGATACTTCCCATGAATTCACAGAAACAAAAGCGTCAGCGCGCAGTTATTTTAACATCTCAAGGTTTTGATAACGTCCCAGCAGCAAAAGCTGAGGCCGAAAGTTACGAAAATTCGCACTCAGATTATACTTTCGAAGTCTTGAGCGATCGCACAAGCTCAGATCCAGATACTTTAACTAAGGTAGCAGTCAAGCAAATCCTCGATCGGGTAGGGGCGATAGTTGTAGAGATTGCAGGGCAGGTGCAATTCATGACTCAACGTGCAGAAGAACTTTTGAGCCAGTATTTTTTACCCCATATCCCATATTCATTACCAGAATCCTTACAACATTGGTTCAAAAATCAGATTTCGCGACTTACGTTCAACAGCAATGTTCCATCTCGCTGTTTACCCTTGCACATTCAACAAGCAGGAAGACAGTTGATCGTCCGTCTGATTCCCGATCGCATAAAAGAGCAATATGTCTTGCTATTGGAGGAAGAAGAACTGCAATCTTTCTCTATTTCTGCTCTGGAATTGCTAGGACTCACCAAACGCGAGGCGGAGGTTTTATTCTGGATTGCCAAAGATAAAAGCAATGCAGCAATCGCTAAAGCGATCGGTTGCAGTGAAGGAACAGTGCGAAAACATCTAGAGCATCTTTACGGGAAACTAAGCGTACAAACCCGGACGGCTGCTGTGATGGTTGCTCTGGAAAAATTGGGGTTATTAAAAGCAGAATTTGTTGCAATATCTTCATAATCCTCTACGCGGATCGTCGTATTGCCCTCAAAATAAATTTGGATGATTATGAGATCAAAAGCAGTTATTTAGCTTCAGCATATAGCTAAAAACTACTTCCATTCAACTCAATAACAAGGAAACAAACTATGTCTTCTACCACAGAAATTGCTGCATCGACTTCCAAGCTAGAGCTTCCCACAATTCAGGAAAGCCAAGAGGCTAACCTTGAAGAGGTGCGTCAACTAGGCGCGCCTCAAGATGGAGCTTCGCCCGCAATATTGTTTGGTAATGGCTACGCTTATCGCCATGACTGGGGGGTCAAGAAAGGAGAGCACATCTTGCCTCTCAATTGGGGCTTAATCACACCCAACTCTCTCGTCTTCGTTGCGATTGGCGAAGGTGTTTCCCCAAATACCACGGCTGGAAAGAAGATCGGTGAGGCTCGATATACTCTTCATAACGTTTCCCCACAAAATGGTGTAGTCAAGATTTGGGTCAACATCGAATGGGAATTCAGCCTAATTCGGCTCTATGCTGACTATTTCGTATTCAACCCTTAGAATCGCGGATTAAATACAGGGCTGTTTCCTCACAAGTCACAGCCTTGTAAATTCAATAAATCTATTTTCCAACTAAACACATTATTCAACACTGAATCAGAGGAATTTTATGTCTGAACAAGCTAGTTTTTCCATTCCCGAAAATGCCCAAGCAGATGAAACGACAGGGCGTTACATTATTACTTTCCGCGAAGATGCAGTGACAGAAGGATTAGATATTCTGAGCGATCGAGCTGGCATCATGGGGCTGGCAAATGCTGCGGATTTCCCGGAGTCAGCTCTAGACTTGAGCCAACTCGAATCCACTGGGGGAGCAGTGTTTCCCACTCTCGGCGTGGCTGTCGTCTCCTTAGAGGAAGCGGCTGTTAGCAGCATCATGACATCAGCAGCAGAGAATTCCGCTATTTTGGCGATCGAACCAGAGCGCATTTTTTATGCCATTGACAATGGGTTGTCGGCAGACTACCTGGAGGGCTATCGCGATGCGGCGAATCACTTGTACAAAAAAACTACTAATACAACAGACTTAGCAGGAGTCGATCCTCAAAAATGTTTTGCTGATGATATCCAGTCTACTTGGGGTTTAAAGGCAACGAAGGCGATCGACTCTAAGTGGACTGGTAATGGCATGAAAGTTGCTGTGCTGGATACGGGGATGGATTTATTGCATCCGGACTTCGCAGGTCGATCGATCGTATCGCAGTCCTTCGTGCCCGGGGAGGAGGTACAAGATGAGAACAGTCATGGCACGCACTGCATTGGCACAGCGTGCGGATTCAAGGATCTCAACAGTCGCAGGTACGGGATTGCTTACGAATCGACGATTTATGTGGGTAAAGTGCTGAGCAATGCCGGTAGTGGCAATGGTGCCTGGATTCTCGCGGGGATGGAATGGGCGATCGCCAACGGGTGTCAAGTCATCTCGATGTCCCTCGGAAACACCGTTCCCACACCGTCTCCTGCCTACGAAACTGTCGGCCGTCGGGCACTCCAAAATCGGTGTCTGATCGTGGCAGCCGCCGGCAACCACGGGCCTGGAACCGTGGGACAACCAGCCAATAGCCCGTCGATTATGGCTGTTGCAGCCCTCGATAGCTGTCTCAAAGTGCCTGACTTCTCGTGTCCCTCTGGCGCATCTCCCGGGGCTAAAGTTGATATCGCCGCTCCAGGAGTGAAAGTATACTCATCAGTGCCTATGAATAAAGGACGTTATGCTGCTTTCAGTGGCACTAGCATGGCGACACCTCACATAGCGGGGCTCGCGGCATTGTATGCCCAATCGACTGGTAAACGAGGTTCTAAACTTTGGCAGTTGCTAACTTCCCATGCTATGGCGCTACCATTACCAAACAATCGAGTTGGAAGTGGGTTGCTGCAAGCTCCGTAATCACCGCTGGTGATCGCCCTTAGGTAGCAGTTCCTGTGGGTAGAAGGTGGTGAAAGTGCGATCGCAAACCTCCTTCTACAAACACAATTCACTCTCATTTAACGATACAGTAGGGACAATAGCTCAAGAGATTTAGCCCAAAGGAGGCTGAATATGTCTGATGAACAAGTAGAGCGCATCATAGTGACTGTTGACGACCAAAACTTATCGGTAATTCAATCTGTTGTCACTGCCTTAGAGTCGGCGGGAATGAAAGTCGATGGGGTGCTACCTGTGACTGGCATCATTACTGGAGAAGTTTCTCAGTCGAAACTAGAAGGACTAAAGAGTGTAACGGGCGTTTCTAGTGTCGAGATCGATGGAGAAATGCAGGCAATTTAAACCAATCATTTAGGGATTAGTAAATCCATTTTTGCTAATCCCAAATACCGCACACCTTCGGGAGTCACGTCAAACCGGCAAGGCAAAACTTCCACACCTTCACTCATAGCCTGTCTGAACAATTGTCCGTAAAGGCGATCGGCACTATCCCCCGGAGCAAAATCAGTACAATCTCCGCGATTAATAAAATACAGCATTACAGCCCTCGAACCCTGCCGCACCACCTCGATCAATTCTCTCAAATGTTTCTGCCCTCTCTCTGTTACTGTATCGGGAAATAGAGCTAATGTATCTTTTACCCAAGTTGTATTTTTCACTTCCAGAAAAATCGGTTTTTCCTCACCAGTTAGCCAAAAATCAACTCGACTTTTTTTATCATTCCCGTAAACAACTTCCGGCTGAATTAAACTGTAATTGCCCAACTCGGGAAACAATCGCAATGCCAAAGCTAATTTAACTACTCGATTTGGCAGCCCAGTATTAACCCCCACCCAAGTTGGCACAGTGTCGCAAACCTTAATTAATTCCCAAGTATAAGCCAATTTGCGTTTGGGATTGTCGCTCAGAGATACTAGCACTGGATTGCCGGGAATCAAAACACCAGTCATCGGGCCAGTATTCGGACAGTGCGCGGTGATTATTTCTCCCGAATCTAGTTCTATTTCGGCAAAAAATCGCTTGTAACGTTTGATGAGAATTCCGGGTAAAAGAGGAGGATATTTGTAAATTAAGCCACTCATTCGATTTTAGATTTTAGATTTTAGATTTTAGATTTTAGATTTTAGATTTTAGATTTTAGATTTTAGATTTTAGATTTTAGATTTTAGATTTTAGATTTTAGATTTTAGATTTTACCTATAACCGAATACCTGGCTCCGAACTTTTGAAATAAGTCGGGGAGCTAACACAATCAGTCATCAGTTATCAACTATATGTTATTTAGCTGCTTTGATCAACTCATTTGTTTCATCATTTTTAGATTGTAGATTTTAGATTGTAGATTTTAGATTGACGCATCATACCACGAAACGGCGGTTTGTAGTTAGGACGAATAGTCCCGATCGATTATTGAATTTCCGCAAGTCAGTAATATCGATAAAATTGGTATAAGCGCAATTCCCCCTAGAAGTTTTATGAGTCCGTGATATGATTCTCCCGATTCGCGATTAAAATAAGTGAATCCTTTTAGCATTAGCGTTTGTAACCATTTGTGTCCCAATTACAGAAGCCCTCTCGTTCCCTCGCAGGGATTGCCGGCATTGTCGCAGTCGCCACTCTGATTAGCAAAGTCTTCGGGTTGGTGCGCCAAATTGCGATCGCCGCAGCCTTTGGAGTCGGTGTCGCCGTCGATGCCTACAACTACGCCTACGTCATCCCTGGTTTCTTATTTATTTTGCTCGGAGGGATTAACGGGCCATTTCACAGCGCCATAGTCAGCGTTTTAGCCCGCCGGGATAAAAAAGAAGCAGCACCCTTAGTCGAAACTATCACCACCTTAGTCGGCGGCATATTGCTGTTGGTAACAATCGCTTTAATTATTTTTGCAGATCAGGCGATCGATTTGGTAGCACCGGGATTAAATAGAACAGCAGAAGGTTTACAAATTAAAGCAATTGCCGTGCAGCAATTTCGGATTATGGCGCCGATGGCATTACTTTCAGGCTTAATCGGTATTGGTTTCGGCACTCTCAACGCCGCCGATATGTATTGGTTGCCTTCGATTAGTCCTTTATTTTCCAGCGTTGCACTTGTCGGCGGTTTGGCGATTCTCGCCCTGCAACTCGGAGACAAAATTATTCAGCCACAATACGCACTAATTGGTGGCTTAGTGTTAGCTTGGGGAACTTTAGCGGGCGCAGTTTTGCAGTGGTTGGTGCAACTAGCGGCGCAGTGGCGCGCCGGCTTGGGAACATTGCGTTTGCGGTTTAATTTTAAACGGCCGGGAGTGCAAGAAGTAATTAAGGTGATGGTTCCTGCTACCTTATCATCAGGAATGCTGCAAATTAATGTTTATACTGACCTATTTTTCGCATCCTACATCCCTCAAGCTGCCTCTGCGATGGGTTACAGTGGCTTGTTAGTTATGACGCCTTTAGGCATTATTTCTAATGTAATTTTAGTGCCATTTTTGCCGATATTTTCTCGCCTCACCGAACCCAAAGACTGGCCGGAATTAAAAGATCGAATTCGTCAATCTTTAATTTTGACCGGGATTACGATGCTGCCCCTGAGCGCTTTAATGGTAACACTTGCGGGGCCGATCGTCCGTGTGGTTTACGAACGCTATGCTTTTGATCGGTCAGCCTCGCAGTTTGTCACGCCGATATTGATGGCTTACAGTATTGGAATGTTTGTGTATTTGGGACGCGACGTTTTGGTACGGGTATTTTACGCTTTGGGAGACGGAGAAACCCCTTTTCGGATCAGTATTATCAATATCTTTTTGAACGGACTGCTGGATTATTTGTTGGTAGGAGCTTTCGGCGCACCCGGATTAGTTTTGTCTACGGTGGGAGTGAATCTTGTTTCGATGATTATGCTTTTGTACTTATTAGATAAAAAGCTTGGTGGTCTGCCTTGGCGGAAGTGGAGTTTGCCCTTTCTGGGGTTAGCTTCTGGCAGTTCTCTAACTGCTTTCGTTACCTTGGCTACTCTGCAAGGCTGTCAAAGAGTTTTGGGTACTGAAGGTTTGGTAATTCAATTAGTGCAGTTGAGTGTGGCAAGTTTTGTAGGGTTAGGAGTTTTTGCCCTGTTTGTCAGTCAGATGAAGTTGCCGGAAGTTGATATGTTTGTCGATCGCATTCGGGGGCGTTTTCGCAAATAAAATTGTGGGCGGGTTAAGGGCGAAATACCAGACACAACGCCCACAATCTGCGTACAAAACCCGCCCTTTACTTTACATCTTCCGCTGAAATTCCTCAAGAACATCCATCAATTGAACTTGACACTGCATCGGAATCAAATCTGCCAGTGGCACTTCCCGCTTGCCGCCGCCCAACTTGACTGGAATTCCTTGCAAAACTCGTTCAACTTTGTCAGCATCTAAATCGCCATCTTCCAGCATGGAATAAAGTTGTTGGGCAACAACTGTATGCAGGTGAGCATCTCTCAGATACAAATGCCATTTGGCAATGTCAATGTAGACATTTTCGCCGATTTCGGCTGCTAAGGATTCGATCGCCTGTGTAGTATTAGCCATATCAAAAAGCCGAAAGTTATTTGTTATCAATCCAAAGACTTAACAAATGGCCGCCAACTGCCTTCAGCCAGAATCTTTGGTGAGGGGCGAATAATCGGCGATCGCAAAATGGTAAATCGCGTGGGCCAAAACTACTAGAGCCCATCCACCCGTTACCGAAATTGCCCAAGGCCAATCAGCCTTTTGCAAATTGTGAACAAACCACAAACCAGAATTGGTAGCAGAAAAAAGACCGACGTGGATAGCAAAATTCATCCGGTCATCTAAACGGCGATAATCTGGATCATTGCGATCGGGTTTGCGTGGCCAACGAGGAGGCATAGTTTTTCACTTGATATTAGTAGTTCTGTGCCTATTTTAATCTTAAGTGCAGCTTTTTGAATTCTACATCCCTCTCAAGGCAGAAAATTTATGTCTCTAAATTTTCATAGTCCCCTGACTTGCCGCCGCTTTTGCTCACCAGTCGAATTGACTCAATGGCGATCGACTTTTCCAATCCTTTCGCCATATCATACAAAGTCAGCGCCGCCACCGAAACCGCCGTCAGCGCCTCCATTTCCACCCCTGTTTCCGCCTTAATCTTCACCGTCGCCCGAATTTGATACCCCGGCAACCCAGCATCCGGCATCACCTGCACCTCCACGCTACTCAGTGGCAGAGGGTGACACAGAGGAATCAAATGTGCAGTCTGCTTAGCCGCCATAATTCCAGCCAGCCTTGCAGTGCCCAACACATCACCTTTCGGCGCATTCCCCGCTTCAATCGCCGCAAACGTCTCCGGCAACATCCGCACCCGGCCCGCAGCCACAGCTTGTCGCACAGTCGGCATCTTCGCTGAAACGTCCACCATTTGCGCTTCCCCGCTGTTGTCGAGGTGAGTTAGCTGTGCCACATCGGGCAATTTAGAAAAAGTTTGCGAAAGGTCTTGCATTATTTTGGTAATGGTGTTACTGTTAGATTCTGTGAGAAAAGAACTTGATCAATTTTAGATTAAATCTGAACTCAACAGGGGCTTGTAGCTTAGTTGGATAGAGTGCATGGCTACGAACCATGAGGTCGGGGGTTCGAATCCCTCCAAGCCCACTACTAAAAGTTATGAATTTTGAATTTTGAGTTTTGAATTAAGAAATTAATCCAACTCACGACTTAAAACTCATAACTTTTTTAATTTTGTGCGTTTACTAGACCTCTTGCAAAAATATCTAGGACGATGCTCAAAGCCCATCCCACAAAAATCATTTTTTCTGGTGGAGTGGGCTTTGAGCATCGCCCCAAAAATTGATTAAAAGGACTTTGGCAATTCAAGTCTACTGATTCAAAGCATAAATATCTTTGCCTCGACCGATCGCAAATTTCATCGAATTAGACAAGCCCTTGCTAGACTGAGTAATAAAAACCAGCAAGGCCAAGCCAGCGAGACCAGCCGCAAAACCAAACATATTTCTGTAGCCAACTTGTTCAGCAACAAAGCCTAAAGTCGGCCCAGCAATCGCAATTCCCAAATCAAATCCGCCAATACAAAGCGAAAACAAGCGGCCCCTTTCATGAGGTTCGCACCTGTCCGACATCAGCGTTACCATCATCGGCAAAACCGTACCGCCCGCGCAACCTTCAACCAAAGCTGCTATTAAAAAAGCACTGCTGTTGTTAGCAAAATACAACAATAACATAGATACGGCATAACAGATTAAGCCGCCAGAAATAAACAAGCCGCGACCGTATTTGTCCGAAGCCCGTCCCGTGAGCAACCGTATACCGAAACTGGCGATAGCCGCCGTAGAATAAAATAATCCTGGATTCAAATTAGCCTTAGTTTCTTGGATAAACAAAGGCATAAAAGTGCTCAACGTTCCAAAGACTAAACCAACCACCAATAACACTAAAGCCGGAATCCGCACTCTAGGATTCCAGAGCATTTCCCAGTATTTTTGGCTATTTTTGTCCTGAGATAGCGAGTCCGAGAGTGTTAAATCGGCAAAATTAGGTTCCGCAATTTTGCCGGTAAAAAATACAGCCATTGCAGCGAAAGCCGCCGACATCGCAAACAAAGGAGTATAACCAACCCAAGCTTGCACAAATCCGCCAATAGCAGGCCCAACTGCTAAACCAATAGGATTCACCAAGCTCATGTAACCGATTAATTCGCCCCGCTTTCCTGGCGGCGACAAATCTGTTACCAAAGCGCTATAAGCTGTGGTAAAAGCGGCGATGCTAATGCCGTGAAAAACGCGAATAAGTAACAGTAAGGGGATAGATTGAGCTAACAGGTAGCCCAAAGGGGCGATCGCAGCGACTACCGCGCCTAGCAGCAAAACTTGTTTTCGCCCCCTAGTGTCGGCTATTTTACCCAACGGCGGCCTCGATAGCAAAAGCCCGATCGCAAATGCACCCATCACAAAGCCAATTTGCTGTTTTGTGCCGCCCACAAATTGAACGTACAACGGCAAAGTTGGCAGTAGCGAAGCCAAACTCGACCAGAATAGAAGGCCTGCGGTGAATAAAGTTAGTAAGCTGCGTCTGGGTTGGGGATCGATGTCCCTAAAAATATTCAAGATGCTAATTCCCTTTAAATTTTCTGATTATCAATTACCAATTCCCCATCACCAATTCCCCATCACCAATTCCTATTACTAATTACCCATTCACTAACTTGAGAATTGCCATATCTGTTTCTGTTTCTGTCAACTGTCAACTATCAACTACCCACTGTCAACTGTCAACTGTCAACTGTCAACTGTCAACTGTCAGCATTCTTACCAATCAACCTCAGCCCTTTCCTCCACCACCCGTTCATAAACCCACTCGGTTTCTATCGCCAACTTCGGCCAACTAAATCGGCGTTCCAAATCCTCATAAGCATTGTCAACCAACCACCGCGCATAACCCGGATTTTTCAGCACCTCCAAAATTCCCCAGGCCAAAGAATCCCGATTGTTAGCCTCAGTAACAACCCCCGTTTTAGTGTGCAGCACCACCTCTGGAAGTCCGCCCGCATCCGAAACCACCACCGGCACTCTTGCAGCAAAGCTTTCTAACGCTACAATCCCAAAAGGTTCGTAAAGACTGGGAAAAACCGCGCAGTCAGCCACCGTCTGAAATTTGTCAAGATGTTCCTCAAACATGAAGCCTGTAAAATAACACTTATTCCAAATTCCTAAATGCCAAGCCAAATGTTTGAGATGGTCTGTATTGCCGCCACCAACAATTACAATTTTTGCTTTACCCCCCATTTCCCAAATTACTTTAGGTGCCGCATTTAGAAATACACCGATGCCTTTTTCATAGCTAATTCTTCCTACATAATAGACGATTTTCTCATCATCAGCAGCAAACCTGCGGCGGAAATCCATCGCGTCAAATTCGTGCCACCGGGGCTTTTTATCTGGTCTAATTCCGTTGTAAATTACCTCTATTTTGTTCCACGGAGTCGATAGTACGCGTTCGGCTTCTCGCCGCATATAATCGCTGCAAACAATTACCCGCCAAGCATTGTAAGCGAGGTCGTTTTCCTTGGCGTTAATGTAGCGCTGCCCGTCATTGTGGATGCCGTTGAAGCGCCCGTATTCGGTGGCGTGGATCGTGGCAATTAGCGGTACTTTAAAGGTATGCTTGAGGGCGATCGCCGCATCTCCCACTAACCAATCGTGAGCGTGGATGATATCAAAGGGGCCTTCCTCAAGCATCAGTTTCCCACCTTGGTGGCCCATGCTTTGGTTGAGATTCGCCACCCAGTGAAAAAAGTCCCTGGCGTGCCCCACAACCACCCGATGCACACGTATTCCTTCCACCACTTCGTACATCGGCGCGTGGCCGAACTCTACTGTAATTAAGTGAATGTCGTGCCCCAGCTTCACCAATTCTGGATATAGTTCCGATACGTGGCGGGCGATACCGCCTACGATTCTGGGAGGAAACTCCCATGCCAATACCAAAATTTTCATTTTTTCCCTCCAAATAATTTATATAACTTAATGTTTAGGATTAACAGATTTATTGTAAAATGATCAGCCTCAAATTTGAGTTGATCGCAAGTTGATGCCCAATACCTGACTTTTGGCAGCAACAAAGACAGAAAATCATGCCTAAACCTGGTTTTTGCAGGAAATTGCTCGATCGCCATTACCTGAAAAAAACAGGTTTCCTCAAGATTTGAGCCACTGAGGGAAGCAATGGCGATCGTAACTACCCGCTTACCGTTTCTTCAAAATCTGCTCCAATTCGCCGCGAAAACGCGTCCAAGCAGCAGCAGATGCAGAATTAGAAACAGCACCCTGACGCATCAAAATCGCGCCATCTTCAAAGCCAACAATTCCGTACTCTCCTGATTTGGACATTCGATCGATCGCCGGTACGATCTCCTGCAACTGTCCCCGTTCCCCGCGAAACGCAGCCTGATACTGCTGCAACTGCCAGATATCGGCAATTACATATTGCATCTTCACTGCCTTCCCCGCATCATTGCGGAGTTCAAACATCGGAAACCTGAGAATTTCTCGGCGGCTTGACAAAATCGGCACAATAGTATTCGTCGCTGCCACGCTAGCATCAGCAGGAATTTGAGCCAACAGCGGCCGCACTTGCAAAACGTGCTGCCATTGTCTGACAAGAGGAACCTGCACCCAAGGATCGATCGCATCGGGCAAAATCAAAGAAAAAGTCCGATTTGGGTTAGAAGTGAAGGTAAAAAATAGCGACAAGCAGATGCAAAACGCCCAAAAGCGGCGAAACTTTGAAGACGAAGGCAGAGGAAATAAAGCAGAAGGAAAACGCAAAAACATTCTTTCCTCTTTCACCATTCTATCTTCTTCCTTTTGACGCTGGGCCCACCACAGAATCGCCCCATAAAAAAGCCCTGGAACCACAGTCATCGCATAGCGAATATTAATCGCCAGCACCGACTCTCCTTTCGCTAAAAATAGCTTCAGCAGCGGAAATCCAGCTATCATCCAAGACGCAGGCGCGAAAGCAGGAACCAAAGCTAATGGCAACCACTGGCCAAGCAGGTATCTAATTTTACCAAAAAACGGCGTAAATAATTGAGCCACCAACCGCCCGGGATTGCTAACCATTCCCCAAATAATTTCAAGAGTCGAAGCTTCATCTCCATCGGCATATTGACCGAAGCGCTCCATCATAAACCGCTGGGATATGTCAGCAGAAAACAAAGGCATAATCAGATTGGTCAGAACGATCATATAACCAAAACTGAGTATGCAGACGGCTAAACCAGTCCCAGGGTAGCGCCGGCTCAAAATCAGGTAAACTCCAACGCCAAATAAAACAACTCCCCCATCTTCTCGCACCGCCAAAATTAAAGTTGCCAGAATCCCAAACAACGGCCACCAGCGCTTTTCCATCGCCAGCAGCAAGCTAAAAACAAAAAGCGGAATTTGACAAACATCGTGAAAATTGCCCAAAGTCGGGCCGATGACTGCGTTAGCACAGTAATAGCTGACAACAATTGTCGCCGACAGCCTCGGTTCCAGATAGTGTCTGGCGAGAGCATAGAGCACTCCTCCAGCCGCCGTAATTAAAGTCACCTGCAACACAGTCAAAGTGACGGGCGAGGGAAACAGCGAGTAAATTGGCAGCCACAGCATCAGCGCCGGGGTGAAATGCTGCCCCAACCGGTAGTAAGATACTTCCGGGAGCTGATTTTGGTGAACCACATTAGTGGACAAAGCCGAAGAGAGGGAACTCTCAAACAAGTGACCCCGAGTGCCGTTCCAAAAAAGTTGATTGAAAATGCCTTGGTCGTAAGTAGCGTAAAAGCTGTAGTAGCGGTGCAGCGTCAGCAACAGGCACAGCACAAAAAAGGCGGCCGCCACTTGAACCACCACCCGCAGCGACTCATTTTTCTTCCATCTCAAAAATATCATCGGCCCGCCTGTAATGAAATTATCGGACAATAGCATAAATCTAAAGTAAGTATTAAATTAAAGTAGAAGTGAAATAACTCGGCTCGGCAATGCTCAATTATTTTCACCCGATCGAAAAGCTCAACAGCGTCCATCCAACACTCGGCACCAGCGACACTGACTGTTCTCCCGAACAGCCGGTCAATTCCGCACCGCTTTTACAGCTTTTGCTGTTCGTAGACAAGCGTCCCTCTTCTAGGGAACAGACCAGACACATCCGCAAGTACCTAAAGGATTTGAAGGCAGAGTGCGACTTTGATCTTCAAGTCATCGACGTAGGAGAACAGCCGGATTTAGCCGAACACTTTAAACTTGTAGCTACTCCCTCCCTGCTCAAAATTCATCCAGAGCCCCGACAAACTCTCGCCGGCACCAATTTGATCGCCCAACTAAAACAGTGGTGGCCCCGCTGGAAGCGTTCTGTAGAAGAATACGCAGCTCAGCAGCAGTCTGCCCCTGCTCTTGCTGAAACCCTGACTGACGCAAAACCCATCTATTCCGTTGCTTGCGCCACTGAGCTCGTGCAGCTTGCGGATGAAGTTTTTCGGCTAAAACAGGAAAAAGAACACCTGCAAGAGCAGTTGCAGTTGAAAGACCGGATTATTGCGATGCTGGCTCACGACTTGCGTAATCCCTTGACGGCGGCATCTTTGGCTTTGGAGACTTTGGAGTCAAATCAGAAGGTGAAGGAGGGGCAAAAGTCGCGTTTGACACCGACTCTGGCGGCTCATTTGATGAAACAAGCCCGCCGCCAAATCCGAATTGTCGATCGTATGATTACAGATATCCTGCAAGCAGCCCGGGGTACAAACGCTCAACTCCACATTGAACCAAAAAGAATCGAACTGGGGGCGATTTGTCAAGATGTAATATTGCAGTTTCAAGACAAATTTCAGGCGAAAAGTCTGAACTTAGAAACAGACATTCCCACAGATTTGCCCTTGGTTTATGCAGATCCTGATCGCATCAAACAAGTCATAGTCAACCTGCTTGACAACGCCAGCAAGTACACGCCAGACGAAGGAACTGTTAATCTTTCCATTCTCCACCGCACCGCTTACAAAGTTCAAGTCAGCATTTGTAACAGCGGCCCGGGAATTCCTGAAGAAGATTGCGAGAGCATTTTTGAAGACAGCTTTCGCTTGCAGCGAGATAAATCAACAGACGGTTACGGCATTGGACTGTCTCTGTGTCAAGGCATCATCCGCGCCCACTACGGTCAAATCTGGGTAGACTCTGTACCCGATAGAGGCAGTTGTTTTCACTTTACTCTGCCCGTCGGGCGGTGAAAAATCGATCTAAACTCTCGAAGAGCATAACTATTGATTAGACCGACTTGATTAACTTAAAGGGCGATCGGAGAATGTTGCGGGCGATCGAGTTTCACCTGTCAGGAAAAAATGTAACGTTGCCGATCACCCGCCGCAGATAGCATTTGCATCATAACTGAGATGTTTCACCATTCTCAAGAACCGACCAGAACCCTTAATTTTCCGTTGATGCGATCGCCAAAAACCTAGCTGTTAGAGGCTTAATGACATTGGTGCAAGATATCAGCATAACCGATCGACTCTCGACGGTCGGTGTGCATGGGCGGTTATTATGCTGCCACTATGAAATTAAGTCAGTGAAAGTGGCATAAGGTTTGGCGCAAGCTCTGGGTTGGGTAAAGTAGGCAAAGGTTCTTGAGATATTGGCAGATCCAGATGTTGCGTGTAAATTACTTGGTAGAGTTGAGGTTCTGCTTTAATAACCAGTCCCTGAAGACGCTTTAGGTGGTCAGCAAACTCAGGGCTGTTTCGCATGGCAATATAATTTTCAACGGATACAAAATGAGCGTAGTTTGCAGCTCTGGTGCGATCGAGGCTAATGTGCAGATTGGCTGTATAGCTGCCGGGAAATTGACCGTTTAATCGCTTGTACTCGGCAACTTGTGTAGAAACAAACTGCTCGGCTTTGTCCGGGTCGAGTGTAAATATGTTGATCAGAACAATTCCATCACCGACTCGAATAGGATTAACCGGAAATCCGTTTTCTAGTTGCAGGTTATTCATGAATCCACTCCTTTAATTTGAATTAGGTGATTTTTGGTCTTAGTGTCTTGGCGCAGAAGGATACAGCCATCGCTTAAATATTCGCGTTACTTGAGGCATGACGATCCAACCCACATTCCGCAGATGTGATTCATGTTACTGGTATTTTTGAAAAATCAAACCCATCAAACTTTTTTAGTCTAACTTTTTTAACTTTAGTGTCTACTTTTTGTGAAAATTAGTAGACAATATCTCA
>Ga0163147_10000322_pt1 | contig 75295 bp, 56 predicted proteins | sample OliLakLV19MP6G1_FD_148597 | JGI IMG/M metagenome (GOLD analysis project Ga0163147, IMG submission 148597) | Freshwater microbial mat bacterial communities from Lake Vanda, McMurdo Dry Valleys, Antarctica- Oligotrophic Lake LV.19.MP6.G1 | ecosystem: Environmental > Aquatic > Freshwater > Lake >... | reverse complement strand
TTGAATCCCTACACATTTTGAACCCCTACACATTTTGAATCCCTACACATTTTGAACCCCTACACATTTTGAATCCCTACACATTTTGAACCCCTACACATTTTGAACCCCTACACATTTTGAATCCCTACATATTTTGAATCCCTACCCGGATCATCCCTCCCGATGGACAAAATGCATAGCCATCTCCCCTTTTCCTTTCGCATGGATCATGCCGCGCGGTGTAAACACCAACCCGGGTGTATCCTTGATGTGCTGATAGGTTGCCTCCGAAATATTCACATGACCTACTTCGCCACTGCTCTCCATGCGGCTCGCGATATTAACGGTGTCTCCCCAAAGATCGTATTGAAACTTCTTGACTCCAACGATACCTGCCACTACCGGGCCGGTGTGAATGCCAACTCGCATTTGAAATGACGGTAGACTTTGCTGATCTTTTTCCCTTTTGCGGTTGATTATAAAGTCCTGCATGTCGAGGGCGGCATGCACGGTATCGAGGACACTTGCCGTATTGTTGACCGGAATGCCTGCTGCAGCCATATACGCATCACCGATGGTCTTGATTTTTTCAATCCCATATTTCGTCATGATATGGTCAAAGGCCTTAAAACATGTGTTTATTTCTTCAACAAGTTCTGCGGCCGTCATAGCCTCTGATATAGTGGTAAATCCTTTAAAATCTGAAAAGATGATGGAGGCAACATCATAATACATCGCTTCTGCATATCCCTTTTGTTTTAGTTCCTCTGCCACCGAGGCCGGAAGAATATTCAAAAGCAATCCTTCGGAGATGTCCTTTTCCTTTTGAATTGCCGTCCGTGATTTGTGCACATATCTCAGGCGGGTGTAGATCCCAATGGCACCTAGCAGAAAAACAATTCCAACATACATATATCGGTTTCGCGTGTTGGTTATTCGTACATTCTTCAAATTAGCATCCAGTTTATCCAACTCCAGTTGTTGAATCTGTCGGGCTTTTTTCTCCGACTCGTACTTTTCCATCATCTCTGTGACGGCTTTTACTTTTTCTTGGTTGAGATATTGATTATTGAGTTCGATAAATTCAAGAAGGTTGGTATAGGCTTGTTTGAAATTATTGAACCGGGCGTGAAGGGAAGCGCGTTCCCTCTGAACCTTAGCCAGATTTTCCGTGCTTTTCAATGCGGTCGCCACCATGTAGGTGGTATCAAGTCTGTCGATGGCTTTTTTATAGTGGCCCTGCTCAGCATCCACATTGCTGAGATTGATGAGGAGGTCCATGTATTCATCCGTCAGATTTATCTTACGCGCTATCCGGGCGGCCCGCGATAAAAAATAATAAGCGCTATCGAGGTCGCCTGTCATGCCTTTCAAGCTGCCAAGGTTGCCAAGGCTTGTTAGCAAATTACTTGTATCCTTATCTTTATCGGCCTCAAGATAGATCTGACGAAACGTCTGACCAGCCGTGGACATATCTCCCACCGAAGCCTGGGCTATGGCAAGATTGTTGAGGATAGTATATCGGAATTCGTGATCCTTCCATTCGGCATTCCATAGCGCCAATGCCACACGGCTGATCGAATCCACACGGCCAAATTCTTCTATGGAGAGATAGATGTTCGTAAAGTTGGCCAGGATCGCCATCAGGATGTTGCTGTCACATGCCGGTTGGTACTGCTTCATCGCCCAGAATAATTCATTCAGGGCGACATCCGCTTTTCCAAGTTTGTCCTGATACGAAGCGAACATGACCCGGCTGAAAATCTGTTTGCATATTTTTCCATGATGGCGATAGATTTGAAACAAAGAATCCGCTAAGCCAGACCTGAGTTCAAAATTCATTTCCTGATCCTTACGCAGTGACTCCATAGTGCTATCTGCCCATGCGAGATCTGCAATCGTCCCTATCTGAGCAAATGACTGCGTAGACATCCACCCTGCAAGAATGAATACCAAAATTCTGGCTAAGAGATATCCCTGCTGGATGTTGCGTTTAGAAGATAATGACGTCATAAGTCGCTATCAAACCTCATCATCACCTACCTTCTTCTTGGTAAAAACCCATGAACCGGTCGTGCCATCTTTGAGGTTGATGTCAAAGCTGAGGGACCAGTCATTGGCTGAGGTGTCAAATCCAAAATCAACAGAATAATATGTAGATACTGACTGCCCGTTCGGACTATTGCTATCTGCCACCGAAATGTCATTCGAGGATTTGCTGTTGTCAATGGTAAGTGAAGATCCGGTGTTAGCGGCATCGTTTACCTGGAAGACCATAACATTCGCGTTACTCTTGAGGTATCCTAGAATAATAAATGATACCTCTGTTTCAGGTGCGTTGGGATTGGAGTATTGGCTTCGGGGTGCTGGGACATAGGCTGTGACCGAGGGAAGTGAGCCAGCTAATAGCTGGTTAAGGCTGCTGAGGGACATTGTAATGTGGTTTAGGTTTGTTTTGAATAAAGTAACATCCTAAAGTTAATGGAAGGAAATGAAAACCTGCCAGAAATGAAAAAGAATTCTTTTTCTATACTTTCCGGAAACAAGAAAACCTCTGGAGATTACATAGGTTTTTTTGGAACGGATCCCTCTGCTGTCATTTTCTACCGATATCGGACACGGGTCCGTGATGATGTGTGAATTATGCAAAAGGTAATCCTTCCTTTTCACTCTTTTATCTCATCGAAGCCAATGATCTTCATCATTTGATTTGAGAGGGGCTACAGGTATTTTTACCAACCCTCTAAAGGCCGTTTAAACTATTTTTCTGTCCGGTTGAGTACAAACCCGCAAACATCATGTCTTATAATCGAAATAGATTTGTAAATCATTAAATTCAGGAATCATGTACAGCACATTCATTAAATCAATCGGAGTGATTGCACTCTTTGCCCTTGCCGGTTTTTTCACTTCATGTCAGCAGGAAGATAGTGTCGCCGATGTCGAGAACTTCGTGCTTCAGTCTACCATGGGTATTGAAGATCAATGCGGCGCAGGCAGAGCAGGATGCTACGAATTGGTTTTCCCTATCACGCTTCAGTTTGCCGACAGCACCACAGTTGTTGTCAACAATTACGATGAAATGAAACTTGCTATCCGCACCTGGTTTGAAGCCAATGGAGGCGGCAACGGTAATGGAGGCCATCATGGCGGCGGTCATCATGGCAATGGAGGACCATCAGGTTTAGGTCGTCCGGTCATCGTCCTTCCTTTCCAGGTAATTACCGAGACAGGTGAAATCATCACGATCGAAACCTTAGAACAACTCAGGGAAATCCGTGCACTATGCAATCTGGGTGGACAAGGTGGTCCGGGTGGACATCATGGTGGTGCCCCTTGCTTCACACTTACCTTCCCACTGACCATTTCATTACCGGATAGTTCACAGGTAGTCGTCAACACTCCGGAAGAAATTCGTACGGCCATTCGCACCTGGAATCAGAACAATCCTGGTCAGCATGCCCGTCCTGAGTTTGTTTTTCCTATTACCGTTACGCTGCAGGATGGCACACAGGTAGTGGTCAACAGCAGAGAAGAACTCCGTGCACTTAAAGTAGAATGCAGAGGGTAATGCTTCGGCTACGCTCAGCAACCGGGAACAACTAGATAGTTGCTCAGAGAGAACAACAGAAGAACATCGCGTTTTAAGCGTTAGTAAAAGAGACCCTCGGTGGCGAGGGTCTCTTTTTATACGTCAGAATGCATTTAAGATCGCCACGATATCATCTCCGTACTTAGCGATCTTTTGATCTCCCAATCCTTTGATCTTACTTAAGGTCAGGAGGTCCTGTGGTCTTTCCTTTGCGATATCCAACAGGGTTGCGTTTTTAAAGACCATAAACTCAGGGAGGTTGATTTCGTGGGCTCTGTCTTTACGCCACAGACGCAGGGCGACATAAATGGTTCGTTCTGTTTCGTTGAGATCCTCCTCAGAGATGACAGGTTGCTTCTCGGATTCCTTGACTACTTTTTCTTCTTTTACTTTCACGTCATTAGGTTTTGGGTTTTCATAAAAGACCAGGATGGACCAGTAGTCCGGATTGCCTGGTACAAACTGCGTGGCGGTTTTCTTGACGGTCACGCCATCCATAAAGGAGTTGATGGCTTGTTGATCCGCCAGGGCGCTTTCCGTCGAAAGCCTCGTGTTGAAAAGTTTAAGGTTCATTGTTTTTAACTGGTTAAGGTGAAGAAATACAATTCAAACCGGATGCATTGGTGGTGCATCTCAATGTGTAGTGTATTGAAAGGGTGGAAATGTGACCGTCTGAGTATATTTTTTTGTGACGGTGGTATTGTAAGCAGGGGGAAGGAAGCAGGAAGGAGGTCGAAGCGCAGCGGAGATCCCGCCAATTGCAAGACAATTGCAGTGGGAAAGCAGTTAGAGTAAAAATTTTTTAATTATTAGCAAGAATTATTAACCCCAGGGTTTTCGGATCCATGTTGCTGTAGGCATCGTAGAGGAGAAACACAGGGGAGACAGATTTTGCAAAAAATCTGGATGTGGTTAAGGAAGTAGGAAGCAGGTCGAAACGCAGCGGATACTTCGACTACCTCAGCACAAGGATCCCGCTCCGTACGGGCGTCATGATTCTGGCGTCTGACATTTAGCGTCTGGCGTCTGGCATCTTGAAGCCGAAACGATACCCCAAAAGCTAAACTTGAATTAAATCTATTTGTTAATTTATTATTTTACTCCTTCTGACACTTATTGATTGGGTTTTTCTAAAGCAGGAATAGCCTTGATATATCATACTTAAAAAGTAATATAGAAATGCAACGAGGTACACGTATCGTCATAGCCATTATGCTCTCTGTTATTGTGGGAATGGCTGTGCTGTATTATGTCTTCCTTCCGATTTGGGTTAAACAGAAATTACAGAATTTGACCGGGTCTAAAAAAGATGAAATTTCACTTCAGGTAAAGCACATCCATTCTACGTTCTGGCCTATTGGTATCGTATTGAAAAATATCAACATTCAAAAATCTGAACCAGCCCAGTCAACCGACAACCATATTTCAATAGCGCGAATTCGTATTCAAGGCTTCCGTTGGTTGGCACTGCTTTTTCAAAAAAAATATATACTAGACAAAATCAACGTCGATGAAATACTGGGTGTATGGACGCTTCCGTCCACTTCCGATTCTACCGAGGTTTTCACTTTGCCATTTGATGCACTCTGTCGAAAGTTCGAAATCCGTGATTTGAATCTTAGGTTGAAACAAAGAGATTCAAATCAGGAGACCACCTTAGAAAATGCATATTTGGTGATTTCGAATTTTTCTTTGCAAAAAGATTCCATCCTTACATCAAATGCTTTTGAAATCCATGAATTGACATTGCCATTTATACAGCATGTATCGGCTGACAGTTTATACACCTATCGGGCACATCAATTAGATTATTCCGATAAAAGCTTGTCATTGAAAATGGATTCCTTATTAATGCTTCCAAATTATGCCAACTATATTTTTGCCCAACGTCATGAATTTCAAACAGACCGTATACATGTTGAGCTCAAAGGCTTGTCAGTTGCGCAATGTAATCTGGACCTCATGTTGAGCGATGGTGACTTGTATGCAAGTTCCATTTCCATTGATAGTTTCCTTGTCGATATCTTTCGCGATCGTCGTCTTCCTTTTTTACATAAAGAACGTCCCTTATACCAAGACCTACTTCAGGCCTATCCGGGTAAACTTTCCATAGATTCCATAACTGCGCATCAAGGCACTATCTCTTTTTCCGAACACGATGAAAATGCTCCGGAGGCTGGTAAGGTCTGGTTTACGGAAGTATCCGCCACGCTCAGCCATTTGTACAATGACTCCACGCTCAATATGAAAAACGACACACTCATAGTAACTGCAAAGGCGCTGGCAATGGGCAAGGGAGAAATTAGTTTTACATCACGTGGCTATTTGTTTGATTCCCAAAACACATTTGATTTTTCTGGCCGTATGGAAAATGTGTCGGCTGCTGCCTTCAATCCCATGCTTCGCCCCAATGCAGGTATAATGGCAAAAGATGGATATGTAAAAGGCCTCTATTTCAATTTTATAGCTGATCACGTGTTGGCGAAGGGTGACCTGCTGTTCCGTTACAACGATTTACTGCTATACGCAACAGACAAGGAAACCGGTTTAAAAAAGGGGTTAAAAAACCGTCTACTGACCACTGCCTTAGATCGCAAAATTTTAGATGCCAATCCCATGCCAAATGATTCGTTGCGTCACGGCCAGATTCATTATGAGCGAGATCCAGAGAAAATGTATTTCGCGTATATCTTCAAATCCATTTTTTCAGGTATAAAGACGAGCGTGGAGAAATAAAGAACAGTCTTTCCTTCATCATCGGTCGGATTTAAGGGCCAAACAAGCAAGACTCTTTAAGTCCCCTTTAGGCGATGTGCTGAGCGAAATCAAAGTAGGATTTAGGGGCAAAGGAAGCGGATTGGCTCGCTGCGCTCGCCCATCCGGAATGGGGAGCCCGAAACCGAAATCCTAAAGCTCTATGCTGCGCATGGGGTCTTTTGCTTTTCAAGTCGCTTTTAAGCAAGCTTAACGCGCCATAAAAAGCAAAAGCCCCACCACTATCGTGGTAGAGCTTTAGGACTTCCGGTGAGGTCGGAAGCGGATTCGAACCGCTGTAGCAGCTTTTGCAGAGCTGTGCCTAGCCACTCGGCCATCCGACCATCTTTCATTTGTCAGGACCCACTTCAGGGTCCGTCTGTTTCAATCGAAGGGCAAATATAGGGGTTTATTGGTTTTTCCGTTTGTTATTGATGGATATTGCACGTTCCGGCTACAAATAATTGAGCTCCAGGCACATTGGTGATCAGGGATGCACCCGGTACAGCAGGATTGCTTTCGATATTGACGTTTTTGAGTTTGACGATGCCCGGGTTGTTGATAGCGCCTCCGACCAGAGAGCCCCCGGCCGTGATGGTCAAATCCAAAAATTCAACCTGTGCCGTATTGCTGATCTCAAATACCCGATCTCCACTACCGGTGATGTTTATACCTGATCCCTCTGCTTTTATCACCAGGTTTTTGTTGAGTAATAATGGTGCCGAACCAATATTGATGGTCTGTCCGGAAAGCAATCCGGCCAACCTGATCGTATCTCCTATGCCCGCACAAGTGATGGCAGCAGGCAGACTTCCAAAACCAGATCCTGAAGGCTGATTGACCGTCAATTGACAATCCAACGTTCCGCATACTTTCAATCCCCATGTGTTCAGGCTACCCCCATCCTGATTTGCTACATCCTGGATTTCTAATGTCCATATTCCATCTGAATGTTTACCATCAAAAAAACTCAGGGTATTGTTTGGTTTATACCACAGTCCGTCTGTCGGGGGACAAGGCCAGTTACTGTTTGCTGCTTCATCATCAAATTGGATATTAAAGTTATCATCATTCCCACAGGGTCTATCCCAAATCAGCCGCTCCGAAACATCAGGCGCTATAATGGTAAATTTGAGATCATCTACCCAGGAATGTGTCCCTGAAAGGTTAATAATGTTTATATCACTGATGACCATGTCGACCGGACAATTGAATGTCGAAGTCACAATGGGTGCACCGCTTGATGGAATGTTTATTGGAACATTTGTACTCATTAGCGCCAGACACGACACGGTGGTAAATGTAAATACGGATGACCAGACACCATTGCCACACGTGTTGTTTCCTTTAACTCTCCAATAATATTGTTGGTCCACTATAAGCGGAGAGGTAACCTGAAACTTGTCGGTCGAAGTCGTGCCGGATAAAACAAGGTTGGCAAACAGGTTGTCGTAGGCAAGCTGGTACTCATACTGCGTAGCACCTGCAAGTATTTGCCAGTCTAGTAATGGTGTGATTACCGCGTCTATTGAGTTATTAGTCGGACTCAACAATGTTGGTGCAACGGTTGGGGGCGATAAGAGGATGATAGTAAAAACAGAATCTTTCATACCTGTTGTACTCGTAGCTCTGACCAATGGTGTATAGGTCCCGAATAATCCGGTGAGGTTTGAAATGGTCAGCGTACTGTTCGATCCGGGTATGACAATTTGTGGACTGAAGTTCACGATAGAACCGGGAGGTTTGTTGATCACACTTAAAGACACTGGATCTGTAAAACCGAAAATTTGTCCAATCTCCACCGTCGTTTGTACAGATCCGTCATTACATTCAGATACTGTTTTTGGATTTAGTTTTAGCGTGAAATTGGGTAAGGCCTGCTCTATAATGATGTTGGCATTGTTGATATCAAAGAAAATATTGTTTGACCCCCTGACCATAATACGACCAGTGGTGGTGGTCCCGGGAGGAATCAGTACGGACGCCGTACCATCATTGGGGGTGTTTTGAAGGAGTAAGGTAGGGTAGGTCAGACCACCATCTAGGGATAAGCGTATATCAACATTAGCACAATTGACAGGTGCTGCTGTAGTATTGGCGACATTCCAGGTGATGGTTTGTGTTGTGCCTTCTAGCCAGGTGGTTGGGCTGTTTTGTGAGCTTACCGTAAATGGTCCTGAAGTAGAGGTTACTGAAATCAAGGTATTATCCTCATCTGTGCATCCCCATGTTCCATCATACAAGTCCCGCACAGTGACTCTGAATTCCATGTCTCTGGTGACGGAAGGCAACTCCTCCCAAGTAGGATTGGTGCCGTTGATGATACTGGTGATATTTGGAAAGTATCTTGTTGGCGATGATGTAGGTAGCAAGCTTCTGAACATAGGGCCGACCACATTAGTAGATACCGGTGGCATGACCGCTCCTACCTCCGGATCCCATTGCTCCCAGCAATATGTCAAAGGGTTATTATCTGCATCCGTTGCTGAAGCGGTCAAAACAAACGGGGTAGAAAACGGAATGGTGTAATTGGGAACATTCGCGACTACAGGTGCTGCATTAGCTGTAGAGATGATTGCTTCACAAGTGTTAGCCCCTATCTCTGCAGCTATTTCCTGGAGACTAATCCCATGCATGTACGCATCACTATTATTTTGCACATCCGGAGGGCAAATACCTGCATAACCCATGATGGTGGAGGCACTTCCAGGCTCCATCGCTGTTGATGGATTTCGATTACAGCTGTTGTTTTGCGTGTGATTCCCTCCAAACTGATGGCCTAATTCATGAGCCACATAGTCAATGTAAAAGGGATCTCCGGTAGGGGGATTCAATCCTGTTGCTCCGCGGGCCTTGTTTGCACTACTGCAAATCACACCAAGGCCGGCACAACCCCCACTACCAATACTAAAAACATGACCAACATCATAATTGGCACTCCCGATTACATTCGTAATGGTGGTCTGGTTTTGTCCAAGTTGTGCACAGGCGTCTCCCGAATAAGGATCTGCCCCCGGATCATAATAGAATATTGCTGAGTTGTTTCCGATGAGGATTAGCCTGGTTGAAAAATCAACTTCATATACATCGTTTACTCTATTGACCGCAGTGACCACCTGCGCCATGACAAGTGCTGATTGAGATGAAGAAGTGGCTCCAAAATAATTGCTGTATTCACCTGTGGTCGCTACCGCAAGTCGATAACTTCTGAACTCACAATCTCCAACGATGCGTTGGTCAGAATATCCCCCCCCATTAAAATCTGCTTCCTCTGTTCCGCAGGCCCATTCTATTTCTCTTGAATATGTTTTTGAATAATACACCACCCGGTTAGCCAAATCATTTCGTTGATAAGGGTCGATATAAGTCTTACCATCAAGATCGCTGATGACCGCCCTGAAACCATTTTTAGTCCAGTCTGCTCTGATGATCCGGTAAGGATTTGAAACCGAAACGCCTCTGAATGTTTTTATATCCGTGTACTCTGCAGCCAGCGGCGCCTCCATCATATCATACTGCACGATGCGAAACATATCCGCTGAACCATCCGCCAGGCCAACAGTAATAATCGTATTGCTTGACATCAACGGTTGGGCATATTCATATGGCGCAGACCACAGTTTATTCTTCATCATCTGGTGGTCCATCTGATAGGTCATGTACTCCTGAGGAATGATATCCCGCTTGCCCATGGGGATGATATTTTGCGGATCAACTGGAGACCATGATTGGGCAAACGAAGGGCTTGCACAGAGAAAGAGGATGATGGAAATCATCCATAGAGGTGCGTTTCTCATATATATAAATTCTGTAACTTGAAAATTCCTAGCTATCAGATAAATACAAATATAATTCCTTCTTTTGATGTATACAAGGAAATATATAAGGAAGGGGGGCGGTTAAAAAGGTAGGGGGCGGTCGCGACCGCCCCCTACCTTTTTAACCGCCTGTTTCTAATTTGGTTTTTACCTTAAAACCGAGTTGCCAGGTAATGCGGCAACATCGCCCTCCAGGTAGGCCAGTCATGCTTCATATCCGGTCCCCAGACATCAAGCTCGTGTGGTATACCTTTGTTGTTCAGTAGATTAGAAAAGTTTATAGACGCGCTAGGGCTTTCATAATCTCCTGATCCGGTAAGGATATGTACATGGTTTGATCTCCTGAGCATCGGGAGGAAATGGTCATCATCCAGTTTTTCAAGGTAGTGCATCGGACTGTTGAAATACACGTCTTCATCAAAATACCCGTCTGTATAGGATGTCAGGTCATAGACCCCGCTCATGGCAATCGTACCTGCGAAAAGATCCGGCCGTCTGAAGTACATATTGGCCGCATGTAATGCACCTAGTGATGCACCACAGGTAATAATCCCGGTTTCTTCACTGGTGTTTTGTTTGATATACGGCACGACCTCCCTGGTCACATAGTTGTTAAATTGCTGGTGCCGGATCGACTTGTGACGCGGATGCATCCTACTGTTGAGCCAGCTCTCTGAGTTGATGCTGTTGATAGAAAAGACCTTGACCTTACCAGCTTCAATATATGGCTGGATCACATCCAGCAGCAGAAATCGCTCATATTCGAGATAGTCGGCTGCGGCCGTCGGGATCAGTAAAAGGGCAGTCCCGTAGTGGCCATACATGGCGATTTCCATGTTTTTGTTCAACGATGGGCTGTACCAGGAATCAAGTATTCGGTTCATACGTAGTTGGTCATGATTGAAGGGTCTAAGATGTGTAAAATAATTGACTTGATAGGGTTGCTAATGTCTATACTATCTGTGTGTTTTTTATTTCAATTAACCGGTGGATTGACATTACGGTTTTCGTAGACCCGCTGTCAGTTATCGTATTATCAGTCCTGGTCATTTGCGGATGATGGGCCTCCTTTACCGGTAGCCCCGCTTAAATTGCCTATATTGAGCAAGACCTATTCCATGTATGCGCTCTCCCGGCATTCATTGGGAGTTTAATTAAAACACAACCTGACTTTGAATTTGTCATGGATTTTGGTTTTATCACCACCATCCGTCTGAAATAGTTGAAAACAAATGGCAGGGCAGTTAGCGACCAGAAACATTTTTTATACCCACCCGATTTTACGACTGCCCCGGAGGTATAGTATCGGCATTTTATACCGCATCAGATTTAACCCATATGAATTTAATACATCCTGCATCCAGGGCTCCTTCAAAGCAAACAAAAAGAAAACGTTTACTGATTATAGGCCTTTTGGTTTTAGTGCTTCTGGTCATCATTCGATTGGCACTGCCTTATATTGTTTTAAATTTTATCAACAATCGGTTGGCCAATATCCATGGCTACTTTGGTCATGTAGATGATCTCGATATTTCACTCTATCGTGGTGCTTATATTGTCAAGGATATCTATATCGACATCATTGACACAACGACCCAAAACCAACTACCGTTTTTCTCGGCAGACAACGTAGATATCTCTATTGAATGGAAGTCGCTTTTAAAAGGTCAGATCGTGAGTGAGCTTGAATGCCATACCGCGCTACTTCGTTTTACAAACAATGCTTCGGAACCTGAACAACTTGAAAGAGATTCAAATGATTTTCGATTGATTCTCAAGACATTTACCCCTCTCAAGGTCAATCGGTTTGAAGTGTTTAATGGTAAAATTCAATACCTCGATCAGTTCGCCACACCGCCTGTTGATATCTTTCTTGACAACGCACACGTTCTCGCCAATAATCTCTCTAATGTTGAAGACACGACATTACTGCCTGCTACCATTGTCGCTACTGCTGATGTCTATGAAGGAAAGATGACTTTTAATATGCGGATCAATGCATTGGCCAATGATCCGACCTATGATCTGAATGCTGAAATCAAGAATGCAAACTTGGTCAGGCTGAATACCTTTTTTAAAGCCTATGGAGACTTTGATATCAACCGTGGTGTTCTGGATGTGTACCTTGAGCTGGCCGCCAAAGACCGAAAGTATATTGGCTATGTAAAACCCGTCATCAAAGATCTTGATGTGGTAGGCCCGGAAGACCGAAAGGATAGTGTCCTCAGAAAACTTTGGGAAGGTATCGTGGGTATTGCGGGTGATATAGCCAAAAATCCGCAATCAGATAAGATCGCGACTAAGGTGCCTATTGTCGGAGAGTATGGTGAACGGACGATCGGCATCTGGTATGCTGTTTTGGCCACTGTACGAAATGCTTTTATCCAGGCTATTTATCCTTCTCTTGATCATCAGGTGAACATCGGATTAGTAAAGGCAGTAGATGCTAAAGAGGGAAACAAAGGCGGCTTGTTTAAAAAAGCTTTTGATGGTCCCCTGAAGAAGGAAGAGAGGGAAGAGAAGAAAAAGGATTAGGGGATAGATGCCATTTTGTCATAAACTAAAATGAGATGCCTGTAAAACTAAAAAACACCTCGACGGTCCTTAAAAATGCCTTTACGAAATGGTTGTCGCGAGATCCGTTTAAGGAAAGTTCGGTCATCGCATATACGGCGATCTTCTCCCTGCCAGGTTTATTGGTTGTTGTGGTAGCGTTGTCCGGTTATTTCTTTGGCCCGGAACTGATCAAGAATCACATTCATCAGAATATCGCCAGTGTGATGGGCTCAGAGACAGCAGACCAGATTCAGGAAATGATTCTTTTTTCGATGCGCAGCAAGGATTCCTTGTGGGCCTCTATAATAGGATTGGTTACCATCCTGATCGGTGCAACCGGTGTATTTGTGCAGCTGCAAAAATCGCTCAATATTATCTGGGAGGTGGAAGCCAGGCCGCACAAATCAGGCTTGTGGCGATTAATCCGGCTTCGATTGTTTTCATTCGGTATGATCCTTTCGATTGCATTTGTGTTGCTGATCTCCCTGGTCATCACTTCGTTCCTTGCCGCATCGGCGGATTGGATCATGGGGCACTGGGGCATCACCATGGTCTGGTTTTTTAATATTTTCAACTTTACCTTCTCGCTCGCTTTTATCACGGTGCTTTTTGCCGCCATGTTTAAAATAATTCCGGATGCAGATATCAAATGGCGTTATGTCTGGCTCGGTGCTTTCCTTACTACCGTGCTATTTATGATCGGCAAGTCATTACTTGGATTTTATTTTGGCACTACCGAACCAGGATCAGGCTATGGTACCGCCGGATCCATTATCCTGATTCTGCTGTGGACTTCCTATTCCGCAATGATTTTCTTTTACGGCGCAGAATTCACCAAAGCATATTCCCTCCAGTATTATGGTACCGTCCCGGCGAATGAAGTAGCTGTTAAAAAACCCGGAAGAGTTGTGTGAGACAGTATGACAGTGTGAGACAGTGAGAGCAAAGAAGCCGATGCCACTCACACCGAAGGTGTGTGGCCGTTGTTGGTGTCCTCACCAACAACCAACGAAATTCAAATCCGCAATACCTTGCTGAATTGCATTCAGCTGTCCTGCTGGTGGTGAGGACACCAAGCCACCGGCAAAGTCACTACTTTTGCCACCTAATAAAATATATGAGCTTATAAACTTATAAACTTATAAACCACTACCTACCATGACCTCCGGACTCAAAGTCATCGCTCCTGCTTCTGTCTCTAACCTCGCTTGTGGTTTTGATACCCTGGGAATGGCAATAGATATCCCTTCAGATGAAATGATAGGTAAGTGGGTTGATAGCCCTGGCGTGCACATCATAGAAATCACCGGCACGAAAAAGGGCATTCCTATAGAGGCAGATCAGAATATTGCGGGCATCACTGCTATCTCATTGTTAAAACATCTTGGTGAACAAGGCAGAGGTCTTGAATTAAGAATACACAAACACATTCCAGGGGGTAGCGGTCTAGGTAGTAGTGCTTCCAGTGCAACAGCAGCAGCTGTGATGGTAAACGAACTGCTCAACAGACCGTTAGAAAAGCGGGACCTTATTCCTTTCGCGCTTGATGGCGAGATGGTGGCCAGTGGATCCAGACATGGTGATAATGTGGTACCAGCCATGATTGGTGGTCTGATCTTGATCCGGGATATTCAAACCTACGACTACCACCGAATCTATACACCCCGGGGGTTATTCATGGCGGTTTTACTTCCCGATATTTCCATTTCCACCAAAACTGCGCGGCAAATTCTTAGTCCCGAAGTGCCTTTACAGGCTATGGTAAAGCAAGGCGCCAATCTTGGCTCGTTTGTCATCGGTATGCACAACACAGATCTTGATCTTATCCGACGATCACTTGAAGATCTGGTCATCGAGCCACAACGAAAGCATCTGATCCCCCATTTTGACACCATCAAAGAAACCGCCTTAAAGCTTGGTGCGTTAGGCTGCAGTATCAGTGGGGCGGGGCCGGCTATTTTTGCGCTGTGCCAGGAAAAACTTCAGGCCACAGACATCGCTGCTGCCATGCAGAAGGTGTATGATGATCATAAATTACCTGCACGAAATTTTGTCGGTGCCATCAATCAGGAGGGAACGGTATTGCGTTGATGTCTATCTTGCAGTTGTCGCGATGATGACATATCCGTTTTAAGCTTAAAACAAAAAACTCTATCTTTTGTGCGGTCTGTTATCTTTGTCAAATGCGCACCACATACTTCCTTTGTTTTTTCATGCTGACGGCTTTCGACATTTTTGCTCAGGAATGGCAATCCGTTACACCTCCTCCCGACTTTTACACAGACCACACCTACGGGTTTTCGATCGACGGTAAAGGCTACCTTGTTTCCGGTACAACTGAATTTAACGGCCCTACCAAAGCCTTTCTTCAATTTGATCCGGTAGAAGATAGCTGGACCGCCCTGGAAGAATTTCCCGGCCCTGCCCGCGGTTATGGCATAGGTGATGTATGGAACAGAAAGGCTTATTTCGGTTTTGGTACGAGTGTCGATTCCTTGCTTCGGGATCTCTGGGTTTTTGATCCCGATTCCATGTCTTGGCGTCAGTTAAGCTCTTGTCCTTGTGAGCCGCGATTACACCCGACGTTTGTAGCCAATAATGGGAAGATTTTTATTGGTCTGGGTAATAACAACGACGGAAACCAGAACGATTGGTGGGAATATGACATTACTACAGATACATGGTCCCAAAAGCCGGATTTCCCGGATACAAAACGACATCATCCATACCAGTTTGCGATTGGTGATTATGTATATACCGGTTTCGGTCATGGTAATGGCATCTTCCGTGAATGGTACCGTTATGATCCCGTACCAGAAGAATGGCAAAGAATGGCCGATATACCTGGTGAGGGTCGCGTGGCGGGAACCCAATTCTCTTACAATGGCAAAGGGTATGTCCTAAGCGGAGACGGAGATGATCATAACTCCATGGAAACAGGCGAAATGTGGCGTTATGATCCTGAGCTCAACATCTGGGATAGCTTACCTCCTCACCCCGGGAAATCACGATGGGCCCCGGCATCTTTTGTGATCGATGGCGTAGTATATCTCTACAACGGCACTGTTACCGTGAGCGGTGGTGGTTATGCCTATGTATCCGATGCATATTCTTTTGATCTCAAAGAAATGGTTTCATCTCAATCAGATCCTGTCATCTCGTCAGATTATACTTTGTTTCCTAATCCGTTTTCATCGCTGATCTATATAACCTCTCGTGCGGACGTATATGACCAATTAATCATTTACACGATGGACAATCGATTAGTATATCAAGGTGGTTTCAGTTCACAACATGATGTGTCTCATCTACCTGCCGGAATCTATAGTATTGACATCCTCAAAAACAAAAAAACAGAAAGTATCCTTGGCGTAAAATATTGATCCCCGATTACCGCTTACGGACCCTGCACTGTTCGTTTCAACTACGTTCAACGACCGGAAAATTCGTCGGGAGAAAGTAAGGGTAATGGTTTCGGCTACGCTCAACAATGAAGTTGCTATTTATAAACGACCCCTTTAATACTGCTATCTGCTATCGTAGCCCCATCCAGATTCTTTGCAAAATCTGTCTCCCCTGTGTTTCTCCACTTCGTTGCCTTCAACATCATGGCTCCGAAAACCCCGGGTTAATAGTTCACCCTAGTCATTTGAAAAATTCCACCTCTAACTGCTCCTTGCATCCTGCTCTCCCGCCGCAATTGCCATGCAATTGACGGGATCTCCGCTACGCTTCGACCTGCTCCTGCATCCTTCTCTACGCCACCAGCCAGCATATACATATCTTTAGAGAATGGTCAAATCACTCTTGATCCTTCAATGCTGTCTGGTGACGATGTCGATCACTTCGCAAGAGAATTCCTTCAGGGTGATGTCCTTCAACATCCGACTTCCACACCAGGGCGATGGTATACATTATTGGGATCATCGTCGTCCGCTTGTAACGAGCACGATCCGTTATCATGAAGCAGATATCATTGGTGTCCAGGAAGCTTTCCGAAGACAACTCGACGAAATGGTGACTGACATGCCGGAATATGATTGGTTTGGTGTCTGCAGAACTGATGGTTCTATTCACCCCGATCCTGACAGTGAATTTTCGGCTATTCTCTTTCGAAAGGACCGGTTTGAACGCGTGGATGGCAACACTTTCTGGTTATCTGAAAAACCTGATGTCGCTGGTTCAAAAGGATGGGATGCCGCACTCCCCCGCATTGTGACATGGGTCAAGTTACGTGATATACTTTCAGGTAAATCCTTTTTCTATTTCAATACACATTTTGATCATATGGGTGAGACGGCGCGGGAAGAAAGTGCAAAACTTTTGCTTCGTAAGATTTACGAGATCACCGGAAATGAGCATGTTATACTAAGTGGAGATTTTAATAGCATCGAATCCAGTGCGCCCTATCTACTACTGACAGATAAACAATCCGCTTACTACATGACCGATGCCATGTATGCATCGAAGACCCCTCACCATGGTCCTGTAGGTAGTTTTTCAAGCAGTTTTTCATTGCCGGGTGTCGGTAATTACCGCATTGATTTTATTTTTATCGGAACCCAAATCACCGTACTTAAACACGCTATCATCTCAGATTCCTGGGACGGACGCCTCCCTTCAGACCATTTGCCGATACTGGCAGAAGTACGGATTGATTGATACCCAAAATTGCATTGGTAAGCAATGCAGTTTTGGGTCGAGTGCAACACGACCCTACCGGTTTTCGTCTTGTTGGACAAAGCGATTTTTTGGATCGGGTGCAACACGACCTTACAAAAATTGAATTATGAACTATTTACGCACCATTTTTCTCGGACTTTCTCTGCTCAGTATTCTCTTTTGCAGTTACAATCTCTATTTATTTGAGCAGCAACGACGTGTGACGAAAGAAGATCTTGTTGAACTTTCAAAAATTAAATACGGGCTTTTCAGTGTGGATGAGTGGAAGCGGATTCTGTCTCAGATCATCAGCAAGAAGGTCGAAGAACTAAATTTTACGGCTGATCAAAAGGTGGAGATGAAAGCGAAAGTTTCCGCTTTTCTGACAAAGACAATCACAGAAATGGAAGAGCGGTTTTATGAAGAAAAATCGAAATCAATTGAAGGCTTGTTTAAAATTGGTGTTGCCGGACTGACAGGAATGTTTGACACGATGAAAAAAGATGTCCCCATCTTTACTGAACAGATTCTTGATTTTTTAAATCATCCGGGCAACAGAGACAAAGTCAAAGGCTACATCATGGATAAACTTTCTGCGTACACGGATAGGACCTTTGCTAAAATAGACTACACTGAACATGATCGTATACTTGCTTTGTATGGTTATGATGACCGCACACTGACCATCTCCGGATTGCAGCTTAGGTTAAACGATCTTTCCATTGGATCCCGCAACTATATCATCACGCTCTTTGTGTTTATGTTGCTATGTGGAGTGATGTTGTTGCTTTCCAAAGAGCTGGCTAAAATTGATTTTCTCTTACTCACGATCATCTGTTTTGTATTGCTGTTTAGTGGTCTGTTACTGCCCATGATTGAAATTGATGCCCGCATCGAAGAAATGAGTTTTACACTACTGGGTGAGCATATTTCATTCACTGACCAGGTTCTCTATTATAAAAGTAAAAGCATCCTGGAGGTCGTCCGGCTGATGTTAGTACAGGGAAAGATTGATGTGCTGTTGGTGGGCTTGCTTGTACTTCTGTTCAGTGTATTATTTCCTGTTGCCAAGCTGCTCTCTTCTCTTGTATATATCTACAACCCAAAATTACAAACAAACCGCGTCATCCGTTTTATGGTTTTCAAAACCGGTAAATGGTCTATGGCCGATGTGATGGTGGTGGCCATCTTTATGTCCTATATCGGGTTTAGTGGGATCCTTACAGAGCAGCTCAATCAACTCGAAGGGCTCACCAACAAAATGGATATCCTCACCACCAATAAGTCCTCCCTGCAGATCGGATTCTTTTTGTTTACCTCCTTTGCGATATTGAGTTTGCTTGTTTCACAAAAATTGCAATTCAAAAAATCTTTTTACGCGTCATAAATGATTTGTGCAGTACTTTTGAAATGTCCACCGCGAGATGAATCCTTTTCTATATTCATCCTCGTACAAATTTCTGCATACTATGACTCACTTTCTGTTTTCATTTATACTATTCCTTACTGCATTGCACCTCCAAGCCACCACCTGGACCATAGGCCCGATGAGGTCATATACCTTCTGCAGCCAGGTAGCTCCCCTGGTCCAACATGGTGATACGGTGGAAATAGAGTTTGCTACCTATATCAATGACCCACAGGTCATCTGGAATAAAAACAACCTCTACATTACCGGGATAGGCGGTCGTCCGCGTCTGGAAGCAGGAAGTATTATCGCCAATGATATGAGCAACGGCAAAGGCATCTTTGTGATCAGTGGATCGAATGTGCACGTGCACAATATTGAATTCGCCAACGCTGTAGTTAAGGACAACAACGGCGCAGGTATCCGGCAGGAAGGGGCTAATCTGCTGGTCTCCAACTGCAGATTCGTCGCTAATGAAATGGGCATTCTGGGTGGCAACATCCCCGATTGTAAAACCACAGTGGAATATTGTGAATTTGTCAACGGAGGCAGTACGCTCAATCCGGGTTATCAACACAATATTTATATCAATCACATCGACACACTGGTCTTCCGCTATAACTTCACTTACGATGCCATAGCAGAAGGGCATGAACTGAAAAGCAGGGCTTCGTATAATTTTATCTTATACAACCGGATCGCCAATCAGGGCAGTGCAGATAGTCGCACCATTGATTTGCCGAATGGAGGCACAAGTGTTATTGTGGGGAATATCATTGAACAAGGACCAAACTCTGCCAACAGTAATTTACTTGGATATGGATTAGAAGGTCTGACCAATAATGCTCCACACACCCTCTATTGCGCCAACAATACCTTTATCAATAAAAAGTCAACCGGAAGTTTTATTCAGGTTGCCAATGGTACAGAGACTTTGTTTGTTAAGAACAATACGTTTGCGGGCGCTAAAACGGGTGGTTTGTTTATAGGTATAGCAACCGTCCTCGATTCATCCAATAATGCCATCAACAATTCACTGGACGTTTTTGGATTTGAAGATCCATCAAACCATAACTATCATTTGTCACCAACCTCCCCGATGATTGATGCGGGTACGCCTCTTTCAACTATTGTCCATGGTTATTCCTTACAGCCATATCTCTCCTATAAGGACACTTGTTTGTTTGAATCCAGAACCTTAAATGGCCTGCCGGATATAGGCGCATATGAATATTTCCTTCCACTGGCTTTGGCTGATGATGCGTCCGTGGAGATATCGCTATATCCTAACCCTTTTGCAGCAACGATATCGATTGATGTTCCAGTAGATCAATATAAAGAGGTGTCTGTGCGATTTTCAACAGTCTCCGGCGTGGAGGTGATGCGTAGACGATTGGATTTAAAAACAACCACCCTAGATCTTTCTGAATTAATCAGAGGGATCTATTTTGTGACGATGATGGCTGATCATAATATAGTAGTCCGAAAAATAATTAAACTATAACTCTGGTCTATTCTGGGAAAGGTGCATAGTGAATCTTGGTACCGACTTGCAATAGGAAATAATCACAATCCGTTTTTTAAAAGCTTGTCCTGTTGTGTATAAACAATCCCCATTCCCCGAGGTGATTGGTACAATAGCTGAACTGGAACAGGAAATTATTATACATCAACAGCGTAAACGCAGGACCACCGCCATAAAGCCATTGATTGGTCAGTGGATTGACCACTCCGGTAAAAGGATCGTTGACAAAACCAGCCTCTGCAAGCAGAGATATATAAAATGAATAGGTCACCCGTCTGAATTGTTCAACAGGCATTATGGAGCCAAGATTTGATTGCTTCTCAAGGAGTTTGTAGGCTAGTTGGTATTTGCCTAGGACATAATCTAATCCATCGATAACGTATAGTTCATATCCACTGACGTACTTAACCCCGGACCCGAGACCTTTATAATATACAAACGATGGTTGGCTCCGGCTCAGACTGTATTTAGCCACGGAGGAAACCCTGTGTTGAAATCTACGACCCGTCGTGACATTCCATTCAAGGGAGAGAGAGGTAATCAAGGTGTTTTCATCGGCCCCTTTCGTCAGCCCTATTTTTTCTGCTTCTGCCGAAAACTTGATGCCTTTCGCTGGAAATATTTTGCGGTCGCGGTCATCATACTCATAGACAAAGCGAAGCGAAAAAACACTATGTGTGCTGTCACCATTGCTGAAATAATTAGGATTGTAACCTGTGACCACATCCTGATCTATATTCAGATTCTGGTACCTCAGCGCGAGTTCGTATTTGATAGTAATAGTCGGTCTGTAAAAGGTCCTGATCTGTCCTTCCCATCTTTCTTGTATTTTCTTTTCGCCAAGCCTGACCAGTTGTTCTTGGTTGTTGATGGTACCATAATTGATCTCCTTGTTGATACTATGCAAAAACAAGGTGGTGACGCCAAGGCTTTGCCGTTTGTTGAGGTATGGAAATCTGTATTCAAGTTCCTGTTTGGGTGTGTATCCAAACTGTATCAAGGCTTTGATTTTGTCATTGAGGCCGGTAAAATTGAGCCAGTCGATACGCCCGCCGAGATTTATCCGGTCTAAACTGTGGTTGAACGTAGTCCACCACACATTAAAATTCCTGTCTGCCAGATCCAGGATAGGGGCCGCATAGATATACCATGATTCTTTTAGCTCTATGGTGATCTCTATCAGATCGTTTTTAGTATCCCACTCCGATACATTGACAACGACCTCGTTGAATATGCCCAGATTAAGCAGGTTGTCTCTGTTTCGCTCCAGTACGGGCCCAAGTTCGTTTTGTGTCAGGGTATCCCCTTCAGCAATAGTGAGTTCGCGGTATACGATAGATGCCTTGGTTCGCTTAAGGCCGATCATGGATATCTTCTGTACAGTTACATACTGACCAAAGGATTGCTCAACAAAACAAAATAATCCTGCTAGGAGGAAAATGATGCGCCAACGATCAGGCATCAGACATTGAGATAGTGTAAAAAGGCATCATAATGATCCTGGAGGCTTTCAAAATACCCTTCTTCAGAGAAGGTCGCTTTGATGTTATATCCAAACCGTTCCAGTGTTGCCTGCAGGTGCTGTATTTCCTTTTGATTGGTTTTGATCGTGAGGTACATCATCTTGGTGCCCTCATCGTGCGTAAGAAAACTGGTGAGAATGACCGCGTTTTCACTTTCAATGATCCTGGATATTTCGGCCAGGCTATAATCCGCCTTTTGTAACTCAATGACAATGATCCCGCCAGGCTCGGAAAAAGAAAAGCTACGGGCATAATACTGAATAAGATCTTCAAGCGTAATGAGCCCGAGGTAATTGTCCTTCTGATCCACTACAGGAATGACCGTGAGTTTGTGATCCGCCATGACGCTCATGACTTCAAACAAGTGGTCCGTGTCTCTCACAAATGCTTTGTTGAGTCCAAGAGAAAACGAACCGATCGGTTCGTCTATAGGACTTGTCGTAATGTCTTCCTCCGAAATAGTGCCCAGGAGTTGTTCATTGTTGACAATCGGAAGATGTTTAAGGTGATACACCTGCAGATACGTCAGTGCCTGCTCCCCTGTATCAGAGGTGCGAAGCGGATGTATAAGGTGTGATATAAGCTCCCTGGCGATCATGCCGTATTGGTTTTATACTATATAGACGAAAGATTGTGCCAAAAGTGTCGTGGGTTATGATTTATTTAACGGGTGAGCTTTCTTTTTTCAATCATAAACTCCTGTTCCGATAGTAGTCCCCTGTCCCTGAGTTCTGCTAATCGTTTTAACTGAGACAGTAAATTATCATCTTGTATAGGCTCTTCTGTCGGGGTTTCAGGTGGCTGGGTATGTTCAGTGACAACCGCAGGTATTTCAAGCCGGTAAGCATTTTTCTGGAATTCCTCAAACCTGTTCTGTATTCTAACAAAAGCAAGATCATCATGCGTCTTGAGCTTTTCAAAATCGTTAAAGCCAAGGGCCACCGCCCGGTCGATATGTATGTAAGCTTTATCTACCTGCTCCGTAAGTGAATAAGCACAAGCCAGGTTGAAATGAAGTGAAATATCTCTCGGGTGTATTTCGAGACCTTTTACAAAATCTTCAATAGCTCCCTCCAGGTCAAATTCTTTATACTTTTTGATGCCATTGACTTTGTAGGGATTTTGAACTTCCCTGGCCGGGGCTTTCCTATTTCCTGAAGTGGTTGGCACTGGTGTTCTTTGGCGTGGTTGGGCTACCGGTGGATATCCTTGTTGCCCTCTCCGGTTGTAGATCGGCGGAACCATCCCTTGTTGTGAATTATATTTCAGGTCAAATTTTTCCTCCGTCATGCTGAAGAAAACGATTGCATCAATCAGACCCATGATGCCTGTTATGATTCCAAATGAAATAAAGGTTAAAAACACGTAGAAGATACCCAGCCCAACCTGGCCCAGGTAAAAACGATGGACGCCGGCCCAACCCAGAAAAAAGGCAAATAATCCGGCTGCTGTTTTACTTCTCATGAAGCGTTTCTAAAGTGGCTAGTAATGAAAATGAATTTCAGCAAAGGTCGGAATTTTTGACTGTGTTTCGATACTGAACTTCGACTCCGAATCCTACACCTGATTTATGGAGTGTGGGCAACACATAGGCCGTTAAAGAAATGGCCTCCAGTTTGCCTTCTTCCAGAGGTATTCCTTGCTCGTTATACTTACACCTTGTATTTACATGTCAATATGGCAATATCGTCCGGATATGGCCTTGAGCCGCGGAATCGATCTACCTCCAGCATCAGCGCCTCATTAATCTCTTCGGCCGTAATGGCTTTATCTGCTCCTTCAAGGATAGGTAAGAGATGGCTGTCATCAAAGTACTGTTCCAGTTCATTGACAATATCCGTAAGTCCGTCCGTGCAGGCAAAAAGGGTGCCGGGATGCGTCAACTTGACTTCACCCATATGTATTTCGGGTAGGGTTTCAAACGCCCCTATGATGGTACATCCGCTTTCAAGTCTTGTGATGGTTCCGTTTTGAATCAGGAATGGAGGAAAGTGTCCGGCATTGATATACTGGAGGGTGTTCGTCTTGAGATTGAGCTCGCCAATAAAGAGTGTGATAAACCTGTCGCTCCGGGTGATCCTGTACACCGCTTCGTTGAGCGCAAATACAAATGTTTCAAGATCCCGGTATTGATAGATCAGGCTTTGCAGGATAGCTTGAAAATTTGCCATAAGTATGGCCGCAGACACTCCTTTTCCGCTGATATCCGCGATACAAAAGGTCAGCCGCCGCTCATCATACTGGATAAAATCAAAATAGTCACCACCTACCGTAAAGTGCGGTTTATAGACGGTAGCCATTTCAAAAAACTTGCTTTTGGGGAGATGATCCGGAATAAGCATTTTCTGTACGCTGCTGGCCAGTTCCATATCCCGGGCATAGAGTTCTTGTTCGATCTGCTTTTTAAACATCCGCTTGTTTTCGATGGCTACAGCGATGATGTTGGTAAATGTTGTGATAAACTGGATGCGCGGGTATTCGTCAGCATCTGAACGCACGCCTCCTATGAGTGCAAAAGCAATCGGATTTTTTTTATGATACACTGGTATGACAAGATCAAATCCCTGGAGTGGTTCAGGGTCTGTGCTCGTAATGCGTTGTGTCTTGGTGTAGCGCTTTAAGATCGGTCCCAGGTCGTTTCGGGAGGCTAGTTGATCTGCCTGTAAGTGCGTTGCACATTCCCATTCATCATCTTGATTGAAAAATAAGGCCATGCGCTTGATCCCCATCTCCCAGCCGATAAAGGATTTATACATGCTGTAGAGTTCCGGGGCGGCTACATTATCATTGATAGCCTGCGTGATGGTCAACAGGCTGTTGATCTGTAGCTGTTTGAGGCTGAGCTCCTGCTGTAGTTTTTCTATAGTGAGCTGCCCGGTGTCATTCATAGGATAGTGTTCATAAAATCCATTGGCAAGGTAATTCTATTTTCGTGAATGATTGAGGCTTGAACGACGGCGGGCGCTTACCTATTTTCTGGTTTTGGTTATTTTTTTACCCTATCCACTTAGTTCCTGTCCGGTATAAATAAGCTGAAATACTGTTCGTTTGCCATAAGTCGGGGCCTATAATCGTTTATTACCTATGTTTGCAATTCCAAATCAGGTATAATCTTGCTTACGTTCGACCGATATATCATCCGTAAATACTTGAGCACCTTTTTCTTTACGGCCCTGCTTTTCTCGATCATCGCGATTACGATCAACTTCAGTGAACACATAGAAAAGTTTGTAGACAAACCCGTCACCAAAAAGGAAATTCTCTTTGATTATTACCTCAACTTTATCCCATATATCAACGGATTGTTGTGGCCTATTTTTTCCCTGATCGCCGTTATCTTCTTTACCTCCCGCCTGGCACGCAATACGGAGATTGTAGCCTTTCTCAATGCCGGCATGAGTTATGGCCGGTTTTTACGGCCTTACCTTTTTACTTCATTCCTACTGGCCGGATTGTACCTGCTCGGTAATCATATCTTTTTCCCGAAAGGAAATAAGACCATGATGACTTTTGAAAATAAGTATGTTTTTCCAGGCAACTTTAAAGTCAAGAGCAGTAATATCCATTTGTTTATAGGCCCGGAATCCAAGGTTTATATTTCCAATTATCTCACCAATGACAGCAGTGGCACAGGGTTTCGTCTTGAGCAATATGATGACCTGAAGCTGACCTTTCTGCTCGAAGCGAAAAACTTTGAATATCTGGCGACAGAAAAAAAATGGCGTCTACGTGATTATGAAACCCGTCATTGGGTGGATGGAAAAGAACTATACTTTTCCGGAAAAGGCATGAATCTGGATACCGCCATCGCGCTTTACCCTTCCGATTTTGTCTACTACACCAATGACAAAGAGATGATGACCTCGGCTGAATTGCTACGTTTTATTCAGTATGAACAGGAACGTGGAATTGGATTTTCACGGATCATGAAATCAGAATATCACCGGCGCTGGGCAGAGCCATTTACAATCGTCATCCTGACGATTATTGGCGCATCTATTTCTTCGCGCAAATTAAGAGGTGGAATGGGGCTTAATCTCGCCCTCGGCGTATGGATCGGAGCCATGTTTGTTTTCCTGAGCAAATTTGCGCTCACCTTTTCCACCAACCTGCATATGAATCCAATGCTCGCCATGTGGTTGCCTAATATCGTTTTCGGAAGCCTGGCTTTTTACCTCACCCGAAAGGCTCAGAAATAAGGGCAACTTAGTTATGCCCGCACCTGTTTACTTTTGTTCCTGCCTCAGGACCCTTCATACATGGTTAACCAATGGACTCTCAAGCTGCTTTTATTACCCCTCGCCATTCTATATGGGTTGGGTGTTGCTATAATAAATGGCCTCTATTCCATTGGTCTGCTTCGTGGAGTGACTTTTAGTCTACCTGTCATAAGTGTAGGCAATCTGACGGTAGGGGGAACCGGAAAAACACCACATACAGAATATCTGATAAGACTGTTGCACGAATACCTTCCGTTGGCTGTAGTGAGCCGGGGATATAAAAGGAAAACAACAGGTTACCTGGAAGTTACCCCAAGCCTTGATGCTTCTCAAACCGGAGATGAGCCGCTGCAGTTTAAACGAAAATTTCCACACGTGGCTGTAGCCGTGGCTGAAAACCGCAGCTTCGCTATTCCCCAGGTTATTCGTGATCATCCCGTCACCAGGGTTGTTCTTTTAGATGACGGCTATCAGCATCGCGAAGTGAATCCAGGCCTCAATATATTGCTTACAGAACATAACCGGCTATACACTAAGGATTGGTTGCTACCTGTTGGGCGGTTGAGAGAATGGCGAGGTGGGGCTGTCCGGGCTGATGTTATTGTGGTCACCAAGTGTCCTGAATCATTGACCTCAGGAGAAATCAAAGAAATCATCGCTGACGTCAAAAAACGGGAAGACCAAAAGGTGTTCTTCAGCCGCTATCACTATGGGCTGCCGTATAAAATGTATGGTTCCGGTGAGCGTCTCGCCTTTCATAAAGAACTCGACGTGCTGATTGTTGTGGCCATAGCTGGTACCGAATATCTTCTTGAATATGTTGAATCCCAATGTGGGGATGTACATATGCTGGAATATAACGACCACCACCCGTTTTCAAATTTTGATGTGGGCGATATAGAACGTCACTTTAAGGCTATGCCCGAAGATCGAGAGCGCATTATCCTGACAACCGAAAAAGATGCAATGCGCCTGGATAGTCATAGGGAATTACTCCGCAGGTTGTCATTGCCTATTTATGTACTTCCTGTTGCCGTCCAGTTTGTGGACGAGGATCCGGAGGCTTTTGACCGGTATATTAAGGAGTGGCTTCTTAACTTTAAGCAGTAATGACAACCTCAACCACCGCTTCGTTTCTTGTAATCACGAACCTGTTGTTCTGTTTTGGCGGGCTACTGTCCGCACAAAACATCCTTACAGAAATGGATCATGATGCGCATCACACCTATGACAGGATGATGATTTTAAGCGGAGGAGGTGATTCCTCGCTGCATTCCGCTATACAGCCATACTGGAGGCACGACCTAGTTATTCTGGCTGATTCGTTTTCAAAATATAGGAAAGATGTTGTCTCCATCCACCAGGTACAATCAATCTATGATCAGAACAATGAGTTTATAAATCCTGAGTCGTATTTGTATACTCAGCGCGTTGTTGCAACCGACGCTCCTGTATACAAACCCGATATTGGTTCACCCGGGTATCGTCGCAGTAAACATCCTTTGTTAAATACCTTCTATAAAACACCCGCTAATTTCTATGAGGTAGACGTAAAAGATTTTTATCTCCGCGTCAATCCAATGCTTCATCTGGCGGCAGGTAGTGAAACAGAAGATGGCGTAGCGTCGTATTATAACCAGCGTGGGTTAAGCCTGCGCGGTGGTGTGGGCGAAAATGTTTTTTTTCAAACGAGCTTTTATGATTCCCAGGTGCGCTACCCCAACTACATCAACCAATACACTGACAGTGTGGGTGTGGTGCCGGGTGCCGCGCTTTATAAAAATTTCAACAGCAGTCTTTTTGATGTCACCGGTGCAAAAGATTTTCTTTTAGCTAATGCCTATGTAGGTGTCAACTTGGGAAAATATATCGGGTTACAACTAGGGCATAATCAGTTTTTTATTGGGGACGGTATGCGGTCATTGTTTTTGTCTGATTTCTCAACCCCCTATTTTTCACTAAAGATCAATACACGGATCTGGAAGATCCACTATCAGAATATTTTCGCTGAAATATCCGCTGACAACTTCATGTCTGTTTCAGGCTTTTCTGAGGCTGTACCTAAAAAATATATGGCTGCCCACTATCTGAGTTTTAAGCCAAACAAAACATTTAGTCTCGGGCTTTTCGAAACGGTCATCTTTGACCGCCCTGGAAATCAATTTGAGCTCCAGTATCTCAACCCCATCATTTTGTACCGCACCGTTGAAGGGTGGATAGGCAGTCCGGACAACGTGATCCTTGGTTTGAGTTCACGACTTGATATTAAAAAGACAGCTTCTCTTTATGGTCAGTTTGTATTGGACGATATTTCGCTGGATAATATTTTAGATGGCCACCTGGATTGGTGGGGCAATAAATTCGGATACCAGCTTGGTGCAAAATATATCAATGTATTGGGCCTTGATTTTCTTGATGCACAAGTCGAGTGGAATCAGGTCCGACCATATACATACTCACACTACGACTCACAGGCCAACTATTCAAACTATAAACAAACGATGGCCCATCCGCTCGGAGGAAATTTCAACGAATGGATCTTTTCGGTCCGTTACCAGGTTACTAAACGACTGTTGCTGCAGAGCAAACTTCATCTCATGTATACTGGTGAAGACAGTGACAGCATTTCCTATGGCAGTAATGTGATCATTCCCAACACACAGCGGCTCGGGGATTATAGTCATTACATCGGACAAGGCGTTGAAACCAATATCACTTTCTGGAGTACTTCCATGCAGTACGAGTTGAGTCCTGGTGTTGTGGTAGATGCCCGGTACTTATACCGAAATAAATCAAGTGCATTGCCAGTGCGCAACCTTAAAACCAACCTGTTTCAATTGGGTGTAAGGTATAATATGGCCTACCGGGAAGACGTATTCTGATCGTCGTATTATTTTATAGACAAATATCTCGTAGATCGGTTATTTTGTAACCATGAAGAGGAAGTGGTTTCTGTTTGTGGCAGTGATTTTGTTATCTGGATTTGTTGCTTATCGGGCTATCGTCATTCCCATAACCCATGATGAGGCCAGTACCTGGCTCAATTTCCGACACTATAATCTTTGGTCTTGTCTTTCAAATTACTATTGCTGGCAGAGCGCAAACAATCATTGGTTGAATTCGCTATTGATGCAATGGTCAGCAAGTATTTTTGGAGATACACTTTTGGGTTTGCGATTGCCAAATGTATTAGCTGGTGCACTTTATTTTATCTCGGCTACACTGATTTCTACCAGATACATCAAAAATATATGGTTACAGATTGCCGGATTTTTTTTGTTGTGTGCACACTTGTACCTACTGGATTTCTTTTCCCTCTTCCGTGGTTATGGCCTGGTCATGTGCGGAATGCTTTGGGGAATATATAGCCTTTTGCGTTATGGCGAACATTATCATTTTCGGTGGCTGGTGGCATGTGTCTGTATTATGTTCCTTTCTGTCCTCAGTAACTTTACCGCAATACTTCCATTCCTTTCCATGGGCTTACTTTGGTTTGGTTGGGTGGTGGTCAGTCATCGATTTTCGCTGATACTAAAACACGGTTTTGTGTGGCTGGTGTTTTCCGGTTTGCTGTATTTGTTACTTTCATATCCTTTCCGGATTTTCCGAAATGAGGGAGAGTTAGTGTGGGGTTCAAAAAATCTATGGGCCCTAAGCATTGATCTGGCAAAAAATCTTTTATATGGTTTTCCATACGGCAGTGATCATATCAGTACAGTGTTGGTATTGTTTTTGCTTTTTATCTTTTTCCTGTCCGGCCTGTTTGTTCTGCTGCATAGAAAGTTCAATTCAATATCCCCGGTGATTTTAGCGTTGTGCTTTCTAATGATCAATCTTGGTGTTATTTTTCTTTATCAAAAAGGCACAGGTTCGAGTATGCCCATTGGAAGAAAATCCACATATCTGATACCGGTTATTTTTACTCCCCTGGCTCTATGTCTTGGTCTGATCAGGCAGAACACTGTTTGCATCACCTTGGGTTTGTTTGTTTCCGGGATATTGCTGTTCCACTCTTTCCGTCCTCACGCCTGGGCGTCCTCCCGTGAATGGTATTACGATGCATATTATCCGGAATTGTTTTCCTCCATATTGCATGATCAGCAGCCAGATGATAGTATTCGGTTGGGTTCGTCGTGGATCTTCTATCCTTCACTTGCCTTTTACCAGCAGGCAAGAAACATTCCTCTATCTGGATTAGCATACCAAAGACCGTTAATTATTGATTCAACAAGGGATTATTTTTTTGTGGAGTCTGCTGATAGTATAGGTATGCATGCTCATGGATTTGCCTTGGCAAAAAACATTGGTCCATTTTTCCTTTTCAGAAAAATATCGGAACCTATCATAGCGGTAGAAACTAAAAATTGACTCTTCTTGTCATGCTCAGATTTGTGATACTTTAAAGGGAAAGATGCTGAATTGTGAGGTGCCTATTTTCTGTGCATATGCACGGCTTATCTGTTTGTCTATCTTCACACTTGCATGAAAGCGAAAAAATCCTTTGGCCAGCACTTCCTCACACAGGATCCCATAGCCGAACGACTTGCATCCGCACTTAATACGGAGGGTTGTGGAGCTATTGTGGAGGTTGGTCCCGGCAAAGGTATTCTTACAAAATTCCTGCTCAAACAACCTCTCCCTGTTATTGCTGTTGAATTGGACCGGGATATGATCCCTATTCTGGAAAAGGAATTTTCCGGTTCTCCGCTGCGCCTTGTGCAGGCAGACATACTTCGTGTAAAGTTTGATGATCTACTTCCTACTGATATCAGCTTTGTAATAGCCGGTAATTTTCCATATAATATTTCAAGCCAGATTGTTTTTCTGGGTCTGCAGCTTCGTCATCGTGTTCCTTTTATGGCAGGGATGTTTCAAAAAGAGATGGCTGAGCGTATTTGCTCGGCACCGGGCAGTAAGGCATTTGGTGTTATTTCTGTTTTGGTACAAGCTTATTATTCCGCCACATTGTTATTCTCCGTCAAACCTGGATCTTTTTCACCGCCACCCAAAGTGCAAAGCGCAGTGATCTCCTTAGCGCGTTATCGTAATGAAATTGACGGTGTGCCTTATAATGTATTAAGGCAGGTCGTTAAAATGGCCTTTAGTCAGCGAAGGAAAAAAATTCGCAACACCCTAAAGTCGCTGATACCGGAAGACACGTTGAAAGAACTTGCTCTGGTAGATCTTCGTCCGGAACAACTAACCGTGGCACAGTTTATCGCGCTGGCGCGTATTGTAGCGACGGCACCTGCTGAATAGCTTCCTTTTGGTTTGAGAAATGACCGGTTATCCAACATAATTTTCTTTGACCACCAGCGCGAAAAAGTCGTCTTCCAGTTCCAGATAACCTTGATCGTAACAGAAAAAATACGTCTTGCCGGAACGGGTTTTATACACATTCGTGTAATAATCAAAATTTAGTCCTGAGTCAATAAGTTTCATTCGGTGAACCCGTGCTTTTCCGTTGGGATTGAGCCCAAATAATATGCTTCTGTTTTTCCGGATCGTGTAATTGATTCGGCGCATAAAGCTTGTGATATCCGAGTTGAGATTGTTGTAATACGTGGCGCGACAGTGATCTGAGCAAAATTGTTTATCCCTGCGGCCATGAATGACTTCGTCGCAAACTTTGCAATTTTTTTTATCCTTTTCCATTTCCCTGAAGCTTGATCATGTACTATGTAGTGTCTCCAGGGGGGTCAAATGTTACCGTCTATGGAAAGATTACCAGATTTTTATTCTTTCTTGATGGTTTCGGTGCCACTTACTGTCCGGAATGATTTCAAAGGCGTGATAGAAACTATCCATGTTGGATGGTGCAGCTACCGCCCGGTACATGCCGGGTGGATGAGGGTCTGTCTTAATCTGATTCCTCAGTGCTTCCGGTCGAATCTTGGTCCTCCAAACTGTGGCCCAGGACATAAAAAATCGTTGCTCCGGAGTAAAACCATCTATTTTTTCAGGCTTTCCGTGTCGTTTATAATATAATTGCAGTGCGTCATAGGCCACACTTAATCCACCGAGATCTGCAATGTTCTCCCCCAATGTAAATGTGCCATTGACAGAAAGGTCTTCGAAAGGAAAATATGCATCAAATTGTTTAATAAGCCGGCCTGTGAGGGATTGAAACCGTTCACGGTCCTCGGCCGTCCACCATTCGTTGAGATTGCCTTCTTTATCAAATCTGCTGCCCTGATCATCAAACCCATGTGTGATTTCATGGCCGATGACCGCACCAATACCGCCATAATTGACTGCAGCGTCTGCTTCCCAGTCAAAAAATGGTGGCTGCAGTATAGCTGCCGGAAATACAATTTCATTGAACATGGGATTGTAATAGGCATTGACCACCTGAGGGGCCATAAACCATTCGTCGCGGTCTACCTCCTTTCCTATCCTGGTTTCGTCCTTCTTTAGATTCCAGTTGACGATGGCCATCATATTCTCCAGGTAACACCTTCCTGCCTCTTTCGTCTTGATATCAAGTGGTGAATAGTCTTTCCATTTGTCTGGATAACCAATTTTGACTTTAAATGAGATCAGCTTTTCTAGCGCATAATCTTTAGTGCTTTGGCTCATCCAATGGAGTGAGGTGATTCTGTCCCCAAAGGCCTCTACAATGTCGTATGTCATTTCAAGTGCGGTTTCCTTGGCGGCCCTTGGGAAGTTTTTGTTAACAAATAGCTGTCCTAATAACTCGCCCATATTTTGGTTTATCACTTTTACCAGGCGCTCCTGCCTTGGTCGCATACTTTCAATACCCTCAAGTGTTCTTCCATAAAGATCAAAATGGGCTTGTTCGATCGCTGAGTGAGCATAGGGTGCCGCATGATGAATAATGAGAAAGATCAGGTAGTGCTTTATGGTTGACAAACTCATCGTTTGAAGCAAGGTGTTCAGATAAATACAAAACTCGGGTTCAGTGATGATAAGTAGTTCTGGATCAGACACTTCCATTTCTATAAAAAATAAATCCCAGTCCCAAAAAGGCATAAGGGATTTGAGTTGATCAAATGTGTGAGGATTGTAAAGCCTGGCAATCTGTCTCCTCTCCTCCTTAGTCATGATCTTAGACGCAAGCTTCTTTTCAAACGAAAGAATAGCATTTGCTGCCTCTATGGATTGGAGTGGAGAATAGTTTGCTTCGGATAGAAGCAGCATAGCGATGTAGCCTAGATATTTATCCCGTATCTGCTCTGCTTTTTCGTTGTCTTCCAGGTAAAACTCTCTTTCCGGGAGCCCAAGGGTGGCTACTTCTATATATGCTGCATATTGTTTGCTGTTTCCCAGGTCCGGATGTACGCTGAAATGCATCAAAGCCCTGAAGCCTTTGGCCGCAAGGTGACCCAATACACCCGGAAGTGTTTGTATAGATTGGAGGCTCCCGACTTTTTCAAAAAGAGGAACAAGGGGTGACAATTGTGCTGCTTCAATTGAAGCGGTATCCATTCCTGACTCAAACAACCTTGCTGCCTTATTCTCTGCCGGACCGGGAATGCTTAGCTCTTCATCAAGGATGGTTAAAACAAGGGCGTCTGTCTTCTTTGAGAGTTCATGAAAACTACCCCAGGTACTTCGGTCAGCAGGAATTTCGGTGGTCTGTATCCACCCTCCGTTTACAAACTGATAAAAATCCTCTCCTGGTAGTGTGGTTGTGTCCAGGAATTTAGTGTTGATACCCTTTGCCATAGACAATGATCTTTAGTGTATTCAGTCTTGTTCAAAAATTAGGGCGCACTATACTTGTTGATACTTTCCGTATCTGATTATTCCTGAGGCTCCTGGATATTATAGATATCCGGGGGTTTTTGAATTTTGCTAGATACCGGTAAATGTAATTGGTCTAAGAATAAGTAAACGACTCTGTATCTGGTTCTGCATCTAAACGGGAATAAAGTACTTGTTGTTATATGGCCGTAGTGACATCTTCATTGACGGTTTTCCGAAAAAGCAGGTATTTGTATTATTGGTTAAATGACTCAAGAGGCTGTTATTAAGATACCCGGAAGTCCTGCTACGTGGTGTATTTTGGATGGCTCTTTTGGGTTTTAGAAATATCTAAAATCCTAAATAAGTGAATAAAGTTTGTGCGTTGTGGAATTTATCCCTGATTACTATATCCAAACTTTTTGTTCCACGTGGAACACCATGACAAAAGATATAAGTTCGATAAGTGGAATTACAGGTGTTAATAAGACTAGGACATTAACAAATCAGGTGGGGAGGTGAGGAATAATATGGTGTAAAAATATTTGAATTATGGAGGAACCGTATTTCTGCGAAATACTTCTTTATCGAATAATAATCATCATGTTCCACGTGGAACATTCTCTCCAAATTGCTTTTTAAAGCTCTTTTATTTCTGTCAGAAAATCCTCCAACAATCTGTTGAACTCTTCAGGATGTTCCATCATAGGCGCATGACCGCATTTCTCTAGTATAAATAGTCTTGACTGCGGTAATAATTCATGAAACTTCTCCCCTACGAAAGCCGGCGTGATTGTATCATGTTTACCCCATACCAGTAAAACAGGGCGCTGAATCTGAACAAGTCGGTCACCTACATTATGTCTGAGTGCAGACTTGGCGATAGCTATGACGCGTATTGCTTTATTGCGGTCATTGACAATATCGTACACCTCATCTACGAGATCTTTAGTGGCTACAGCCGGATCGAAAAAGGTGGATTCTGTTTTCTTCTGGACAAAGTCATAATTACCCCTTTTAGGAAAGGTACTTCCCAAAGGAGCTTCAAATAAGCCCGAACTACCTGTCAGTGTCATGGATTTTATAATATCAGGCCTACCAAGCGCAAAGAGAATAGCGACATGTCCTCCAAGACTATTACCTACCAAGTTGACCTCATTATAGCCCTTGAAGTATACAAACTCATCAACGTGATTTACCAGCCCCATCACTGATAGTTTTCTCAAAGGCAATTCAAAGATCGGAAGCATAGGTACCACCACATTAATCTTCCCTGCGAAATGATCAATAATGCTTGAAAAATTGCTTAACGCCCCAAAAAGCCCATGCAGTAAAAGCAGGGTTCTTTCCTCACCCGGATTGGATTCAATATACTTAAACCCATTTTCCTCTTTAATATGATAGTCCATAAACTGATCGTAAAATACTTCTTCGTTTTGATATGGATTTAGATACCTTGAAATTTATTGGGATTTAAATTTTAGTCTAACATAAAAAAGGAATGTCAGAAACAGGATTCCAACTCCCTGGTGCAGTACACCATAAAATACCGGAATAGAGCCTTTACTACCCAATAGAACCAATATTCCTAACAAAACCTGAACAACAATAATGCCAACCAAACAATAAGGAACCCAATGAGTTGTCACAGGTAGTAATCGTACCCATTGTATCGCTAATAACACCATTGAAAGAAAAAGAAAATAGGCCAGACTTCTATGCACCAACTGAACAAGCGCTGTCATAAAACCTCCCTGATCATACAATAGAAATGAATCAATATTCCAGAGTGCTGCATCCGATAATATCTCCGGGATCCATACACCATTCATCATCGGCCAGGTAGGATAGTTTAATGCCGCTTTCATACCAGAAACCAATCCTCCAAGACCTACCTGAATAATGGTCAGAATAAATAGTATAGTCATCACTCTTTTCCACTTAAAAGGCATAGGCTCTACGCTAAATCCTCGTTCATTTATAAACGTATAAAAGAGATATATAAAAAGCGATATACCCAACCCAAGGTGAATAGTGAGTTTATAAGCATTTACCCAAGGCCTGCTCACAAGACCGGATGCGACCATAATCCATCCAAACAAAGCTGCTGCTGCTGCCAGAGAAACAACCACACCTAAATTCCTCAACGTTTTCTTTTGAATAGATCCTTTCCAAATAAAAAAGAGAAAAGGTAATAAAAACACAAACCCCATGATTCTAGCCCATACTCTGTGTAAGTACTCCCAGAAGAAAATATACTTAAACTCGGACATCTCCATGCCCTGATTTATTTTCTGATATTGTGGAGTCAGTTTATACAGATCAAATGCTTCCTCCCAAGCCGCCTGATTTAGAGGGGGAATAGTACCGGTTACTATGTCCCACCGGGTTATACTTAAACCAGAACCGGTCAGACGTGTCACACCCCCAACCATAATCTGAACGAACACCATAAAGAGTCCGACAGCCAACCAGATAACCAACCATTTATCACTTCTACTGCTTTCTGTCTTCATTTCGGTTCAAAGATAGGTGATGACGCATTTCCGTTGCTATGGATGATATTGATGATATTTTAAATGAATTCTATCCTTATCATCATCATTAGGGGTGTTAATTCGTGGAAATTATTTTTACCAGAATAGTGTACAGGAATAACCCCCTGTTTATACACTTTAATTAACATGATTATCAACATGTTAATTATTTGATAAACAAATACTTATATACAATATTAGCCTATCGGTAAAAGTGTTTATAAGTAAAAATGTTTAATAATAATTTTTAAAATATGTTGATAAGCCTGGCTATATTTTAATACTTATCACTACCAAAAACAGAGCGTAGTCCACATTTCTGGCTTTTCCTTTTTTCTTCACATTTTTTATACACTCAACATCGAAAAACTGTGAGTAAATATTTTTTAACAGCTCCTGACAACAACAATAATACATGTTATAATTAGCTTTAATGTTTATAAATAATTAATGGGACACAATTAAAGCATCTTCATGAGAGCGGTTATACAACGGGTAAGTTCAGCCAGCGTAGAGAGTGATGGCATAGTAACAGGTAGGATAGGAAGAGGTTTACTTATTCTACTGGGTATAGCGCTGGAGGACGAAAAAGACGACGCCAAATGGTTGGTGGATAAAATATGGCAGATGAGACTCTTTCCTGACCAAGAGCAAAAGATGAACCTGGCGCTGAAGGACATAGATGGGGAGTTTCTGCTCATCAGCCAATTTACATTACACGCGAGCACCAAGAAGGGCAACAGGCCTTCTTTTTTGGGATCCGCAAGACAGGAACAAGCTATACCCTTATATGAATACTTTAAAGATTATCTGGAGAAGATATCCTCAAAAGAAGTTAAGACCGGCATTTTCGGAGCCGATATGAAAGTAAGCCTGTTGAATGACGGGCCCGTAACCATCCTCCTTGACAGTAAAAACAAAGAATAATGACAATACAGGAAGCCCAGCAAAAAGTAGATACATGGATACAGCTATATGGTGGAGGTTATTTCAGCGAATTAACTAATCTTGGAATACTCGCCGAGGAAGTGGGCGAAATGGCCCGTTGGATGGTCAGGAAATATGGAGATCAAAACCTGAAACCCAGCGAACAACAAACCGACATCAAAGCAGCGATCGAAGATGAAATGACAGACATCCTTTGGGTTCTACTCTGTCTGGCTAATCAAATGCAAATAGACTTAACAAAAGGCTTTGAGAAAAACATCCTTAAGAAGACAACCAGGGACCACTGTCGGCATACTAATGAACAGCCCAAAGAAACTACCTAAAATATACCACCAGCTAATTAGATACCACCTGATGATGTAGTCCAGATTCTACAAACCAGGTACTCAACAACAACTTAACTACGTGGATATTTGAGAAAACATAATCAATAATATACTTATCCCTTCCTTTATGAGAAAGACAATTACCCTTTTCACTTTTTTAGTTGGTTCCTCTACATTTATGGCCGGAGGGGATCATTGCTCAGGCGACAACCACAACCATCCAGCAAACAACACAAACGCCGATGGCCCTGGATGAGAAAACCCAGAAGAAAGTTGACTAAGCAAAAGCAGACCTAGAAAAGGATAAGAAATCCCTGGCTAAAGCGGAGGCAAATTATCAAAAGGGCATGGAGGATTACGATAAGAAAAAAAGAAAAGGAAAACTCTCTCCTAATAATGAAGCGAAGGAGCAAAAAGCTAAAGAGAAAGCAGAAAAAAATATAACGAAGCGCAAGAAAAATATTGCCAACAACGAGGCCGTCCTCCAAAAATATAAAATGTAAGCTAAGCGTAGTTCGCAGCGCTTAAAACGCAGCGTAAAACGTGATTAGGTCACAAATCAACCGGGCAGTATTTTCATACATGGCCATGTGGCCTGTTTCCGGGTACACGTATAGTTTAGTTCGGGCCGACAAGCCAGCCTGGGTGTAGCCTAATGTAGGAGGAACGGCTGTATCCTTTTCACCCATTATCATGAGTACCGGAACGGTTATCGCCTTTAAGGTTTCGGTATGGTCTTTTCGATCACGAATAGCGCGGGTACCATTTAACCATGCGGAATCCCCATACTCCATTCCTCTGTCAATGAAAACATCTATCAATGGCCTTAAACCGGTTTGATCGGCAAACAAAGAGGGTATCATCTTATTGACGAGAAAACCGCGACCCTGGATCTTGATACCCTCCATGGTGATGGTCCGCTGTTGTTTTTTTTCTTCCGGGTCTTCAGAGACATGACTATGTATGAGGGCCATACTTAAAATCCTTTCCGGTTGTTGGGCTGCCATTTCCATACACACATATCCTCCCATGCTATGACCCACAAGATGAACGCTGTCGACGGAGTCAGTATCAAGTTGAGCCCAATAATGCCTGGCAAGGGAGTCTATGGTATAAGGTTCAGGTTCCGTGAACGCGCCAAAACCAGGCAGCGATAAGTGCACCACCCGGAAACGATCAAACGCAACTTCAAGAGGAGACCATATCCGCTGATCAAAGCCATATCCATGAATGAGTACTATTGTTTGATTCATTGCCAAAGGGGTTGTGAAATATGAAAAACAAAGAGACAACATTCCAAAGGTACCTTAATAATACAACGACAGCAGCCACCTTTCGGTAAGGCCAAAATCAAACGGTATTTAATCAAAGCAAATAATACTACTATCTTTCGGGACGCTAAAACAACAAATAGCATGTCAATAATCATAGGTGTTTTAAAAGAAAACAGAGATAAGAGGGTCGCCATCACACCGGATAACGTGAAACGGTCAAAAATCAAAGAGGCTACCTGGTGGATTGAAACCGGAGCCGGATCAGAGGCGGGGTTCAATGATGCTATGTATGAAGGGTTAGCCCAGGCCAAGGGGCGTGAAGCCATCCTTAGAGAAGCAAACATTATCGTAACCATATTTCCTCCTGACGCATCTGACCTGGCACAAATCCATGGAGGAGCATTATTGATTTCACAATTCAGACCATATCAGGACGAGACAGTCAATAGTCAACTGGCACAATACCCATTTAAGTCCCTGAGCATGGATATGATTCCCCGCACTACGCTTGCACAGGCCATGGATGTATTGTCATCAATGGCATCCATTGCCGGCTATAAAGCAGTCTTGCTGGCGGCTCAAAAACTACCAAGATATTTTCCGATGATGATCACTTCAGCTGGCAGCATCCGGCCCGCAAAAGTACTGGTGATCGGTGCCGGCGTTGCAGGATTACAGGCTATTGCCACCTCCAGGAAACTCGGCGCTATTGTAGAGGCTTTTGATGTAAGGTCTGCAGCAAAAGAGGAAGTACAAAGTCTGGGAGCTAAATTTGTAGAAGTGGCCGGAGCAACAGATGACAAGGGCGCAGGAGGATATGCCGTCCAACAATCAGAAGAATACCTGGCAAGGCAGAGGGCAGAAGTGCAAGCGAGAGCTTCCAAAGCAGATGTGATCATCTGTACGGCGCAGGTCAGAGGAAGAAAAGCTCCGGTCCTGATAGAAGCAGACACGGTCAATCACATGAGACATGGATCTGTAATAGTTGATCTTGCAGCATCAACAGGTGGCAATTGCGCGCTAACCGAAAACGATAAGACGATTAAGGTTAATGGCGTAACCATAATTGGTAACTCCTCACTGGAATGTGAAATGCCGGAGGACGCCAGTCAGATGTATGGAAATAATATACTGAATCTGATGATGCACATCATAACGGATGGGCAACTAAACCTCCGCATGGAAGATGAAATCGTAAAAGGTTCTTTGATCAAACCTTAATACGTGCGTTAATACTATCTGCTCCGTATTATAAAAAGCAAAGACTGAAAACGTACCTCCTTCAACGCGCACCACTACGTTATACACATGAGAATGATTTGTGTCATACGCCACAATGATCATCGTTGACTCCGCAAAGCGCACGGAAATATTTTCTATTTTTGATCGTTCGTAGGCAATACAAGAAAAACAACCTCAGCACCATCACGCCCACACCCATCTTGTCTTAGGTGTTTTTCGTACCCGAGTTGATCGCACCCCTTTCGAAACTTTTGAACACAAACCAGGCGCATGACCGGATTGGCACATCGAATCTATATAGGAACTCTTGTTAGCATAACGATTTTAGTTTTCCTCTTCCTTTGTTATTGGGGGTATAGTTATTATGGCGTCAGTTTTGAAGAAAGGCCATTCCATCCGGATCATGATACACTGAAACCCAGCGGGTCATATGGCCATGGCTTGGGCATCCTAGGCACTTTATTAATCCTGATTGGGGTCTTTGGCTATATCGGGAGGAAAAAGAAAAAATTCTTACCCCGGGTTGGGGTATTAAAGCATTGGCTTGAATTTCACATTTTTCTATGTTCGGTTGGTCCCCTTTTAATCCTCTTTCATACAGCTTTTAAGTTTGGTGGTATAGTTTCTATAAGTTTCTGGAGTATGGTCGCTGTAGTTTTAAGCGGGATTATCGGGAGGTTTATCTATATCCAGATTCCCAGGACTATTCAGGGTAGGGAATTAAGTCTTGTGGAGATTAAAGAAATGAAAGACACAATGAGTAGAAGTCTTAGCGTGAAATATGGACTTGACGAAGCCATGTATACAATAATGATATCGGCAACACAGAAGGAAATTGATTTTGGCGGTAAAGGATTTGCGGGACGCGTGATTGGACGATTCAAGCATAACGGCAGTATCCGAAACACCACAAAAGAATTGCTTAACCAAACGAGCCTTACGGGCAAAGACAAACGGGGAGTAATGAAGCTGGTGGGAAATGAAATGACGCTCAATGCCAGGATCAGCAGGCTACAAACCATGCAGCAGCTTTTTAAATACTGGCATGTGGCTCACCTGCCGTTTGCCCTGATCATGCTTGTCATCATGGTGATCCACGTGGCGATTACGATTGTCTTCGGGTATAAATGGATATTCTGATCATGGAAGTATTCCTGGAAAAAGTAATCATTTATTCAATTATTGCGGGACTGATCCTGCTGACCATCTATATCTATGTGCGGCAACTTAAAAGAAATTCAAAAAAGACAGATGCAAAAATCAAGATTGCAAAAGAAGAAGGTCTTTATGAGCCCGTGTCGCTGCATCCTGAAATAGATGTCAATACCTGCATTCAAAGCGGAGCCTGTATAGAGGCTTGTCCAGAGAAGGAAATCATCGGGATCCGAAACGGCAAAGCCACACTGATCAATGCATCAAGATGTATAGGTCATGGAGCGTGTTTTCATGCTTGTCCGGTCGAAGCAATTTCTCTGGTGATCGGTACTGAAAAAAGGGGTGTAGACCTGCCGCACGTAAAACAGGATTTTGAGACTAACGTGCCGGGCATTTATATTGCCGGCGAACTCGGTGGAATGGGATTAATAAAGAACAGCGTAGAGCAAGGGAAGCAGGCAGTCAACAATATAGTCAAGGCGGTTTCAAAAGCAAAGGAGAACGAGTATGACCTTGTCATTATAGGTGCAGGACCTGCAGGTATTTCAGCCTCATTGGAGGCAAAGCGGTTGGCATTGAAAACAATTACCCTCGAACAGGACACTCTTGGTGGCACTGTATACTCTTTTCCAAGGTCCAAAATAGTGATGACCTCCCCGATGGATCTACCTCTCTTTGGAAAGGTGAAACTCATAGAAACAAAAAAATCAGAACTGCTCTCCTTATGGCAGAAAGTCCTGGGAGCTAATAATATTACGATCAAAGAACACTCCAAAGTAGAATCTATTTCAAAAGAGGGCGAATATTTTAGGGTCTTGGTGCAGAACGGTGAAGAATACGTTACCAAGTCTGTTTTGCTGGCTATAGGTAGGAGGGGAACACCCAGAAAATTAAATGTACCGGGAGAGCAGCTGGAGAAAGTAGCCTATCGCCTGCTGGAACCCGAGCTTATTGAAGGAAAAAATATAATTGTCGCAGGTGGAGGAGATTCTGCTATTGAAGCAGCATTATCGCTTGCCGAACAAAACAAGGTTGTCCTCACCTACCGCGGCGAAGCCTTCCAGCGGATCAAAGCAAAGAACAGTGAAAAGATAAACAAGGCGATAGCAGATGAGAAAATTGATGTACGGTTTAATTCAAATATTGAAAAGATTGAAACAGACACCGTGACATTGATCATGCCGGAAAGCAAAACCCAGACTATAGAAAATGATCTTGTCTATATTTTTGCCGGTGGGGAGTTGCCCACACAGTTTTTACAAAAGGCCGGGATCATGATTTCGACAAGGTTTGGGCACACCCTTTTAAAACACAACAAAAAACGATAAATGTTTTTTTCAACTACATATAGCACGAGGCAAATTCCTTTTCTGATCATTGCGCTTTTTGTGTTTTGGTCGAGCCCTGCCTATGCTCAGATATCACCCGGAGAGCTCGCCAGGCCACACGCACAACTTGAGGGAATGTTAAGCTGCACCAAATGCCATGTGCTGGGCGATAAAGTTTCAAATGATAAATGCCTGGACTGCCACAAGGAAATCAAAACGCGGGTAGACCAGAAAAAGGGTTTCCACGCATCTGCAGAGGTAAAGGGTAAAGACTGTTTTTCCTGTCATAGTGATCATCACGGGCGCAACTTTGAAATTATCCGCTTTGATACAGAAAAGTTTAACCACGACCTCACCGGATATAAACTGACTAGTGCCCACAGCAAAGTGGACTGTAAGGCCTGTCACAGGGACGAGCGGATCGAATCGGCCGAACTCAAGAAAAAGGAAAACACCTACCTGGGACTAAAAACAACATGCATTTCGTGTCACAAGGATGCACACAACAATACACTTTCAACAAACGATTGCGCCAAATGCCATAACACAGAAGCATTTGCTCCCGCACCATTATTTGATCACGCTAAGTCGAAATTTCCATTAAAAGGGAAACACAAGGATGTGGACTGCAAAAGATGCCATGAGATAACCTTTGTCAATAGTGCGCTCTTTCAAAAATTTGCCGGAGTACCTTTTAACAGTTGTGTGGTCTGTCATGAGGATGTCCACAAGGGAGCATTCGGTACGAATTGTAAAGAATGCCATACAGAAGATTCCTTTCAGGAGTTTGCGGGCAGAAGTACATTTGATCACAGCACAACCCGGTTTCCACTGGAAGGTAAACACCAGACATCGGATTGCGCAAAGTGCCATCAACTGGAAAAAAACGCCAGACCCGATAATGTATTTCAGGATTATAAATACAAAGACATTAACACATGCGTGACATGCCACGAAGATGTTCATGAACAAAAACTGGGAACGGACTGTAGACAATGTCACACAGAGGACTCGTTTCAGAAAATACGAAACAAAAAGGATTTTAAACACGAACTTACCGGGTACCCACTAGAAGGGAAACACATTGCTGTGGATTGTAAAAAATGCCACGAAACGAAAATGACCGATCCGCTTGAGCACGACCGATGTGCTGATTGCCATGAAGATTTTCACAAGGGACAGTTCATCACAGCAACACTGAAACCGGATTGCAGGGAGTGTCATACTGTAGATGGATTTATGGGATCCTTGTATACTATTGAAAAACACAACAAAGGTCCCTTTCCCTTGGTAGGTGCTCACCTGGCAACACCTTGTTTTGCCTGTCACAAGAAAGAAGAAGAATGGTCGTTTAAAAATATTGGCCAAAACTGCATTGACTGCCATGACGACGTACACGAGGGGTTCATTACCGAAAAATACTATCCACAGAAAGCTTGTAATGAGTGTCATGTCCCGGATGGATGGTCCAGCGTATCTTTTGATCATTTACAAACCACCTTTGAGCTTCAGGGAAAACATGAGTCAACTTCATGCACAGCGTGCCACATTCCGGATACCACCAGCGTAACAACACGACGGGTTGGATTTACCGGATTAAAAACCGAATGTACAGCCTGTCATGAAAATGTCCATGACACCCAGTTCGAAAAAGAGGGAGAAACAGACTGTAAAAGATGCCATGCATTTGAGGCCTGGAAACCTAGCAATTTTGATCACAACACCGCAAGATTTGTATTGGAAGGGGCACATAAGAATGTGGCGTGTGTGTTGTGTCACAAAGAAGAATTGCTGGAGGGGAAAAAGGTTGTTCAGTATAAGCTGGATCAATTTGAGTGTGCTACATGCCATAGCGAATAAAAAAGGACAATCAATTAACCTGACAGTGGCCAACTGTTATTTTAGGGGGACTTTTAGCCCTGTCCGAACGAAAAATTGAGCGGAAAGAGCCCGGAAAGTATGTTCGGTACGAAAAAAAGCCCGTTGGGAGGGATTTTCCGGTTATTGAAACTTAGGATTACCTACTTTTGAATTACCACACCACTCGGGGCTAGTACCCAAGGTCAATATCCTCTTTAGTGAAATCCAACTCTTCAGGAGAAATTCTGCTGGGTATTTTGCTTAATTAGGTATTTAGAGACATAACAAATGGAGCTGTTAAGGCGGATCTTGTGTGGAGTACTTTTGGTTTTTGTTATAGGTGAGGCTAATACACAGTCGCCTCATGGCAAAGAACTGAAAATCAGTTGTGACGCATGTCACACTGCTGACAGTTGGACCATTTCCAAAGACACGGTTTCATTTCAGCATAACACTACCCGCTTTGAGCTGGAAGGTCAGCATGAAGTGATTGACTGTAGGCAATGTCATACCACGCTGGAATTCAATCAGGCTGAAACCAATTGTACATCCTGCCACCTTGATGTTCACCAGCAATCCGTAGGGGATCAGTGTTCGAGATGTCATGACTCAAACTCCTGGCTGATCAACAACATCACCGAGTTACATCGCCAGAATTCATTTCCATTACAGGGAGCCCATGCCGTCGCTAACTGTAACGAATGCCACGTATCAGATACAGACCTGCGCTTTGATCCACTAGATACTGATTGCTTTAGCTGTCATCAGGCAGATTATGCAGCAGCGACAGATCCTGATCATACCAAGGCAGGGTTTACTACCAATTGTGTTGAATGCCACAAACCAGATGCTTTTGAATGGACCGGAACGGGAATCAACCATGATTTCTTCCCGCTCACACGGGGTCATGATATAGATGAATGTGCAAAGTGCCATACCGGTGCGGATTATTCAAAAGTGTCTCCTGAATGCATTACATGCCATGAAGGGGATTTTCTGGCGACTACTAATCCAAACCACCAGTCAATAGGCCTTTCAACCTCTTGCGCAGAGTGTCATACGACGAACCCAGGATGGAAACCAGCTGATTTTGATCAACACGACAACCAGTATTTTCCTATTTACAGCGGATCACATAATGGAGAATGGGATAATTGTACAGACTGTCACCAGAATCCAGCTAACTACGCGGAATTTACGTGTACCACCTGTCACACTAATCCCAATACAGACAATAAGCATGATGAGGTAACCGGATATACCTATAGCAGCACGGCTTGTCTTGCCTGTCACCCAAATGGAGAGGCGGAAGGTGCCTTTAATCACGACAATACCAACTTTCCCCTGACCCAGGCTCACACGACTGTTGAGTGCCTGGAGTGTCATGCTAATGGATACACCGGAACACCTACGGCTTGTTTTGCATGCCACAACATGGATTTTGATCTCTCCGCCAATCCGGATCATACTGATCTGGGCTTGTCCACGGATTGTGTGTCGTGCCACACCACTGCGCCAGACTGGAATCCGGCCACGTTTGCCAATCACAACGATTTTTATGTATTGAACGGAGCACACGCTATCATTGCAAATGATTGTGCATCATGCCACAACGGTGATTACAACAATACGCCAACCACCTGTGTAGGTTGCCATCTGGGCGATTATGATCAAACCACAGATCCATCCCATACAGCGCTTTCTTTTTCAACGGACTGTATAATGTGTCACGCAGAGGATGCATGGATTCCTGCCACCTTTGATCATGACGGACAATATTTCCCAATCTATAGCGGAGCACACGAAGGAGAATGGACAGCGTGTGTTGATTGCCATACCACACCTGGAAACTTCAGTGAATTCACCTGTATCACTTGTCATGCAAATCCGGAAACACAGGAACAGCATAATGGTGTAGCCGGATATACATACAACAGTACTGCCTGTCTGGCTTGTCATCCGACGGGTAATGCTGATGATGCATTTGACCACAATTCAACGGTCTTTCCACTTACTGGTGCTCATAACACCGTAGATTGTTTTAGTTGTCACACAAATGGTTTTGAAGGAACGCCAACCGATTGCCAGGCTTGTCATACACAGGATTTTAATCAGGCGATTAATCCTAATCACATATCCCTGGGACTTTCAATGGAGTGTGCCACCTGTCATACCACCGAACCTGGATGGAGCCCTGCCTCCTTTGATAATCACAATGAATATTATGTATTAGCCGGAGCCCACTCTACGATTGCAAATCAATGTGCGAGTTGCCACAACGGAGATTATACGAATACACCAAACACGTGCGTGGGGTGCCATCAACAAGACTTCAATCAGACCACAGATCCTAATCACCAGGCGCTGCAGTTTTCAACAGATTGCGCCACCTGCCACAGTGAATCTGCCTGGGTGCCGTCTACATTTGATCACGACAACCAGTATTTTCCCATCTACAGCGGAGCCCACGAAGGAGAATGGAATCAGTGCATTGACTGCCATACCACACCCGGAAACTATGCCATATTTACCTGCATCACTTGTCACACCAGTAATGAAACCAACGAGGAACATAATGGTGTGAACGGATACATTTATAATAGCACCGCATGTCTGGCTTGTCACCCGACCGGGAGTGAAGCAGTAAACTTTGATCACAACATGACTGCATTCCCCCTGACAGGAGGTCATACGATGGCCAATTGCGCAGAGTGCCATGCTGCAGGGTTTGAGGGACTCTCTATGGAATGCATTTCCTGTCATCAGGCGGATTTTAATCAAAGCATTAATCCTAATCACAATGCACTAGGTATGTCTACGGATTGTATTTCCTGTCATACGACCGAACCCGGATGGAGTCCGGCCGCGTTTGCCAATCACAATGATTATTACCTATTATCTGGTGCGCACGCCCCACTCACTTCACAATGTGTAGTTTGTCACAACGGCGACTATAACAATACACCAAATACATGTTCTGGTTGCCACGTTGATGATTATAACCAGACTGCGGATCCACCGCATCTTACGCTCCAGTTTTCACAGGACTGCGCATCATGTCACAACGAATCAGCCTGGGAGCCATCTTCATTTGACCATGATGCACAATACTTTCCTATCAATAGTGGATCACATGATGGAGAATGGTCTCAGTGTGTGGATTGTCATAATGTGCCGGGCAATTGGGCGACATTCACATGCATCACCTGTCATGCGAATCCTGAAACCAACGAACAGCATACAGGTGTCAATGGCTATGTATACAGCAGTCCGGCTTGCCTGGCTTGCCATCCTAACGGAGAAGGGGACTTTGGATTTGATCATAACAACACAGCGTTTCCGCTGACAGGTGCGCATACTACAGTTAATTGCCTTGATTGTCATGCAGCCGGCTTTGAAGGCACACCCACGGATTGTGTTGCTTGTCATACCGGTTCCTTTAATGAAAGTACAAACCCTAACCACTTGGCGATAGGTATTCCTACCGATTGTGCTTCCTGTCATACTACGGTACCGGACTGGAACCCGGCAGCATTTCCGATTCACAATGAGTATTATGTGCTCAACGGGGCTCATGCCATTATCGCTGATCAATGCGTGACCTGCCACAATGGTGACTACAACAATACCCCAAACACATGCGCAGGATGTCACCAGACAGATTACAACCAAACAACCAATCCGTCTCATACGACACTTCAGTTTTCAACCGATTGCGCGACATGTCATATGGAGTCTGTTTGGATACCTGCATCCATGCCCAACCATGATGACTATTATGTTTTACAGGGAGCACATGCCACGATTTCCAATGATTGTGCGCTCTGTCATAACGGCAATTATAACAACACACCTAATACGTGCGTAGGTTGCCACCTGGATGACTACAACAACACCACCAATCCACCTCATGCTACTTCAGGTTTTGGGACTGACTGTGCCTCATGTCATAGTGAAAACGCCTGGGAGCCGGCTACCTTTAATCATGATAATGAGTATTTCCCGATCTATAGCGGAGAGCATCAGGGTGAATGGGATCAATGCAATGATTGTCATACAAATCCTAATGATTATTCAGTATTCACCTGTATCACTTGTCACGCCAATCCGGAAACCAATGAACAGCATGCGGGAGTTAACGGATATGCATACAGCAGTCCACTGTGTTTAGCTTGTCATCCAACAGGTAGTACAGAGGGCATGTTTAATCACAACGAATCCAACTTCCCGTTGACAGGTTCGCACACCTCCGTTGATTGTCTGGACTGCCATACATCGGGCTTTGAAGGAACACCTACAGAATGCAACGCCTGCCATACAACGGATTTCAATCAGGCCACCAATCCAAACCACCTTACATTAGGCTTACCAACAGATTGTGCTTCATGTCACACTACGGCACCGGATTGGAATCCGGCTTCGTTTGGAATACACAATCAGTATTATGTTCTCAACGGGGCTCATGCCACTATAGCAGATCAATGTGTGACGTGTCACAACGGAGACTATAACAATACGCCCAACACTTGTGTAGGTTGCCATCAGGATGATTACAACCAAACAAACAATCCATCGCACGTAGCCCTTAATTTTTCAACAGACTGTGCATCCTGTCATACAGAATCTGCATGGTCACCTGCTGAATACAGTGATCATGATCAACAGTTTTTCCCGATTTATAGCGGTGCCCATGAAGGCACATGGGATCAGTGCACAGACTGTCATACGAACACCAATAATTATGCAATATTCACCTGCACGACCTGTCATACTAGCTCTGAGACGAACCAGCAGCATACAGGCGTAAACGGTTATTTTTATGAAAGTTCAGCGTGCCTTGCCTGCCACCCGACGGGTGATGGTGATGAGTCTTTCAATCATAGTGAATCTAATTTCCCGCTTACGGGCGCACACCTGAATGTAAGTTGCATTGAATGCCATGCCAACGGATATGAGAACACGCCAACAGCGTGTAATGCATGTCATACGCCGGACTATAACCAGTCGACCAATCCAAATCATAATTCGCTGGGGCTGTCTACGGATTGTGTATCCTGCCATACCACAACACCCAACTGGAACCCCGCATTGTTTCCTGTTCATGACGATTATTATCCATTGTTAGGAGCGCATGCAGCAATTGAAAACCAATGTGTAACCTGCCACAATGGTAATTATAATAATACCCCCAACACTTGTTTTGGTTGTCATCAGGACGACTATAACCAAACCAATGATCCGGATCACCAGGCGGCACAATTTCCAACAACCTGCAATACCTGTCACTCAGAAAATGCATGGGTACCGGCTACCTGGGACCATGACAACCTTTACTTCCCGATCTATAGCGGAGCACATGAAGGTGAATGGGATCAATGCAACGATTGTCACACCAACCCAAATAATTACTCAGTTTTTACGTGTCTCACCTGTCACGAGCAAAATGAAACCAATAATGATCATGATGAGGTAAGTGGTTACCAGTACAACAGTAACGCCTGCCTTGCCTGTCACCCTGACGGAGAACAATGACAAAACCAGAGTAACGTAGATGAGGCATCTATTATTAATATTTCTGATGGCATGTGGCATGATGTCGGGGGGTGCACAGGTTGTGACAGACACCCTTGGCGGTGAGGTTACCTATAAAACATCTCAGAACATTTATGTCAAATTTAAATCCACGAAATTAATTTCAGTTGGTGACACCTTGTTTCTTACAAAGGACGGAATCATCATACCGGCCCTCATTGTTAACAATCTATCAACAACATCATGTGTTGGCAATCCACTTACGGACCAGCCTATTGAAGCGGGGATCAGGATCATTGCGAGGGTTCGACTGAATCCACAGGTGCTACCCACCGATACAATGGCCAACACCACACCACTGGCTTCACAGATAGAAGAAGCTACGGAGAGATCGCTTTCGGAAAAACCCAACCAAGAGAAGGCAGGCGCTGAAAAATCCGAAACAAAGGGACGAATCTCTGCTGCAGCCTATATCAATTTTGCGGAAAATCCGCTGGCCAACAAACAACGAATGCGCTATACGCTGACTGCCAATTCACGAAGGATTGGTCAGACAGGATTGTCGGCAGAAGTATACATGTCCTTTCGTCATACTGTAGATGAATGGCAGGAGGTGCAGGAGAATTTTAAAAGAGCATTTAAAGTGTATTCCCTTGCGCTTGAATATGATTTGGGCAATGGGGTGCGTATGTGGGCAGGACGGAAAACCAATTTCAGTATTTCCAACATAGGAGCTATTGATGGTTTCCAGGCTGAGAAACGATGGAAGAAAGCCTTTGTCGGGGCCATCGTAGGATCAAGGCCGGATCTTACGGATTACGGATACAACCCGACGATGGTAGAGTATGGTGTATATGCAGGTAATATATTGGAAGGACACAACGGGACGATGCAGAACACCCTGGCGTTTGTAGAGCAAAGAAACAACTCAATGACAGACCGCCGGTTTGCGTATTTCCAGCACCTCAACTCCATGATCAAGCGCATTTCGATATTTACATCGTTTGAATTTGATTTATACAAACTGGAAAATGACCAACCCCAAAACACACTAGACATTACCAGCATTTATTTTTCTGTCCGGTACAGGACGTCTGATAAACTTTCTTTCTTTGGATCTTACGATGCACGTAACAATGTCATCTATTATGCAAGTTATAAGAACTTTATCGATCAGTTACTGGATGAAGAAACAAGACAGGGATTTAGGTTTAGCTTTACTTATAGGCCGTGGAAAAAAATAACTATTGGCTCCAATGCCGGATACCGGTTTCAGAAAGACAACCCCGGCGTATCCAAAAACCTTAACTCATATATTACCGTTTCGAGGATACCGGGCCTCCAGATAGCGGCAACGGCATCAGCTTTGTTTATTCAATCCGCATACCTCAAAGGGGCTATTTATGGCATCAGGATTTCGAGGGATATCGTCAAAGGAAAAATATTCGGAGAGCTAGAATACAGAACAGTTCAGTATCATTATAAAAACGTGGAAATACCGCTCGACCAATCTATAATTGGCGTCCATTTATCCTGGAGGGCCACCAAGCTATTCTCCTTGTCCGCAAATTATGAAGGAGAACTCAATAACAAACAAATCACCAGCAGAATTTATACCAATATCACCCAACGATTTTAAACCAACACCCTTCCTTGCGCAAGAGGAAGATATGTGGTATCTTAAAGCAATAAACACATAAAAAAAGATGAAAACCATACTATTCGCATGTATTTTTATTACACTGCTTGCTGCCTGCAATTCGAATCCAAAAGTAATCGAGGCCGTTGACACCTCGACAGAAACGCAACAGCCAGGAGCAGATCCCTCAGCCACCCAGATTCACAAAGTAGTGGTCGAAGAGGTTTTAAATACCTCCAAGTATACCTATCTGAATGTTTCGGAAGACGGAATGATGACATGGATCGCCATCCCCAAAAAGGAAGTTAAAAAGGGCGGGACGTATTATTACCGGGGAGGATTAAAAAAGACCAATTTCAAAAGCGTAGAGTATGATCGGATTTTTGAAACACTTTACCTCGTTTCAGATGTCAGCGAAGATCCCGGTATGAGTGGTATGGCTGCAGGAGGAAGTCCTCACGGAAACATGTCAGAAGATGCAGGGAATGCGCCGAAAGAACAAAACACAAAAATTGAACCAGTCCCCGGAGGTATTACAATCGCTGAGTTGTTTGAAAACCGAAAGAAATATGAGGGAAAGACGGTACGCATAAAAGGCAGGTGTGTAAAACTCAACAATATGATCATGAGCCGCAACTGGATACACCTTCAGGATGGATCCTTAAAAGATAAGACTGTAGACCTGACCATTACAACCACTGAAAACATTCCGCTCGGGGCCATCGTTGCTGTAGAGGGCGTCATCACCCTGAACAAGGATTTTGGGGCAGGCTATAAATATGATATCATCATGGAAGACGCAACGCTTATTCCATAGCCACAGGCACCGAGTTAACTTTATTCATCTATTAAACAAGGCCTGACCGATAGCTTAATTTCTTATGAAACCTATTATCAACAGATTGTTTTCCACTACTGCGGCCGGATTTTACATGATATTATTTGCAGTCGCCATTGCTGCTGCAACTTTCATTGAAAATGATTTTGGTACCAGTGCAGCCCAGAAAGTCATTTTCAAGGCACGATGGTTTGAATTATTGCTTGTGTTATTTGGCATTGCTATTCTGGTCAATATTTTCAGATTCCGGATGATGCAACAGAAAAAATGGAGTACGCTGACGTTCCACTCGTCCATTCTCATTATTTTAATTGGTGCGGGGGTTACGCGCTATTTCGGGTATGAGGGGACCATGCATATTCGCGAAGACAGCACCTCCAATGAGTTGGTATCTTCGGACACGCACATATTATTTGAAGCCAGGCAAAACGGAAAAACATACAAGTTTGATCAGAAAGTCAATTTCGCTTCTCTCGGAAGAAACCGATTTAAAGAATCGTACCAGATTGGCAAGGACGTCATGGAGGCAGAACTTGTAGCTTTTATACCCAACCCGGAAACTATACTGGAACCTTCGGACAATGGTGTACCTGTGATCAAGATCGTGATCGGGGGGAGTATGGGCCGTGAAGAGTATTTTCTGAAAGAGAAAGACTTTAAAAACCTGAACGGTTCCTGGTTTAATTTCGGAAACCCAGAACAACCAGAGGCCTACAACATCTATTACAGAAACGACTCCATTATCTTTAAATCACCGGAGGTGCTTGATCACATGGTCATGGCTACGCAGAAAAAGGATACTATCTATCCGGGTGTCTATAGGCCACTGGTGGTCCGATCACTTTATACCGGTAGCCGTGGCAACTTTGCTATTGGTGATTTCAACCCTAGTGCAGAGGTGGTGATGAAGTCCTCTGGGCCAAAAATGAAAAGCGAAAGCATTGCGGCACTACAACTTAAAATCAGCATCAATGGCACACCTTCAACGGTGATGGTTTATGGTAATAAGGGGATAGAAGGAATGCCGGAAGTTGTCAAAGGAGGCAATACAGAGGTTGCCGTTTCATATGGTGCAAAGCGGATACAGCTACCTTTTTCGTTAAAACTACGCGACTTCATTCTGGACAAATATCCGGGTACAAACAGTGCTTCATCGTATGCCAGTGAAGTGACCCTGATAGATTCCCGGAAGAATGTGCGAAGGGATCAGCGGATCTATATGAATAATATCCTTGATTACGGTGGGTACAGATTTTTTCAATCCTCCTTTGACCAGGACGAACTCGGCACGGTCTTAAGCGTGAACCATGATTTCTGGGGGACATGGATATCCTACATTGGATATATATTCCTGACGCTTGGATTGGTCTTCACACTCTTTCATAAGAAGAGCCGGTTTAGGGAACTCTCCAACAGGCTCAAAGACATGCAGGTGCCTGATAAACGAAGCTCAGTGGCGGGTTTAATCCTGCTGCTGATGTTTGGATTTCCGGGCAGGCACTATGCAAACAATGTCAATGAGTTGCAGCTTCACAACATACCAAAGGAACACGCAACTGAATTTGGGCGATTGCTGGTGCAGGATCAGAAAGGAAGAATGAAGCCAATGAATACACTAGCCAGCGAGGTATTACGTAAAATATCCAGGAAAGAAAGTTTTTACGGGCTCAATGCTGACCAGGTATTTCTCGGAATGACCTTATATCCTGAAGAATGGACGCAACAACCCATCATTAAAATTGGCACCCAGGAAGAAATCAGAAGCCTGATACCTGCAAAAGGAGAGTTGGCATCATTTAATGATTTTTTTGGTGCGGATGGTCAATACCTCTTGAGGGACCAGGTGAGAAGGGCATATAGTCTACAACCTATCGACCGATCACTATTTGATAAGGAAATCATGAAAATCGATGAGCGGGTCAATATCTGCAATATGATTTTCAATGGAAGTATGGCCCGAATCTATCCTGTAGAAAACCATCCGACCGACCAGTGGCTGACACCAGCAGAAGCGCTTCATCCATCGGGACAAACCCACGCTTCGTCTTTTATCCTCAGTTTTTTTCAGAAGTATGCACTTGCAGTCCAGGATGCAATGGCTTCTCAGGCATGGGGCCCTGCCGATAAACAAATAGAAGCACTGCACAATTATCAAAAGCAAAAAGGGGGTGACCTGCTGCTATCCCAGAGCAAGGTGGATATGGAAATCCTGCTCAATAAGATGAATGTTTTTTCAAGATTGACAAAAGCATATGGTCTTCTTGGTTTGATATTTCTGGTTATGTTTTTTACCAAGGTATTCAAGCCGGAATTAAACATGAGACGGCCGACACAAATAGCATCTCTGTTGTTGGCTGCCTGTTTTCTATTACACACAGTGGGTCTTGGTATTCGATGGTATGTATCCGGGAGAGCACCTTGGAGTAACGGATATGAGTCTATGATTTATATTGGGTTTACGACCGTATTAGCAGGATTGATTTTCACGAGAAAATCGTTGGGCGGATTAACGGCAACCTCTATCCTTGCTTCAACCATATTGATGGTGGCAGGCTTGAGCTGGCTTGATCCAGAGATCACTCCTTTGGTACCGGTATTGAAATCCTATTGGTTGACCATACATGTTTCGCTGGAAGCAGGTAGTTATGGCTTCCTGATGCTCGGCGCTATCATTGGTTTGCTGAATCTCCTCCTCATGATTTTTCTAACACCTTTAAACGAAGCCAGGATTGGACGCACCATCCGGGAGATGACCTACATTAGCGAGATGACACTGATCGGAGGATTGATCATGGTGAGTACCGGCACCTACCTTGGTGGTGTATGGGCGAATGAATCATGGGGAAGGTATTGGGGATGGGATGCAAAAGAGACCTGGGCATTAGTTACTACCCTTGTATATGCGTTTATACTTCATATGCGATTTATTCCGGGTCTTCGCGGACCATATGCCTTCAGCGTTGCTTCTCTGTTTGGATTTGCATCTGTGATGATGACCTATTTTGGAGTTAACTATTATCTGTCCGGCCTCCACTCGTATGCCGCAGGTGATCCTGTTCCGATTCCGTCATTTGTTTATTACACAGCCGCAGCTTTTACGGGTATCAGTTTGCTTGGGTATTGGAAATACAGGCAGTTTAAAGTGTAACGGACACAGGATTGTCATCATCAGCAAGAGGATGTCCGGGGTATACAAAAACGCAGACTATATGTGAAGCGGCATATGAACAATCATTTTTGGTCGTGCGTAGTCGTCCATAGATTTTTTCGTAACCCAGACAAAAGGATTTTCAACTGTATGCGGCGGTGATAGCAGCCGGATAAAGTGAAATCGGCCGACGATAGCCTGATGAGATAATAATTGCTGTTGAGCTGGTGAAGACTGAATGATCTCTATCCCACTGAGTCCCGTTATACGTTCCACAACGGACTCAAATTGTTTTATAGAAGGCGATCGAGTATCCTTTCGCTCCATCGTGGGAGGCGTATAGAGTCCTTGCCAGATATCTTTTGCATCTCTTCTTTGCAACAGCACCTTTCCGCGCCAGCTAATCACGATAAAGTGAAAATGGCGGATTACAACAGGCTTCTTTTTAGATCGTACAGGAAGTGTGGTCACCATTCCGTTTTGTAAAGCATAACATTTTCTGGAAAGGGGACATGTGTTACAACCGGGATTCACTGGTTTGCAAACAAGAGCACCGAAGTTCATTATCGCCTGGTTAAACGCACCGGGAGAAACACCTTTCATCAACCCGGAAGTTATGGATCGTATCTGCTCATGTACAGAAGCATCATCAATGGAGGAAGTGATACCGGAAAAACGAGCGATGATACGTTTGACATTACCATCAACTACAGGATAAGAAAGGCCGAAAGCAAAAGAAGAAATGGCTGCTGCTGAATATGGCCCTATCCCGGGAAGGGCAAGTAGTCCTTTATGGGAATTTGGAAATACACCACCAAGTTGGTGGGTGATATACAAGGCCGCCTTGTGAATATTCCTTGCGCGCGTATAGTAACCCAATCCCTGCCAGTACCTGAGAACCTCATCAAGCGGAGCATCCGCCAGCGATCTGACTGTAGGAAAGCGGTTTACAAACTTTAGGTAGTATGGGGCTCCCTGCTCGATGCGGGTCTGCTGCATAATGATCTCAGAGATCCAGATATGATATGGATCGCGAGGGCCTCCGTCCCATGGGAGAGGGCGGGGGTTGTTAGCGTGCCAATTCAGGATGTGTTTTGCAAATACAGAAGGCATGCAGCAAAGCTAAACATCAAAGGGAAAGCACCACAAGCGAATTACAAGTATGCCTCTACTGTTTGAAAGGAAAAAGGTTGAAAAACTACGGACGGATTGTATGATACCTTTTTTCGATCATATCCTTCAACTCCTTGCGTGCAAAGAATATGCGGCTCTTAACAGTTCCAAGCGGAAGATTGAGTGTATCTGCAATTTCCTGGTATTTATGTCCCAGATAATGCATTTCAAAAGGAACCCGAAGTGATTCATCAAGATTTTCTACCATAGTGCTCAACTCATCCATCATGATATTTGATTCAGCACTGTTACTGATAGAGGCTGCACCGCTATTGATATAATACAAGTTCTCTGTAGAATCTATAATGGTGCGGGTCTTAACGTTCTTGCGGTAGTTGTTGATGAAGATGTTTTTCATGATCGTCAGCAACCAGGCTTTCAGGTTTGTGCCCGGAATAAATTTATCAACGTTGCTTATCGCACGAAAAGCTGTCTCCTGATAGAGGTCTTTAGCTTCTTCACTGTTTTTGGTCAGCTTGTATGCAAAAGTGTGAAGGGGTCCACTGAGACTTGACAATTGGTGATTAAAATCTGAGGATGACATAGTGGTTGCTTTTTGATAATCCAAAATTACGGAAAACTTCAACAAGATTTCAATAAAAGTTAGACAAACATACCTTTTTTAACGATAAATTAACGTAGAGAAAAAACAAATACTCACAAAATGTTGAATATTAGTTATTTATACAACAATTGATGTTTCAATAAAAATTGAAAACACTGAAACTATTAAGGGTAAAACCCGGTTATTTAGAAAATGTCTAAAGGTTAAATACCTATATAGCCCATTTTTTAAACCAAATCAGGTTGATTTTCTAGGTAGTTATCGAAGCCATTCATTGCTTTTTTTCACCAACCAATTCCTTGAATGCATTTATCTTGTTCCCCATATGATCAATATAGCCATCATCGCTGGAGGGCCTTCAGCCGAGCGCGGTGTTTCCCTTAAAAGCGCCAAGACAGTGGCCAAACATCTCCCATCTGAAAAATACAGCGTTACCACTATTGACATCACGCCGAAAGGCTGGAAGGATATTGACACAGGTGCGACTGTAGACCTTAACAGGTTTTGTATACCCGAAAGTGATGGCCAGCCTTTGAAGGTTTTTGATTTTGCTTTCATTATCATCCACGGTACGCCTGCAGAGGACGGTAGGCTTCAGGGTTATCTTGATATGATGGGTGTGCCGCATAGTGGATGCAATGTGTTAACCAGCGCGCTCACGTTTAATAAGCAGATGTGCAAGGACCATCTGAAACCATACAACATTCCGATGGCGGAAAGTATGATTGTCACTGGGCTCACTTCAGCGCAAGAGGTTCAGCAACGCAACATAACTCTTCCGCTATTTGTCAAACCAAACAACAATGGATCGAGCTATGGTGTGACCAAGGTGAAAACCTGGGATCAACTTGAAACAGCAATTCGTCATGCTCTTGATTATGATCATGAGGTCATGATCGAGCGTGCCTTAGAAGGAAAAGAATTTTCATGTGGTGTTGTTCGAGAGGGAGCAACATACCATGTCCTGCCTATCACCGAAATCATTCCTAAAGGAGAGTTTTTTGATTTTGCTGCAAAGTATGAAGGGGAAAGCCAGGAAATCACACCAGCAAGATTAGATGCATCACTCGCTGCTCAATGTCAGGATATATCCGGCGGCCTCTATAAGCTCCTGGGCTGCCGCGGGATGGTTAGGTTTGATTATATCCTGGAGGACGGCACCTTCTACTTACTTGAAGCTAACACAACACCGGGCATGTCAGAGGCTTCGATTATTCCCCAACAAGCTAACGCTTATGGATGGACTATTGGAAAGTTGCTGGATGTTGTTGTCACGGATTGTCTCGCAAACAAACATTAATTCTATAGGTTGTCTTACTGAAGATTTTAGGGCTATGGAATTGGATCATCCTCCGGGTAAAAAAAGATCTATGCACGGATATGGCCGTTTTCAGCCATGATATCCATAAAGACTTTACGTCCCACAACAAGCGCACTGCCAATGATGCCTCCTACCAGGATACCGATCAGTAATTTTCGCAGCAACGAAAGTTGTGTTGGCTGAATGGGTGACAACGGGGCATCAATAACCTGAATAAACGGCATTTTATTTTTCAAGCTAAAATCAGCCACCTCCGTATTTTTTAAAACTTCTGCATACATAGCGGACAACGCGGTAATCTCCCGCTGAAGACGCAGTTCTGAAATCTGATCCGTGCGCATCAGCAGACCACGATGGGAATCCTTAAAATTGGCCAGCTGGTATTCTGTGCCTTTTAAAACAGTCAACACAGAATCTTTTTTTGCCGAAATCACCGAAAGTGTTTTGGATTGTTTTTCGATGGCTTTATTGACATAATATTCGCTCAGCGATTCAAACATACGATTGGCTAATGCCAGGGAAAGTTCTTCACTAGTGGTGGACACATCGATGGACATGATATTGGTGTCCTCATTATAGTCTGCGGAAATCAAGGCTTTCTTGGGCTCTTCCGGCGGCCCTATGATAAAATTAAACAGCGACAGGAGCATTTCATTTTCCTTCCGATCAAAAGCCGGGAGACTGTCATGCGTAAAATAAAAGGCGGATTCGGAAGCTTCATCAGCCTGAGCCGGATGGTTTAGTTTGTATTCACGAATCAGGTGATTGGCAAGAAAATCATCTTTTCCATCCAAGATGATTTTTCCAAACAGGGTGTGTTCGATCACCCGTCTGGATTTACTCAAGGCAAGTATTTTATCAAGGTTGTAACGAGAAGGCCGGACGGAACCCAGGCCAAACTGGCCAAGAATACCTGTTAAACCCGAAGAGCTGCCACCTTCATCTTCGTCGACGCTGAAGGTAATCCTGGCAGGGTAGATGGGTTCAAATTTGATATACTGATATCCTTGATAGGCAAGTGCCAGCAGAATACATACAGCAGGGATGTGCCAATAGCGAATAACCTCCCGGATAAAAGACCTGATCTTCAGGATCAGATCACGCAAGGAAATCTCATCATTGTATGTTGATTCTTTTACTTCCATGGGTTTATCCGCCAATCAGTTTCATGAGGTATTGGCCATAACCACTCTTTAGCAAAGGCTGTGCCTGAATAGATAATTGCTCTTTGGTGATAAATCCCATCCGGTAGGCCACCTCTTCAATACAGCCAATTTTAAGGCCCTGGCGTTTTTCAATAATTCTAACAAATTCAGTGGCATCGTGGAGGCTATCGAAGGTTCCGGTGTCTAGCCATGCAGAGCCTCTGCCAAATGTTTTAACACGTAAAAGGCCCAACTCGAGATATTTTCTGTTGATATCGGTGATTTCATATTCCCCGCGAGCTGAAGGGGTAAGTTTTTTTGCGATTTCAAGCACCGAATTATCGTAAAAATACAGTCCGGGAACAGCAAAATTAGATTTTGGATGTTCAGGTTTTTCGATAATTTCCAGTGCACGCATATTATCATCAAATGTCACCACGCCATATCGTTCGGGATCAGAAACTGGATATGCAAAAATGACCGCGCCTTCCGGATTTTTACAATCAGCAAGGAAGTCAGGCATTTGGTTCCTGTAGAAAATATTGTCTCCCAGAATCAGGCATACGTTGTCGTTTCCTACAAAATCAGCCCCGATGACAAACGCCTGCGCCAGGCCATTGGGAACGCTTTGGATTGCATACTGAAAATTACAGCCCAATGAACTTCCATCTTCGAGAAGTCTTACAAAGCCCGCATGATCTTCTGGAGTGGTAATGATCAGGATATCCTTGATACCTGCCAGCATCAGTACCGACAAGGGATAATAAATCATCGGCTTGTCATAGACGGGGATCAATTGCTTTGAAACGGCTCTAGTAATGGGATACAATCTGGTCCCGGAGCCACCTGCGAGTATAATTCCTTTCACAGAGCAAAGATAGTTTAGAGTTGGCAGTATGCGATATGCAGCGGCATTGGGCACTTCTCTGCGGGTACTCTGCAAAAGGGGATCGGAGGCTTAGGAGATTTTTTCAGGACCGGTTCCAACCTGGTCGAGGATATATTTTCCTTGCGTGCAATATGCAACAAGATCACTTTTCACCCAATCCATGACGGTGTGGGTATGCTGTTTTGGATAAAGAAGGTGCACGTTTGGTCCAGCATCGAGGGTGAAACAAACAGGTGTACCGGTTTCTTTGCGGAATCGCCAGATCTCCTTGATCAGGGATATGGTACCGGGTTCCAACAAGATAAAAGGAGTAGGTCCGCTCATCATCAGGGCGTGAAGTTGCAAAGCCTCTGATTCAACAATTGAAATGAAGTCGTCCAGCTCCTTTCCACTGGCCATCACTTCGCACAGCCGGATAAGATTTTGCCGGGCTTCAGCATACCTGGTTTCAGCATACGCAAGGCCGTCCATCAAACGATGACCAACGGTGCTCGAAACGGATTTTTCTGCAGTACTGACGATTAGGATTGTGTCTTGGTACTCTTTAAAAACGGGAGCTATTTCCTGCTCCCAGGGAATGCCAAATAAATCACTGCTTTCAGATGCATTAGAGGTCTGTCCCCAGATAGAGGCTATAGCATAAACGGATCTGCAAGCGCTTCCTGAGCCCAGACGGGCGACCTCTGATGCCATCTGCCACCAAGCAGTATTTTGCCGGCCTATTAAACCATGTATCTGGTCATTGATGTCCATCAGGCAAACCGAAAGAGCACTCATCGCACTTGCTGAAGAGGCTATACCGGCACCATGGGGAAATGTGTTTATCGAATCAATGGTCACAGATGAGCCGGACAACCAGGGAAACCGGTCGTTCGCCAGGGAGAAAAAAGTCTTGATTTTGGGTTCGAAGGAGGGCTTTAGCACACCTTCGTAAGACACCTGCAATCCGGGAGAATCAGCATCAGGGGTCACCACAAGACGCATTACGGTATGGCATGCAGAAAGCGTGAAGCTAAATGATGGATTGCGCGGCAACTGCAGGCCGTGTTTGCCCCAGTATTTGATTAAAGCAATGTTAGACGGAGAACGCCAGGAAGAAGTATAAGTCATACAGCACAAAATTCCCTTGTAAAAGTAATATTCCGCAACGGTAAGGCGCTTTACTCAACCGTGATCTCAAAATCACGGAGGATCATATCCAGGATACGGTCTTGTCCAGGGATGTATCCCTCCTTAAGATCATAACCATAAAGCTTGCCAACCGTTTGCCATTTCATGGCATTAAAGCCCCCACGCACATCTCTGAGGATATCATAGGTAGACGTATTCAAGTGGCGCTCTATCATTTTGACCAGGATTTTCCCTTGGGTACGGGACAGGTTCTTAAGTGGATCCGTAAAATCGTCCTTGACATCCTTTTGGATGGTTTTGGCATACTTCTTAGCCTTTCCGGTTTTCATACCCTCTGTTTCTGCCTCATACTTGCGATACAACCGGATACTTTCGATGGCATATGGGAGAACATCCATTGCGTAACGTCGGTAACGCATATACTGACGGTATTCTTCATCATTGGAAAAAACGGGTGGAGCTTTGATGACAACTTCAGGCATAGTTGCTACCACAATAGTATCTGTGCCGTTGATACGGATTCTCATCACCCGACCATCTTGATGGACTATTGTGGTATCAAAGACCATTTCAGACTGGCTGGTTACCTCCCCAGTAATCGCAATAATGCAGAATAAGAATATAGTTAGAAATAGACGATTCATCCGGGATTATAACGACGAAGATACTCTCCTAGTTTACAGTCCCGGTAACCTCTTGCACAAATGGGAATTTATTAACGAACAACAGTGACATCACCATATAAAGTCTGTTGGCGGGCGATTCCACCCAGGAGGTATTCGATCCTGATCACATATACACATACGCCCGGCATCACAAGTTCATCATCAAAAAACCCATCCCAGTTGAAAGGATTCTCTTTTGACCCATACATCAGATTACCCCATCGGTCAAAAATAGTGCCCTCCATTGCAGTTACTTCAAGATCTGCGCCAAAGCTCATGCTGAATATATCGTTGATGCCATCTCCATTTGGGGAGAATACATTGGGTATGTAGATTTCATTGTTTACTTCGGGAATAATACAATCCGTTCCGGGATATACAACCACCTCTTGTGATACCGTGTTGCAAGGGGTTGTCACTTCAATGCTATACAATCCGGGAGTCGTGACTTGTAGTGTCGGCGTGGAAGACCCATCATTCCAGAGATAACCTGCAACAAATGGTTGTGAGGCATCCAGATTGATTATATCGCCTTCACACCAGGAGATCGAAGGATCGAGATTGAGTTGTGGAATGCGGGTATCATAAACAATCACGATATTATCATAGACAACGCCACAATCATTGCTAAGCTGCAAAGAATATATAAGGGCTTGATCAGCGACGATCGTTGGCTGGGTACTACCATCTTGCCAACTGATTTCAAAAGAAGTAGATGGAGCAGCAAGCGTGATGGATTCACCCGGGCACAACGTAGTATCTGAGCCGAGACTAAAAGGATTGGGTCCATCGAGATAATTTATCGTCATGGTATCGGCAGCGTCTCCACAGCGGTTCGATTCGGATAGCGTATAAGTGCCGGCAGATGAAACCATAAATGTTGGTGTGGAAGATCCATCCTGCCACTCGATACTTGTTTCGGCATCTGCGGAGGAGATCAACAATAAAGTGATTCCTTCACAAAGCGTGGTATCAGGACCTAATACCGGTGTGGGGGGTACACCGGAGATGTCAACGGTTATAGTGTCTGTATCGGCACCACAACTGTTGTTAACGATAAGAACAAACACACCGGATTGATTTGTCGTATAATCAGGTGTTGAAGCTCCATCCTGCCACAGGTAATTTACGCCGGATATTCCGGATTGGATGGTGACGATTTCGCTGGCACAGACCAGGATATCATTTCCCAGATCCACTTGAGGGCCTTGTGTGCTTTCTATTACTTCAAGCGTATCACTTGTCGAACTACAATCATTGGAGATGATCAGGATGATTGTTTCTTCTAAAGTAGATAGATACGAATTGCCCGTAGACCCATCCTGCCACAGATACTCCACATTGGCAATGCCGGGGGTAAGTGTGATGATTTCACCCGGACATAGTGTTTGGTCGACGCCAAGGTTGAGTAGCGGGACATCAGGTAAAGCATTTACCTGAATCGTATCAAAAGAAGTACCGCAATTATTAGAGATTTCTGCAAAGACTTGCCCAATCCCGGTAACATTATAGCTAACACCTGTAGAGCCATCAGGCCACAGAATCGTTACACCGGGTGTATTGATAGAGAGCGTAAATGATTCACCGGAGCATAGCGAAGTATCGGTACCCAGATCAAGCGGTGGAGAGGCGGTAAACAAGCCGACCTGTAGCGTATCAAATGCAGATCCACATGCATTACTTACCTCTACGGTCACAAGACCAACATCATCAACCGTATAGGTCGCTGAAGCGGAACCATCCTGCCAGAGCCAGGTATCGACATTTGAAAAAACAGGAGAGAGGACTACCTGGTCACCGGGGCATATCTGAATATCATTACCCAGTGCTGCGGATGGTGCCGGTCCTCCATCTATAATGATGGTGGTATCCGTCTCCATTCCGCAAGAGTTACTAACCGTAACACTATAGGTGCCTGGTGCATTGACGAGGAGTTGTTGGTTCTGAGAGTTGTCGTTCCAGAGATAATTCACGCCAGAGATCGCAACATCAAGTGTAACGCTCAGACCCTGGCACAAATTTAACTGAGAGGGCAAATCAACCAGAGGAGGACTATCATAGACAGTAACTACGATCGTATCTGCTTCCAGGCTGCAGGAATTAAAAACCTGGACAACGTATGTACCAGAGCTATTGACGATAAGAGAATCTGCCGTGCTGAAATCCTGCCAGAGATATTCTGCACCTGGATTATTGGCATATAAAATGATTTGTTCGCCGGGACACAGACTGACATCAGATCCGAAATCGGGAGGGCTGACCAGGGAAGTATACCCAACATTGACGGCATCAGAACCAGTGCCACAAAAATTGGAAATGGTCAATGAATATGTACCCGGTCCTGAAACAAGGAAATAATCTTCGGTTGAATTGTCCTGCCACAGATAGGGACCGGTTTCGTTAGTTGATAACAGCAAAGTTTCACCATCACACAATATTGTATCCGATCCCAGGTCAATATCCGGGGATTGGATGACGGTCACTTCAATATTATCAATGCCTGTTCCGCATCCATTGGTTACAAAAACCGTATATAACCCGGCATTGACAATCTCATAATTGGGTTCAGAGCTTCCGTCCTGCCAGAGAATATCTCCGAGACCGGGATCGATTTCGATTTCAAGGATTTCGCCATCACATAGGGTTTGTTCATCAGGGCCAATCTCTATCTCGGGCACCTCAAGATCTGTGAATTCAATTTCATCGCTTTCTATTCCGCACATGTTGCTGATGGTAAGAGAATACGTACCACCGATGGATACTGTATAGGTTGGCAATGTGGTATTATCCTGCCATAAGAAATCACCCAGGGAAGGATCAAACGAAAAATCGACCTCATCACCAAAACAGAGTATGTCATCATTGCCCAGATCGAATGGAGAGGGTGGGGCCATATAAAAGACTGTAATCTCATCGGTGTAAACCGCACAACCATCATCTAAGGTGACAGCGTAGGTTCCTGCAGTAGTAATGGTATAATCAGGACCATTGGATCCATCCTGCCACTCATATTCAGTGAGTTCGGGATCTAGCATTATTTCATATTCATCACCAAGACACAAAGTGAGTTGGGGAGGGCCGATATCGGGGGCTTCGTGATTACCGTTAATGGTGATTTCAATAGAGTCAACGCCATAATTGCATCCATCGGAAATGGTCAGGCTGTATACTCCACTCTCCGTGACGACCAGGGTCGGATTGTGACTCCCATCTTCCCAGGTATAATTTACATCAGGAATACCGGGATCAATTTCATAGGAAAAACAAGCGGTTTCCGGTCCATTCAGCTCCAGATCCAGTAGTCCGGGCATTGCACCTTCGGTGACAACGACATCTTCATAATAATAGTAGGAAAGGGTTTGCTGACCTGAGCAGAGCGGATTATCATCTGTTTCGGCATCTGAATAAAAATTGCCAAGGGTGATATATTGTTCGCCTCCTGCTGCCTGGAAACATCCGGAGATCAAAGTCCAGTTTGCGTAATCACTTATAAATCCAAGATCGGATTCAATCTGGGGGTCGACATCAATGTGCGTCACGCCACCAGTTGGTTGAGTAACAGAGAAATAAGCACCAATGGTCATAACGGAGCAACCAAACTCTGCCGGGCTGACATAAAAACTGACAGCATACCACTCTCCTGCTATCAATGGCTGGTCAAGAGGAGCTGACATGTATTCTCTGTACTCGAACTGGGGCAGTTTGGTGTATCCGCCGGCATACCCAACACCAGTCAGTGCTTCCTGATTACCAAAAAAATTAGTAGGAACATCAACTGTACCGGAGGTGCAGCAGACATTAAAAATATCAGGGGTGCCTTGTGTTGGGGCAATCCAGGGCGGAGCAGCCGTCGGGCCGGAGCCTCCGAAACTTTCGGGACAAAACGCAAGGGTTTCAAAACTATAATTCGGAACCAGGTTTTGCGCGGTTAGCAGGGATAAATTCCCAATAAAAAGGAGGAGGAGTAGGATTCCTTTAAGGAAAAAAGTAGCCATTAGTTTGGGTATCATTATTGCAATCACACTTCTCTTTCCAAAAGAAAGATAATCATTAGGATACAAAGCTACCTCAAATTGTTGCCTGAGTATCCCTTCAGATGGCTAAATTGGAAAAGAAGCGAATAAAGGAGGAATTTATCAGTCCATACAGAGGAACCTAAACCTTAGGGTGTTTAAAAAGCCAAATCCTGACCGCCCCTTTACCCAAGCCCAACCTCTGCCTGAAGTGCTAATGGAAGGAGTCGGAACAACATTGGGATCAATGGATTATGCAATCAACTGTTCCAGTAGTTTTTTAGTGGCTTTAATGCCGTCAACTTCGGACAAACGGGAGCCTTCATATTCTATACCGAGGTACCCTTTGTACCCGGACTTTTTTACAATCGTTATCATCCGCTGAAAGTCAATCGTTGTTTCGGTTCCCGAAGCATCAAAGTCATATGATTTGGCACTTACGGCTTTTGCGAAAGGCATTAGCTCTTCCACCCCCAGGTAGCGGTCATATTCTTCAACGCAGCTGCTGTGACCCTTGCCATCATCAGTATGCCTCAGACAAAAATTGCCAAAATCGGGCAAAGTGCCACAACCGGGCATGTTGATTTCTTTGATAACACCAGAGAGCCATTTTCCATCCGAGCTGAGTCCGCCATGGTTTTCAACAATCACATTGATTCCGACATTTGCTGCAAAGGTGGCGAGCATCCCCAGGCCATCGACTGCTGCGGAATGAAGTGCTGCGGCATCATCAGAAACACCATATGCATTGACCCGGATGGAATGGCAACCCAGCGTTTTAGCCGCTTCAACCCATTTGTAATGATTCGTTACAGCCGCCTTCCTGGTTGTATCATCGAGCTCAGCAAGGCCACCTTCACCATCAATCATAATCAGCAGTTGTTTTACACCTGCATCCTCTGCTCGGGCATTCATTTCAGCCAGGTATTGGCTATCCAATGCTTTGTCTTTAAAAAATGTATTGACATATTCAACACCGTAAATGCCGAAATCAAGTGCTGCTTTACGCGAAAAATCAAGATGGTCCAACGATTTACTTCTCAACGCTCTATGAAGGCTCCATTGCGCAAGCGATATCCTGAAACGTGGCCCGGCAGTTGGTTCAAGGGATGATACATATCCGGAAAGTCCAGGCAACATAGTCAGCGCCATAGTCCCTAAAGCGCCTGTTTTAATAAATGATCTCCTTTTAAAATCTGACATAGCACAAAGAGGTTAGCTAAATAGTAAGTTTTTCATAAAATCTGATTTTGACATCTATCAGACCCTAAAATAATGATATCATTGTCATCAGGCAGATACCTGGAAAAGAGTCATCCAAATTCTAAACAAACAGTGATTTAATTCCTTATAATCTCCTGACCTTAATGGCATCATCAAAGCCCTAACCTCCTCAGGCACCACAACAGTCGGGCTAAAGAATTGAATTAGAGCGTATTTTTATATTTCCAACAGCAAATCACTTATTGTGCATCAAGTTCCAATATATCTGAGGATTATTATTCTATTGTCCTTTTCAGGTCTTCTCTTCTGCAAAGAAAAGGACGGTATGCCGACAAATCAAGGGGCTCCCCCACTGGTTCAAAAGGCATTGATTGTACAGACGCTCATTGCCACTGCGCAGCCGTTGAGTGCGGATATTGAAGTGCCCGGCACTATCCTGGCCAATGAGACCGCAGAAATCCATCCTGAAGTATCGGGACGGTTGGTTCAACTTAATATCAAAGAAGGAACAAACGTCTCCGTGGGCGCCCTGCTGGCAAAACTAAATGATGGCGATCTACAGGCACAATTCCGAAAACTTGAAGTCCAGCTTAAAATAGCGGAACAAACAGAAAAGCGACAGGCAGAATTGGTTAAAATCCAAGGTATAAGCCAACAGGAATATGACCTCAGCCTGTTAAGCGTGCTTAACATCAAGGCGGATATGGATATCATCAGGGAGAGTATCCGGAAAACTGAAATCCGTGCCCCGTTTGGCGGAAGACTTGGTTTGAAGAACGTGAGTCCGGGTGCATATGTAACTCCATCCTCTGTGCTCACGACGATAAGCCAGATCAGCAGTTTAAAAATCCAGTTTAACGTCCCGGAACGATATGGTGCTCAATTAAAACCGGGATTGCCCGTTTCCTTTTCAATTGATGGAACCAGCAAAACCTTTACCGCAACCGTGATCGCCTCAGAGATCAGTATTGATGAAAACACACGGAGCCTGGCAGTCCGGGCATTGATCAAACAAAAAGATCCCGCACTGATTCCTGGCGCGTTTGCCAAAGTAAAAATCGTATTAGGTAAAAACAATGAAGCCCTGATGGTTCCGAACAGTTCCATCATTCCATCCGGCAGAAAGAAACTGCTTTATGTCTATGAAGGAGGCAAGGCGATGATGAAAGAAGTGACGACGGGCGTGAGAGATAGTACGAATATTCAGGTACTGACGGGGATAAAGCCAGGGGATACGGTGATTACATCCGCGATGTTGTTTTTGAGGCCGGGGTTGGCGGTGGAGTTGGCTAAGATCAATTGATCTTAGCCTTGGTGAGTTGTGAGTTGCGGTTGCTGAGCTGAAGCACATGGTTGAGCTTTAGCAAGTCGAAGCATGAGTTGTGCGCTGTGAGAAAAGTAAGTAAAATAAGGTGAAGAGGTAACATTTGGGGGTAGTCGGGACACTAAGTGGTGATAGTTTTATTTCACCTTTTAAAATACAAAGCCATGTTTTTAAAACTCGCCCACACCAAGTTAGATGTTTACAAATATTCAAGAAAACTGATACTTGATGCATATAGAGTTACGAAATTGCTTCCTAAAACAGAGCGTTATGGATTAATTGCTCAAATTAGAAGAGCAGCAATTTCAATACATCTCAATGTAGCAGAAGGTTCCTCAAGGAAAACAAGACCAGACCGAAAGCGATTTTTTGAAATTTCCAGAGGATCACTGATCAAAGTAGATACAGCTATCGGGGTTACTTATGATTTAGGCTTTTTAACGGTTGACCAGGTGAGCGATTTAGGCGAAACAATTGTCAACACGTTTAAGGTTTTAACCGGACTGATTGCAAGTCAAGAATGAAACAAATACACATATTAATTCTGGTGAGGGACTGTCGTGAAGAACAGCGAGAACTGTATTTCCAATACTCACAACTCACAACTCACAACTCACAGAATGAACTTATCTGAACTCTCCCTCCGCCGTCCTGTGCTCGCGATCGTATGTTCCATCCTGATCATCATCTTCGGGGTGATTGGATATTCTTTTTTGAGTGTGCGGGAATATCCGGCGATTGATCCAGCGGTCATCAATGTACAGACATCGTATGTAGGGGCTAATGCGGACATCATAGAACAACAGATCACTGAACCACTAGAAAAGGCTATCAATGGAGTGCAGGGAGTCGTCAATATCACCAGCACCAGTGCACAGGGTAGTAGTAATATCACGGTGGAGTTTGAACTGGGCGTAGATCTTGAACGGGCTGCTAATGATGTGCGGGATAAAGTATCCCAGGCTATCGGCAATCTGCCGCAGGATATAGATGCACCGCCCACTGTCAATAAATCGGATTCAGATTCAGATCCGATTGTATTCCTACAGATCCAAAGCCAGACCAAGGATTTGATGGAGCTCACAGACTATGCTGAGAACGTGGTGCAAGAACAATTACAGACCATATCAGGGGTAAGTTCTGTCAATGTATTTGGTCGGCGGTATTCCATGCGCCTATGGATTGATCCTTCAAAACTTATCGCCCATAAACTTACCATAGGAGATATTAAAGCTGCGTTAGACAGAGAGAATATTGAATTACCCGGCGGAAAAATCCGTGGCAATGCAACCCAACTCATCATCAAGACGTACGGCAAGCTTACCACTGCTGAGGAGTTTAATGATCTAATCCTGCTTGAAAATGATAATGCAGTGATCCGGTTTAAAGATGTAGGATATGCGGAGCTGGCGCCTGAGGAAGATGAACGTGCTTCCAGAAAAAACAATATTCCTTCTGTCAACATGGGAATTGTTGCCCAACCAGGAAGTAACCAGATTGAGATCGTTGACGAAATATATAAGCGCCTGGAGAGCATTAAGAAGGACATGCCTTCGGATATTCTCCTGGAAGTGGGTTATGACCGCACGACGTTTGTGCGTGATGCCATCGTGGAAGTAAAGGAAACGCTGATCATTGCTATATCCCTTGTGGTGATCATCATCTTTTTATTTTTCCGCGAATGGACGATTGCCCTTCGACCACTCATTGATATTCCGGTATCCTTATTGGGAGCGTTTTTTATAATGTATATTATGGGTTTTTCCATCAATGTCTTGACCCTATTGGCAATTGTACTAGCTACCGGTCTGGTGGTGGATGATGGGATCGTGGTCACGGAAAACATCTTTAAAAAGATGGAAGCAGGGATGAATAAATACAGAGCTGCACTTGAAGGATCAAAAGAAATTTATTTTGCAGTCATTGCTACCTCCTTCACCCTGGCGATTGTGTTTTTACCGATCATCTTCCTTGAGGGTTTTGTCGGAAAATTATTCAGGGAGTTTGGCATTGTGCTGGCCGGTGCGGTACTCATCTCTGCATTTGTGTCGCTCACACTTACACCTGTACTCAATATTTTACTCACGAGGAAGGGCGGGCACAAACACTCCAGGTTTTACCTTTGGACAGAGCCTTTTTTTGTAGGGATGGAAAATCTTTATAAGAAGAGTCTGACTTCCTATATGCGAATCCGGTGGATGTCGTTGATCATGATCATCGCCTGCATCGGTATCATTTATTTCATCGGGCGAAAAATTCCATCTGAGCTCGCTCCGATGGAAGATCGCAACCGGGTACGTGTCAGCCTTACCGGACCTGAAGGAGCGGATTTTGATTTTACAGATGAAGTTACGATGAAGGTTGTTGATGAGTTGATGGATTCGATTCCAGAAAGATATATCGTGCTTTCATTTGCACCGGGCTTTGGAGGAAGTCAAGGAAGCAATGCATCCTTTATCAGTATGGGCCTTAAAGAACCTGAAGAACGGGAGCGGTCCCAGCAGGAAATCGCGCAGCAGATGAGTCGCATGTTTAAACAGTATACCAATGTCAGAGCTTTTGCCATCCAGGAACAAACGATTTCGGTGGGTCTTGGCGGAAGAGGATCGTTTCCGGTTCAGTATGTACTGCAGCATCTCAACTTTGATAAACTGAAGGAAAAAGTACCCCAGTTTATGGAAGAAGTCAGGAAGAGCCAAGTCTTCCAGGGATTTGATGTCAACCTGAAATTCAATCAGCCTGAACTACAGATCACCATTGATCGATTGCGGGCCAATGAACTCGGTGTATCGGTTCTTGAGGTCAATAACACATTGCAGTTGGCACTCAGTGGCAGGCGATTTGGCTATTTCATTATGAATGGCAAACAATACCAGGTCATCGCGCAAGTCGAACGGATTGACCGGGATGACCCGCTAGACCTGAAATCCTTTTTTGTGCGAAACAACAGGGGAGACCTCATACAACTTGACAATCTTGTGAAGATGGAAGAGATGGCCAATCCGCCAACGATCTTCCACTTCAACAGATTCAAGAGTGCTGTCGTACAGGCAGGTCTGGCGCCGGGAAAAACGATAGGGGATGGTATAGCTGAAATGGACAGGATAAAATCCGAAGTACTTGACGAAAGTTTTAAGACTTCGCTCAGTGGGGCATCTCGGGATTTTGCCGAGAGCTCCTCAAATATATCCTTTGCATTCCTCCTTGCGCTGGTGTTAATCTTCCTGGTCCTCGCCGCCCAATTTGAAAGTTTTATCGATCCGATCATCATCATGATCACGGTGCCACTGGCGCTTGCAGGAGCAGTTCTTACGATGTGGTTGTTTGGTCAGACACTCAATATATTTTCACAGATAGGTATTATCCTTCTGATCGGATTGGTGACTAAAAACGGAATCCTGATTGTCGAGTTTGCCAATCAGAAACGAAGACACGGTGAGCTTAAGATGACAGCAGCGATAGACGCCTCTGTTGCCAGGTTAAGACCCATTTTGATGACCACGCTGGCCACCACACTGGGTGCATTACCGATTGCATTGGCCGTAGGTTCGGCCGGTACCAGCCGCGTACCATTAGGAATTGTCATTGTAGGAGGGATGTTGTTTGCCCTTATCCTGACGCTCTATATTGTGCCGGCCCTGTATTCGTATCTCTCTTCTAAAAAAGCAGTGAGTTCTTTTGAAGCCGCCATCGCTGAACCCGTGACGGCCGTCGGACATGAATAATATTTGAATAATTTTATACGTGCTGAAGAAAATGCGTTTATATCCAATAGTTCAAAACCATCAGTCCCTGGCGCGGACGCCCATACTGGTGTTCCTTGCATTGATTGTTTTTAGTTTTCCATATCGCCTCCGCGCGCAGCAGTTGCTCACGTTGCAGGATGCGATCGCAATTGCGTTGCAAAACAATTATGATATCCAGTTGGCTGAGAGTGATTCCGCGCGGTTAGGGTTAGATTACACGTACCGTAATGTTGTCTTTCTTCCACGACTAAATGCAAATCTCGGAACCACGTGGACCCAAAACAATCAACAGCAGGTGTTTTCAGATGGGACAGACAGGATGGGCGATGTGGCTACCAACAACCTTAATGCTTCGATCACACTCAACTGGACACTCTTTGATGGTATGAAAATGTTTGCCCTGAAAAAGAAGGCTGAAGAGTATGCACAGTTGGGTCAGCTGGGGGTCAAAAACCAGGTCGTCAATACGATCGCTGAAGTGATCAATACATATTACATTATCGTCAGGCAGAAACAACAACTGAAGGCCATTGAAGAGCAGATGCAGATCAACCAGACGCGCGTAGATCTTTCGCAACGCAAACTGGAAATAGGCATGGGAAGCCGGCCAGAATATCTTCAAAGCCAGATAGACCTCAATGCCCAGGTATCCGCAAAACTGCACCAGGAGACCTATATACGGGAACTGAAGGCGATATTGAACCAACGCATCAACCCAACGCCGGCAGGGCAGGACAATCCATTACCCATAGACTATGAAGTAAGTGATACGATTCCTATCGATTTTGATATCACACTTGAAGCGATCCGAAATAACCTTGAGCAAAGCAGTCCATTTCTCCAAATCAGCCGGAAGAATCTTGAAATTGCAGGCCTCTCTCTTAAAGAAATCAAAGCTGATCAATATCCTATTGTTCAGTTTAACTCGGCGTATAACTTTAGCCTCACCAATAACGATGTAGCGCTGAACCCATTCCTGCCATTGACAAACCGAAACCGTGGTTTTAATTATGGGTTTTCTGCAGTAATACCTATTCTCAATTACCGGAACACCCATCGGCTGATCAAACAGGCAGAGTTAAATATCGGGTATCAGAACATATTATATAACAGTGAGCGGTCAGCGCTTAACCTGAGCGTGGTCAACGCCTATAACACGTATGAGTTGCAAAAAGAAGCGCTCGCCCTGGAAGAGGCCAACATATTATTGGCGAAAGAAAATGTGTCTATCTCGATGGAGACCTATCGTCTTGGATCGACTACATTCATTCAGTTGCGCGAAGCGGAGAAGAGTCTGGAGGATGCGTATGACCGATTGATTGCGGCACGGTATAATGCGAAGGTGGCGGAGACGGAGTTGTTGAGGCTGAAGGGGGAGTTGGTTAGGTGAGTTGTGAGTTGTGAGTCGAGTTGTTTTGTCAAGTAGGAAAAAACTTGTAAACAGATTGGTTTATAATCCTGCCATCTTCATCCAGGATCTGGACAAAGGTTGTTGTGTCGTTTTTTACGATGTTATAACTTAAGACATGCTGACGCAGCGGTTGGGGGCTCTATTTTCTATAGATGTGATCAATTACAATCTTAATTACCTGAGGATAGAATAAGGGAATTGTAAAGTTCACAGAGCCATTTATCTTCCATTCGTCCTTCGATAGCTGGCGTCCTTCGATATTTCCTTTTAAGACCGGATAATAATCACTCAGCCAGGTACTGTTATGATAGTCAAAGCATTGGGCAGTAGATAATGCAGAATCTTTAAGGGCAAATGATGTACTACTCGAATCGATTACAAAATTCAGCATATAACTAAACCAGTCATCGCCATTTCCATCACAGTGTCCGTTGTAAATAACGTGTTGAAAAACGAGATTTGCTCCTTCCTCCATGGTGATTCATATTGCTGTTTTTAGTCTATACCGAACTAATTGGAAGCTCCGGCGCTCTATAGTTTAAACTTACGAGACATATAAACTTTAGCATACTTAGGCTTAAAAGTTTGCTCATGGATGATGTTAAGGAACTGAACAATACCTTAAATATCCCAATCCCCAAATCTGAGAGTTCCTGATTTATTTTCCACGTTTACTTCTATCAGTGGATTGATTCGCTTGAGGTGAGTAAGAAATGCTGATTCGCGATGTGGGGAAATCAGGATATAAGGATACTTACTTCCCTTTTTCAGGGTTATGTAGAGTCTTTTAAACGAACCTGCGTTGGAGGATAAGGCCAGATAAGATCTTTCAACCTTGGTGATCGAATCGATGCTCACACTACCGGTTTGGATTCCCCAGATTCTGAATACCAGGGTATTCCCGCTGATGACATATTGAAATCCAAGCACCATGATGATGATGGGTACGACGATGATGAGCGCAATGCGTGCCTGTGTCTCGTCCTGAAATAGCTTGTCACTTTAAAGCTATCAGGATGGAAAATACAAAGAAAAAGCCGAAGAAAAAGGACCCATTAAGTCGGACTCCTTATACCAGACGATCTGACCTGGAAATGGCTAAGATTGCCTCAGA
>Ga0163147_10000321_pt1 | contig 75479 bp, 59 predicted proteins | sample OliLakLV19MP6G1_FD_148597 | JGI IMG/M metagenome (GOLD analysis project Ga0163147, IMG submission 148597) | Freshwater microbial mat bacterial communities from Lake Vanda, McMurdo Dry Valleys, Antarctica- Oligotrophic Lake LV.19.MP6.G1 | ecosystem: Environmental > Aquatic > Freshwater > Lake >... | reverse complement strand
CTACTGGTTGGATGTTATTGAGGCTGAAGTTGGTGCCAATGGCTGGGGCAATGAAAACAGTGATGATGCAGGAAGAATTGCGGTGTGTGAATCCTGGGCGGAGCATATTGGGATGACGTATGCGCATCGGCGGTATCCTGTCTTTAATAGTATTTTGTTAGGGACTTGGGAGACCCGCTTGGAGGAGACAACGAATGACTCTCCTAACCATGTCCCCATTGGCTTACATCACGATCTGATTGACTCAGGTTCAGAACCCGAGTCGGAAGACATTAGAGGCGATGCGCCTCCATCGACAGTTAATGATCAAGTATCGGGTTTCACTATCAATCAAATGTTTTCAGCGTTAACTTCTGAGATAACGACACCTGATGAATATAGGATTCGGCTTATTAATTTGCACTTGGGAAGTACTTCCAATACTACACAACAGGTGAATGACTTATTCAATAGCTATTGATGATTTTCACCCATTAGATTCGATTAAATGGAGGCTGTTATCTTATGATACAGTCTCCATTAAAAACACTTATTCCATGAAATATGGTATGCCTATTTTATTCGGAGCACTATGCATTATACTATTTTCTGCCTGCCCAGGAGGAAAATGCGAACACGATGGTTTTTATGAATTTAATCTTCCAGCTACTTTATCACCTGCGCTGAACACTTTCCGCATTAGAGATACCATAAGTATAAGTTCTGTTTTTCCGGATGATGTTCGTGAGGTTAATTCAGGGAATACTTATCATCTCGAGGATTTTAAATTCTATCCGGGTACCTCAATAATGAAAATTGATTCCAATCCTGCTGTTGACGGGCTTCAATTTTTTGAAACCTTGATTCCTGAAACACAAGATTATTATTTGCAGACTTACTCGAATGGCGATCAATTTCTGATTGGAGAGTACCAGTACAAAAACAATTTGTATACATTATCTTTTAGTCTCATCCCCAAAACACCTGGCTTGTATTATATTATTCAGGCAACCACCTTATATCCATCCGGGAAATGGCAGACTTTTCCTGAAAAATGTCCACACATTGCAATGGAGGCTCGTGTCACATTAAATGAAGGAAACGATAATAATATCCATTATCTTTCTCTCAGCCCAGATACCTATTACAACGACTGGATATTGCAAAAGCCAGATGTTCGCTTCCATAAGGGTGGTGGGTACTGCTTTATCGTGGCGGAGTGATGGAAGGAGTAAAGGGTAAGTTAGCAAGTTCGGAATGCCCATAATCAGAATAATACCGCATGTGATCGTTCATATCCTCCGAGTACAGTATGGCACAGGAGTAATAACAGACAATGTCAGCGGGTTCACCATCAGCCAGATGTTTTCTTCGCTGACTTCGGATATCACCACACCGGAGCAGTATCGTCAGCGCCTGATTAATCTTCATTTAGGATCAACAGGTAATACGGCTCAACAAGTAAACGATTTATTTAACAGCTATTAATTCACCTTTTGATGTGTCGGTATGACCGACAAAGCATACCGGCACATCATCATATTTTCACAGTCCATGAAAACATACTTCTTCCTTACCTGCGGGGTTTTCGGTTTTTTAGCGGCAGGGTGCGGTAAAAACTGTATTGAACCTTACAGTACTCAATATATATTTGAACTTCCTGTATCGCTTATTCCTGCTCAAGACACCTTCCACGTGGGCGATACAATAACCATTGAGTCGGTTTTTAGTGACCAGGTATTAGAAAGGAATTTGCAGCGGCGGTTACCTTTACTTGATTGGAAATTCCATCCCTCGACATCTATTTATAAAATAGACCACAATCCGGCTAAAGATGGACTACCTTTTTTTGACGTTTTGCTTGCAGAAGCTCCCAATTATCAGCTTCTGCAATATAGTGCTGGAACCTATGGATTATCGGGGCAGTATGAATATCGGGAGGGCAAATATTTTTTGAAATTCAAATTAATTCCTCAAACCTCCGGAGTATATTTTATGGAACAGAGTTCTTCCCTGACCCTTTTGAACGAATGGCAGGAATTTCCAGGAAGGTGTAAAAAAACGAGTTCCGATGCCTTTGCCAATATGAACGAGGATGCCGATAATAATATCCACTACCTTTCGCTTAGCCCCGATCCGCATTACAATACATGGATTTTAATAAAGCCAGAGCTTCGCTTTCACAAATTCGGCGGCTATTGTTTTGTGGTGGTGGAGTGAGGTATAAGGTGCAAGTAAGCAAGGTGCAAGTGGGCAAACGCGCAAATTGGCAAGCCTTTTAAAAAACCTTCGCCTTTTGCGCGTTTGCCCACTTGCTGTTTGCCTTCCGGGCGACCGAAAGGCTCCGCATCACTTCACCTTCACCACCAGCGCCAACTCATCCATTTGGCTCTGATCAATAACCGAAGGCGCGTCAATCATCATGTCGCGGCCCTGGTTGTTTTTCGGGAAAGCAATGAAGTCGCGGATAGACGACTGCCCGTTCATCACCGCGCAGAGGCGGTCGAAACCAAAGGCAATGCCCCCGTGTGGCGGTGCTCCAAATTCAAAAGCGCCCAGCAAAAAGCCGAATTTAGCTTCTGCTTCTTCATCGGTAAAGCCCAGCAGGCTAAAGTTCCGGAATTGCAGGTCGCGGTCGTGGATGCGAATCGAACCGCCGCCAATCTCCGAACCGTTTAAGACGATGTCGTAGGCGTTTGCGCGAATACTTTTCAACTCATTCCGGTCGCTTGAAGCCATTTTATGGGCATCTTCCGGCAACGGCGCGGTGAAAGGGTGGTGCATGGCGTAGAAGCGCTGCGAATCGTCGTCCCATTCCAGCAGCGGGAAATCGAGTACCCAGAGCGGTTTGAAATCGCCAGCCTTCATCAGGCCCATGCGGCGTGCCATTTCCAAGCGCAGTTCGCTGAGTTGTTTGCGCGTTTTTTCTGCTTCGCCGCAGAGGAGCAGGAGCAAGTCGCCGGGCTTTGCGCCAAAGCGCTCGCACCAAGTTTTCAAATCATCAGGGCTGTAGAATTTATCCACCGAAGATTTGATGCTGCCATCGGCTTCGTATTTCACATAAACCAAACCTTTGGCGCCAATTTGCGGTCGCTTCAGCCATTCGGTCAGTTCGTCGGTTTGTTTGCGGCTGTAGCTGGCCTGTCCTTCCGCGCAGATGCCCACCACCAATTCGGCAGCGTCGAACACCGGAAAGGCTTTCCCCTGCGCCAGGTCGGTCAGTTCCACGAACTCCATATCGAAGCGCAGGTCGGGTTTGTCAGAACCATAGCGGCGCATGGCTTCGTCGTAGTTCATCCGCGGAAAATCGGGCAGGTCAATGCCGAGGGTGTGTTTGAACAAGTGTTTCGTCAGTCCTTCAAACGTTTGCAGCACCGCTTCGCGATCCACAAAAGCCATTTCGCAGTCTATCTGCGTAAACTCCGGCTGGCGGTCGGCGCGCAGGTCTTCGTCGCGGAAGCATTTCACAATCTGAAAATAGCGATCCATACCCGCCACCATTAGAATCTGCTTGAAGGTTTGCGGCGATTGCGGCAAGGCGTAAAACTGCCCCTGGTTCATGCGGCTGGGCACCACGAAGTCGCGGGCACCTTCCGGAGTCGTTTTGATGAGAAACGGCGTTTCGATTTCCAGAAATTGTTGCTCCGAAAGATATTTACGCGTTTCCAGCGCCAGTTTGGAGCGGAAAATGAAGTTTTGCTGAACCACATTCCGGCGCAAATCCAAATAGCGGTATTTCATGCGCAGGTCGTCGCCGCCGTCCGTATCGTCTTCAATGGTGAAGGGCGGCACTTTGGAAGGGTTCAGAATTTCTAATTGTTTGACTTGGATTTCGATGTCGCCTGTGGCGCGGTTGGGGTTTTTGTTGCTGCGTTCGCGCACGAGTCCGGAAGCGCTGATGACAAACTCCCGGCCCAGTTTTCGAGCCTGTTCGCACAAAACGGCATCGTCTTCCATGTTGAAAACCAATTGCGTAATGCCGTAGCGGTCTCGCAGGTCAATAAAAGTCAGTCCACCAAAGTCGCGGCCGATTTGGACCCAGCCACTCAATTTCACCTCTTGACCAATGTGTTCCATGCGGAGCGCTCCGCAGTTGTGCGTACGGTACATAATGCTTTTATTTTTCTTTCCTTAACAACCTAAAATCCTTCCAGATTCCCGGAAGCGGCGGCAAAGATAGGGAATGATGCAGATTTTTAACGACGGAAAAAACGGCTTATATTATTGCGTGAAATCAAGCGGGGAGTGATCATTTGAAAAATTCTTACCTTGCAGCGTTTTTTGCACAACGTCAACATCAAAAAATGTCAAAAATTCATGCCGCCATTACTGGCGTTCACGCTTACGTACCAGATTATGTACTGACTAACAAGGAGTTGGAAACGATGGTGGATACGAATGACGAATGGATTGTGGAGCGCACGGGCGTTCGCGAACGCCGGATTCTGAAAGGGGAAGGCCAGGGCGTTTCGGTCATGGCGATCGAAGCGGTGAAGGGTTTATTAGAAAAAACAAACACCGATCCCTCCGAAATTGACCTCGTTATTTGCGCCACGGTCACCCCGGATATGCTTTTTCCGGATACGGCGAACCTCGTAGCAGAAGCGGTGGGCATTAAAAATGCATTCTGTTTCGACATCGGCGCTGCCTGTTCTGGATTTTTGTTTGCACTGACGACGGGCTCCAAGTATGTTGAATCGGGCACGCACAAAAAGGTCATCGTCATCGGCGCCGATAAAATGTCTTCCATTGTGGACTACACAGACCGGTCTATTTGCATACTTTTTGGCGACGCAGCAGGCGCTGTTTTGCTGGAACCCAATACGGAAGGCTATGGGATCCAGGATTCGTACCTTAAAAGCGACGGCTCGGGGCAATACTATCTGTACCAGAAAGCCGGCGGGTCGCGTTACCCTGCGACTGCGGAAACGGTACTTGCCAAAGATCATTATATTTATCAGAATGGCCGCCCGGTTTACAAAGCTGCGGTCAACGGCATGGCTGACGTGGTGCTTAAAGTAATGGAACGCAATCATTTATCGGCTGACGATGTAAATTGGATGGTGCCGCACCAAGCCAACATCCGCATCATCGAATCGGTGGCAAACTCTGCTAATTTCCCGATGGAGCGCGTGATGGTCAATATCCATAAATATGGCAACACTACGGCCGCTACTATTCCGCTCTGCCTTTGGGATTATGAAAGCCAGCTCAAAAAAGGAGATAACCTGATTCTGACCGCCTTTGGCGGCGGATTCACCTGGGGGGCGGTTTATGTGAAATGGGGGGTATAGGGGCGACCCTCGCGGTCGCCCAAAAAGTAAGGGGCAAATTGGCAAGCATGCAAATAAGCAAACAAATTAATTTTCAAAACACTCAAATATTCGCTAATTATCATGGCATCTACTTCTGATATTCGCAATGGCCTATGCATTGAATATAGCCACGATATTTTTACCATCGTGGAATTTCAGCACGTTAAGCCCGGCAAAGGCAATGCTTTTGTGCGTACAAGGCTCAAAAGCCTGACGACCGGTCGGGTAATTGAAAATACTTTCCCGGCAGGGCATAAAATTGATACAGTTCGTGTAGAAAGACGTGAATATCAATATCTTTACAACGACGGAGAGACCTACAACTTCATGAACAATGAATCGTTCGAGGAATTGGCGCTTCAGGAGAACATGATCGAAAACGCTGACCTGATGAAGGAAGGCGCTGTCGCCATCATCCTTTTCCATGCGGATAAAGAAATGCCGTTGTCTGTGGAACTGCCTTCGAACATGGTTCTGGAAGTCACGTATACCGAACCCGGCCTGAGAGGCGACACGGCCACCAACACCCTCAAAGCAGCGACCGTGGAAACCGGCGCAGAAGTGCGCGTACCCTTATTTGTCAACCAGGGGGATTTCATCAGAGTGGATACCCGCGATCGGAGTTATATTGAACGTGTAAAACAATAACAAGATGACATTCAAAGAGATACAGGAATTGATTCGACTTGTCCACAAGTCGGAACTGACAGAGTTCAAATTGAAGAACGGCGATTTTGAACTGACTGTTCGCACGCGTTTTCATGAATCTGGCCGGCAGTTGAGTCCAATGGGTGCCCCTTCGCCTCTTCCTCCGATTGTGAATACCGGCATCGTACAACCTTCTTATGCGCCACCTGCTGCCACCACACCGCCCCCGGATGCTGCACCCCAGCAATCGGCGGATAAACCGGAAGCGGCGTCCAAATCAGACGTCCCTGCCAAAGGTTATGCAGAAATCCGCTCGCCGATGGTCGGTACGTTTTATCGCTCTTCTTCGCGAGATCGTCCACCGTTGGTGAAAGTTGGTGATGCCGTTGATTCTGGCACCGTCGTCTGCATCATCGAGGCGATGAAGCTGTTCAATGAAATTGAGTCGGACATCAAAGGCACCATTGTGAAAGTAATGGTGGAAGACGCTCAGCCTGTGGAATACGACCAGGTGTTGTTCCTGGTTGATCCAAAAGGGTAAGCAGATCCATTTAGACTTAATCATTGCCGGAACGTGCTTGAGGCTCGTTTTGGCGTTGACCAATCTTGCAAAAATATGTTTGAAAAAATACTCATTGCCAATCGCGGAGAAATTGCCTTGCGCATCATTCGCACCTGCCGGGAAATGGGCATCAAAACGGTTGCAGTTTATTCAACTGCCGACCGGGAAAGTTTGCACGTGCGCTTTGCCGACGAAGCCGTTTGCATCGGCCCGCCCGCTTCTGCCGACTCTTATCTGAGCGTTCCCAAGATCATGGCAGCCGTGGAAATCACCAACGCCGACGCGATCCACCCGGGTTATGGTTTTTTATCTGAAAATGCCGGCTTTGCAGAAGTCTGCGCCCAGTATGGCATCAAGTTTATCGGCCCAACACCGGATCAGATCCGCAAAATGGGCGATAAAATCACCGCGAAAGAAACGATGATCAAAGCTGGCCTGCCGGTGATACCGGGATCTGAGGGGTTGATCAAAGACGTGAAACACGGCATGAAGGTGGCCAAAGAAATCGGCTACCCCGTCATCATCAAAGCCACTGCAGGCGGCGGGGGAAAAGGCATGCGGATCATCTGGGAAGCGAAGGAATTTGAGAATCACTGGAACAATGCCCGCCAGGAAGCCAAAGCGTCTTTCGGCAACGACGGCATTTATATCGAAAAATACATCGAAGAACCACGCCATATTGAGTTTCAGGTCGTGGGCGATCAATACGGAAAAGTGATTCATTTGTCTGAACGCGATTGCTCCATCCAGCGCCGCCACCAAAAATTGGTAGAGGAATGCCCCTCGCCTTTTATGACCGACGAATTGCGACAAAAAATGGGCGATGCCGCAGTGAAAGCCGGCCAATTCATTAATTACGAAGGTGTGGGCACCATTGAGTTTTTAGTAGACAAATACCGCAACTTCTATTTCATGGAAATGAACACCCGCATCCAGGTGGAACACCCGGTGACGGAGGAGGTCATTGACCACGATTTGATCAAAGAGCAAATCAAAATTGCCGCTGGCGAACCCATCACAGGCGAAAATTATTTCCCCAACGCCCACGCGATGGAATGCCGCATCAACGCGGAAGATCCGTTCAATAATTTCCGACCCAGCCCGGGAAAAATCGTTTCTTTCCACAGTCCGAAAGGGCACGGCGTGCGCGTGGATACGCATGTATACGCCAGCTACACCATCCCGCCCTTCTACGATTCCATGATTGCTAAACTTATCTGCCGGGCGCGAACCCGCGAAGAGTGCATCAAAAAAATGGAGCGGGCGCTCGACGAGTTTGTGGTAGAAGGCATCAAAACGACCATTCCGTTCCACCAGCGCCTCATGCGCGATGAAAATTTCCGCGCAGGCAATTTTACGACCGCGTTCCTCAATACCTTCGATATGGGTAAGGAACAGAAATAAGAGCTTGTTCGGGATCTAAGTTGCTTACCACAAAATAATAGGACACCCCGGTTTGTGCTGTGTGCATGGATCGGGGTGTTTGTGTTTATCGCAAACACGAAATGAGTAAGCATTCCACATCCTCAATTACCATTAATCAATCATCTATCATCAATTGTTTTGGTAAAAAAACACCCCTACTGTCGTAAAAAAGCCCCTTGGATTAAACCCTCCCCGCTTCCCTTCGTCAAATTCTCGCGCTTCATCTCCGATGAATTCGTTCACTTCATCAAAATTACATCAACTATGGTTAAACGCTCAATTATGCGTCTTTGGGCCGCCGGCGTCATCGCACTGCTGACTTTACCGGCTTATGCACAAGACGTTGACCCTGCCGACAGCACTGGCTTGCCCGGCGATCACTTCAGCTTAGAAGGAGCTGTGGAATTGTTCAAAAAGGCAGAATCGCCCGAAGCATTTGAAAAAATGCTGAATTCAGAGAACAATGATGTCAATAACCTCGACCTGAACGAAGACGGGGAAATTGACTACGTCCGCGTCATTGACAACGTTGAAGGCGACGTACACGCCATCGTGCTGCAGGCGGTGATCAGCGAATCGGAATCACAGGACATCGCGGTCATTGAAATAGAAAAAGACGGGGAAGAAAGCGCCGTGCTTCAAATCGTTGGTGATGAAGACCTTTACGGAGAACAACTACTGGTAGAACCTTTTGCAGAAGAAGGCAAAAAAGGCGGCAAAGGCGGCCCTTCAGTGGATTACGACGGTAACATGCGCATTGTTGTCAACGTTTGGCTCTGGCCGAGCGTGCGTTTCGTTTACGGCCCACGATACGTGGTCTGGGCTTCTCCCTGGCGCTGGCGCTACTACCCAACCTGGTTTCGCCCCTGGCGTCCGTATCCCTGGCGCGCCTTCCATGTGCGGCCACGGCCATTCCACCGCCACTACCACGTCGTAACGACTCACCGAGTGGTGCGTGCCCATGCGGTGTATGCGCCACGCCGCACCAGCTCGAAAGTTGTCCACACCCGAACCACGACCGTTGTCGCTGCACGGGGTAAAAACGGCAAAGTCGTCGCCGGTAAACGCACGACGACCTCCACGACCGTCAAAGGTAAAAATGGCGGCAAAGTAACGAAAGAAAGAACCAACACGAAGGTGGGTGCCAAAGGTAAAAACGGCGGTGCAGCCGGTGCTTCGCGGACGAAGACAAAAACGACAAGGAAGCGGGGAGGGGGATAGGAATGGATGATGTTCATCAAAAAGCCCGTTCGACTGGAGTTGGACGGGCTTTTTGATTTGGGATATTGCCGCTGTGGTTGCCTGCTATTGAAGCGTACAGTGCGGGGAGGGTATTTCTATTTTGGTTTCAGTGTAACGTTTGGAGGTGCGAACGCGCCGACGCTTAGGAGGTGTTTTCGCGCATCCCATGTTACACACTTTGTTCAGAAATATTTTCAATTTTATTTATCCAATCTGCAAAATGCTTACAACGTTCTTTTTGTACTTCGATCCCTTCTATTCCCGCAAGAACAGATCCTACACTTACCTTATTCCCCTCATACTCCGGAATTAATGAGATTATCCTTTTTGATGGAGCAGTTGTGTTACCAGTGTTTACTTTTTCTGGATTGTTATCATAGTTGGCAACTATTTCCTTTAATTGTTCAATTTGCTTTTTTGCGTTTACATATTCCATTAAGCGTATTTCAGGGTTGGCTAATAATAGTGCCTCAAATTCGTGCAATTGAATATATGGAATAAACTTGTGGTGACCAATATCTTCTAATAACGCGTTTTCTAAAAATTCAACTCGTTTATATGGGTCACGTATTTTCAATGATTCTTCGTATTTAGGAAAATCATTCGGTAACGCATAAAGGTCAAACATAGTAGTAAAAAACGGGTGCCGTCCTTTTTCCTCAGAAATCCACCTGGTAAGGTCATTTTTTGCTTGAAGGTAATTTCCAAGCCCACCTTTCTTATGTTTCTTTCTACTTGTGACTACACAACGGCTATCCACTACTATTCCGAGTGGCTCGAAATATGACCCCAATGTACTTTGGGCAAATTCTCTTTCTGCTTGCCCTTCTGCTAAAACATTCAAATAAACGTACTTTTCATGGTTGGCCTCCTATTACATTTTTTTCCCAAAGTTCACTTAAACTATATTCTTCAAGCCATGCCAGAAGTTTGTTTGAATCTTTTCGGCTGAAAATAGATGAATTAGAGTCCCGACCGCGTTCAACAATAACAATATTTTCTAATCCAAACTCATCAACTAGTCTTGGTGACTGCGTTGCGATTACAATTTGAGCATGTTTGCTTGCTGATTTTATCATTCCAGCAAAATAAGAAATGGCAGAAGGATGAAGTCCTAACTCAGGTTCATCTAATAGTATGACGTTGGGGAGAAGTGATTGAGGTTGTAATAGCAAAGTCGCCAAACACATAAACCGGAGCGAACCGTCCGAGATTTTGATGCGGCCCAAATAAATATTGGGAACTATTCTTATCTCGCCAATTAAGAGTAATATAGTTTTTATTCCGCTCACTCGGCACTAAATCAAAGTCTCCAAATTGTGGCATCACTTTTTGAATATAGCGCACAATTTTCGTATAATAAGGAAACGTTTCAGAATTTTCTTTAAGTCTAAATAAAAACGCCGCTAAATTCCCGCCATCACTATTAAGATAATGATTATCTTCAATGTATCCTTGCCCTCGTACTCTGGCGTTCATTGATGTATCATGAAAATGAAATACCTTACAATTTCTAAGTAATTTTAAAATAACAGAAGCAGTTTGTTTATCCTTTGGGTTCTCAGAAAGTCTTTTCGCATATTCAAGCAAATCAGATTCTCTAACTGCTGGGTTTAGTTGTAAAGTATATGATTTAGGGCTATTATTTAGGTGATAAGAGAGCGTCTCTTCAGTAAATATTAAAATATCGCCAGCAGCATGTGTTAACCTAAACTGGTAATAGTCAGTTGCTTTATTATCGGCAAATTCGATTCGTGCAAAAACTTCACGAGTTATTTTACTACCAAAATACAAAAAAGAATCAGAATAACCTCGCTCAGCAATAAAATTCTGTAATGACCCTGTCATCATATAATTTAACATGCTGAAGAAGGAAACCAAGTTGCTTTTCCCAACTTCATTTGCACCAAGCAAAATTGTAATGTCGCCAAATTCAAGTGACGCACCTGAAATGCTATCAATTGATTTGTACCCTTTTAAATTTATTGACTTTAATTTCATCTTGCGTTATTTAGTTGTGTGTAACGATCCGGCTAAACGCCGATACGTCGTTTAGCCGGAATATCCGTCTTAGAGCTTGTTGAACTAAGCCTGCGGCAACAGCTCCGCACCAAGCCAACCAGCATCCCTAATTCAAAAATAAAAAAAAAGGCATAGGTTCGCTACCTTATTTCATCTTAAAAAATTGAGCGAACCATGCCAAAAAAAAGTTAGTGGTGGGAAAAATGAGCTATTTTTTACCCAATCAAAGGCTTTTTGAGGGAACATAGCCCAGCTACGTGACCGAAAAAAGGCGAAGAGTGGGTGACTGAGCGATCCCGAAGGGGAAATGCCCAGTGGGTATTCAAGTAAAGGAATGCGCTGGCAGTGTGTAGTAGCCATTTTGCGCCCGCGATGATCCCGTCGCAACAAGTCTATTAAGGAGCGTGTCGTAAATAACTTCCCTGTTTGTGCGGTGGCTTTTTCCATCAGGCTGCGTTGATCGTCGGTCGCGTAGCTTAGGCTATGCTCCCTTCTCGCGCCTTGCCTGATGAAAAATCCCCTCCCCCAATTCAAGTAACTTATTTACGACACGCTCCTAAAAGCATACCGAAGAAGAAAAGAGAAAAAGTGGGAAAGCGGAAGAAACTGTAGTGATCTTGATAGATGGGTCTTAGCCTATGTCCCACCGAAAGAGCAACATTTCCCCCTTTTCGAGGGACACCAATTCCGGAAAATGCGCCTACCTTCATGCCCTATTAGAGAACACCTTAATCAAAATACATCAAGATGCGAAAAACACTCACTTTAGCCCTCCTGGTATTGCTGGTGGCGGTTTCGCCCGCTTTGGCACAAAAGAAAAAAACAGAGGCATCGGCCAAGCCCGGAACGCCTAAAAAAGAAGAAAAAAAAGACCCGTTCAACTCCGGCACGTTTTCCGGACTGAGCTTCCGGTCTATCGGGTCGGCGGTGACTTCGGGCCGCATTTCCGATTTTGCGGTTAATCCCGATAATACGGCGGAATACTACGTGGCGTCCGCTTCCGGCGGCGTTTGGAAAACCACCAACCACGGCACCACGTTTTCGCCAATTTTTGACGGACAAGGTTCTTATTCCATCGGCGTGGTGAAGCTTGATCCATCCAATCCGGGCACGGTTTGGGTCGGCACGGGGGAAAACAACAACCAACGCTCGGTGGCATACGGCGACGGCGTTTATCGCAGCGATGACGGCGGCAAAAGCTGGAAAAACACGGGTTTGAAAAACTCGGAGCACATTTCCGGCATCCTCGTTGACCCGACCAATTCCAACACAATATGGGTAGGCGCTTACGGCCCGGTGTGGAAAGAAGGCGGCGAGCGAGGGGTTTATAAATCCACCGACGGCGGTGCCACGTGGACTTGCGTCAAATCGGTGAGCGACTACACCGGCTGCAACGACCTTATCATGGATCCGCGCAACCCGAACGTATTGTACGCAGCTTTCCATCAGCGCATGCGCAAAGTGTTTACCTACATCGGCGGCGGCCCGGAATCTGCGGTTTATAAAACGACGGACGGCGGCGCAACCTGGAAAAAGCTCGAAGGCGGATTGCCTGGCGGGGACGTAGGGCGCATCGCAATCGGCATCTCGCCGGTTAATCCCGATGTGTTGTTCGCCGTAGCGGAAGCGCCGGACGGCAAAGGTGGGATTTACCGCTCGGCTGATCGTGGCGCAAGCTGGCAAAAACAAAGCGGCTTTTTCACCTCCGGCAATTATTACCAGGAAGTGACCTGCGACCCTAAAAACGTCAACCGCATTTTTATTACCGATACGTATTACCAGGTGAGCGACGACGGCGGCAAAACCGTGCGCAACCTCGGCGAACTCAATAAACACATTGACAACCACTGCATCTGGATTGATCCGGCCAATACCGATCACCTGCTGGTGGGCTGCGACGGTGGGATTTATGAAACCTGGGATTTTGCAAAAAGCTGGGATTTCAAATCCAACCTGCCGGTGACGCAGTTTTATAAAGTTTCCACTGACAATGCCTCGCCGTTCTACCACGTGCATGGCGGCACACAGGACAACTTCAGCCTCGCCGGTCCAAGTCGTACCAATTCCGGGAACGGCATCGTCAACTCCGACTGGTACGTGACTTCCACCGGCGACGGCTTTGAAACCCAGGTGGATCAAAGCAATCCTGACCTCATTTACGCACAGGCGCAATACGGCTACCTGTCGCGCTTCGACCGGAAAAGCGGCGAAGCATTGGACATCAAACCCACCGAAGGCGAAGGCGAAGCTGCTTACCGCTGGAACTGGGATGCGCCACTGCTCATCAGCCAGCACAGCAATACGCGCTTGTATTTTGGCGCCAACAAGCTCTTCCGCACTGACGACCGCGGCAATTCCTGGAAAGTGATCAGCCCCGATTTGACGCGGCAAATTGACCGCAATAAATTGGAAGTGATGGGCAAAGTGTGGAGCGTGGACGCAATCTCCAAAAACGGCAGCACGGATATCTACGGCCAGTTGACCACCATCGCCGAGTCGAAACTTAATCCTGACCTGCTTTGGGTAGGCACCGACGACGGCCTCATCCAGGTATCCAACAATGGCGGGCAAAGCTGGACAAAAATTGACAACATTCCCGGTGCGCCGGCGCAAAGTTATGTACACCAGATCATTGCTTCGCTGCACGACCAAAATGTCGCATACGCTTGCTTCAACCACCACCGCTACGGCGATTTCAAGCCTTATTTGTTCAAAACTTCGGACGGTGGCAAAACCTGGAAAGCCATCCAGACCAACCTGCCCGAGCGCGGTAGCATTTACACCATTGCTGAAGACCATGTGGATGCGAACCTGCTGTTTGTAGGCACCGAATTCGGCGCGTTTTTCAGCAATGACGGCGGCGGCAACTGGCTGCAACTCAAAGCCGGGCTGCCCACCATCGCTGTGCGCGACCTAGAAATCCAGCGCCGCGAGAACGACCTCGTACTTGGCACTTTCGGTCGCGGATTTTACATCTTAGACGACTATACGCCGCTGCGCAACCTGCAAAAAACAGATTTAGAAAAAGAAGCCATCCTTTTTCCGGTGAAAGACGCCCAGATGTTTGTGGAAGCTTTCCCGCTTGGCGTGCGCGACAAAGGGCATCTCGGTTCCAATTATTTTTCGGTGCCCAACCCGAAAATCGGCGCGGTGTTTTCTTATTATCTCAAAGAAGACATCCAAACCATCAAAGACAAACGCCGCGAGGCAGAAAAAGCTAAAGCCGCCAAAGGTGAAAAGGTGTATTACCCCAGCATAGACAGCCTGCGCCTGGAAGACAACCAGCCTGACCCGTACCTGCTGTTTACGGTGACTGACGCAGCGGGCAACGTGGTGCGCCACCTCAAAACAGCCGCTAAAAAAGGCTTGCAGCGCATCGTTTGGGATTTCCGCTACGGCACGCCCGCGCCTGCCCACCAACGCTATGTTCCGCCTGCAGACCAGCTTTTCGGGGGCGCGGAATTAGGCTATATGGTCATGCCAGGCCGTTATTCAGTGACCCTGCACAAGTTTGAAGACGGGGCGCTGAGCCAAGTGGCTGGCCCGGTCAGCTTCGAGTGTAAACCGCTGAATTTGGGCGTTCTGCCTCCTGCGGACAAAAAAGATTACGACGAATTTTGCAGAAAAGTGGCTGATTTGCGCAGAGCCGTCAGCGGTGCCAATGACATCCGCAACAACATGAACAGCCGTATTGGCCACATCAAAACGGCCATTCAGGACATGCCTGCGCCGGCTGCCGAGTTCACCAAGCGTGCCTATGATTTAGAGCGCCAGCTGAATACGGTGGGCATTAAACTCAATGGCGACGCAACATTGTCCCGCCGGGAGTTTGAAACGCCGCCTTCCATCAACGGCCGGGTTGGGCAGGTAGAAGGGGCCATCTTTGGAGGAACTGCCGCACCAACGGAAACGCACCGGGAGTCTTATCGGATCGCATCCAAAGAATTCGGACCGGTCTTGAATGACCTGAAGACCATTTTTGCCGATCTTCAAAAGTTGGAAGAAGACCTTGAAATGAAGGATGCACCGTATACGCCGGGAAGATGGCCGAAGTGGTAGGGGTGGTTATTGGTTATTGGTTATTTGTTATTGGTTCCGGTTAGTTTTAGCCCCTGATTCGCATGAATCAGGGGCTATTTTGATGTTTTTGAACATCAGGAAGGTGCAGCAGCATCTTCAGGCAGCCTCCAGGGACTCCGTTATGTCACAGCGTCGCGCTTTATTTATTTAACTCAAACCCCGCCTCCTTCACATCCCTCGAATTCGTCCCCACAAAAACCTTAAACTGCCCAGGTTCGGCTACAAAACCCTGGCCTGCGTGCCAGAACGCCAGGTCGTTTTTCGTGAGCGTAAACGTCACCGTTTTCTTTTCGCCGGGCTGGAAGCTCAGCTTTTGAAAACCTTTCAGTTCTTTCACCGGGCGCGTAATGCTGCCCACGAGGTCGCGGATGTAGAGTTGCACCACTTCTTCGCCAGCGTATTTGCCCGTATTGGTCACGTCTACCGTCACCGTGAGGCTTTCGTTCATGCCAATTTTGGCTTTGCTCAAGCGGATATCGGAGTAGGAAAAAGTCGTGTAGCTGAGTCCGAAACCGAACGGATACAGCGCATCGGTTTTAACGTCACGGTATTTGGACAGGTAAATGCGGTTGCTTGCCGGCTCAGAGTAGTCGCCTGTGTAGGGGCGGCCTGTGTGTTTGTGGTTGTAATACAGCGGCTCCTGCCCTACTGCGCGCGGAAAGCTCACCGGTAGTTTGCCAGAAGGGTTGTAATCGCCAAACAATACCTCTGCGATGGCGCGGCCGCCTTCTGATCCGGGCGTCCAGCAGGCGAGGATGGCCGGCAGGTTTTCGGCTTCCCAACTCAGGTCTAACGGGCGGCCGTGAATCACGGTGGCCACGGTCGGTTTGCGCAAAGCGGCAATGGCTTTCACCAAATCCAATTGTGCGCCTGGCAGGCGAATATCGGCTCTTGAACCTGCTTCGCCATTTTCAACCGCTGCTTCGCCAACCGCCAGGATGATCACATCGGCTTCGGCAGCAACGAGCACCGCCTGTGCAATATCACTTTGTGAATCGCCGAAAAATCCGGCGCCTTTGGCTGTCAGAATGCGGGTATTGGCGCCCACTTTGGCTTTGATGCCTTCCAGAATAGAGACCGGGTGTTCTGCCTCTCCAAAGAACGACCAACAGCCGTTGAGTTCCGCTTTGCTGTCGGCATACGGGCCAATGATGGCGATGGTGAGGCCGTCTTTTTTAAGCGGCAGCACATTGCCTTCATTTTTGAGCAGCACGAAGCTTTTTTTGGCAATATCAAATGCTGCGGCTAAGTTTTCCGCACTGCGCACTTCGCGTTTTTCGCGTTCCTCGCTTGCCTGATACGGATTGTCGAACAAACCCAGCGCGTATTTCATGCGCAATACATAGCGCACGGAGCGGTCAATTTGCGCCATGGTCACTTTTCCTGATTTGACTAAGCCCGGCAGTTCTTTCAGGTAGTAACTTGCCATCATGTCCATGTCGCAGCCAGCTTTTATGGATAGCTCCGTAGCTTCCGCTGCATCTGCTACATTGCCATGAGCCAACATTTCGGAAACGGACTGCCAGTCGGATACGACCATGCCGGGAAAGCCCCATTCCTTGCGTAGGATCTGGTCCAGCAGGAAGGAATTCCCGGTAGCGGGTACACCGTTTAATTCGTTGAAAGACGTCATCAGCGAAGCAGAACCGGCGTCTACTGCCGCTTTGAACGGCGGGAGGTAAACGTCGCGCAGCAGTTGCTCCGACATGTCCACGGTGTTGTAATCGCGGCCGGCTTCTGCGGCACCGTACGCAGCGAAGTGCTTCACGCAAGCGGCAATGGTATTCGGCGCACTGAGATCCGAACCCTGAAAACCCCGAACCCGTGCTTTGGCGATCAGTGAACCCAGATAAGTGTCTTCACCGGCGCCTTCTGCAATGCGACCCCAGCGGGCATCGCGGGCAATGTCTACCATCGGCGCAAAAGTCCAGTTGATGCCTGATGCACTTGACTCGATGGCTGCCACACGGGAGCTGGCTTCGATCGCCGCCAAATCCCAACTGGCCGCTTCGCCCAAAGGCAGCGGCGTCACGGTTTTGAAGCCGTGGATAACGTCAGCGCCAATGAGCAGCGGAATGCCAAGGCGGGATTCTTCCACTGCGATTTTTTGCAGGCGATTGACGTATGCCGCGCCATGTATGTTGAACAAACCGGTGATTTCACCTTTGCGGATGCCCTCGTCGAAACGGGCGGTTTCGGTGGTGCGCACCGTTGGGCCGGTATTGAAAAGGTCTCCCACAAGCAGGTTGAGCTGGCCCAACTTTTCAGTAAGGGTCATTTTGGCGATCAACGCGTCAACCTTTTTTTCGACCTCCGGATTGGGTCGCTGGGCTGTGGCTGCAAAGGAAATGCCAAGCATGAGCAAACTGAGACTTGTAAGTAATTTCATCATTAGATTTTCTTTGTTGGGGCAGAAAATATTCTGCCCCAATATTAAGATTTGATTTTTGGGGTAGAAAATATTCTGCCCCAATATTAAGATTTGCTTATTGGGGCAGAAAATATTACCCGTTGGGGGTTGTGTAATAAGGTGCAAGGTGCAAGACCTGTCCCGCCCAAGCGGGAAGGCAAGAGGCAATAATTTCGCGAAATTAAATAATTTTGCGAGGTCGTTCTGTTTGTTTCCGTAAACATGAAGCATTGCAAAACAAAATTGCCTATTGCTCCTTGCCCTTTGCCTCTTTACACAACCCCGTTGGGGAAAAAATATTCTGCCCAGCGGGCAGAATATTTTTTCCCTCGCAGGGGTTGAAAGTTTTCAACCCCTACTGTTCTTGAAAAACCCTTATATAATCCACAATCATCCGTTGCGGAAAAACCGTTGTCGCGTCAGGCGCGCCGGGTAAATTGCCGCCAACCGCGATGTTGAAGATGAAAAAGAACGGCTGATTGAAGGGGTAGGGTTGTCCGTTCAAATTCGCCGGCGTAATCGTATGAAAGAGTTGGTCGTCCATAAACCACTGGATCTGGTCTTCTTTCCAGAGGATGGAAAAGACGTGGAACTCCTGGGAGAATTTTTGCCCGGCAGGCAGAAATTTCGCGGCGGTGCGAAACTGGTGCTGGCTAAAGTTGGCGCCGAAATGCGCTGTACCAATTACCCGGTTGGGGCGGTCGCCGGTCAGCTCCATGATGTCAATTTCACCGCAAGCCGGCCAGCTGGTATTGTCAATGTTCTCGCCCAACATCCAAAGCGCCGGCCAAAGCCCCTTGCCCTCGGGTAGTACCGCGCGGATGTCAATCCGCCCGTATTTGAACTCCCGTTTGTCTTTGGTAATAATGCGGGAAGAAGTGTAATTTTTGCCACCGAAGTTTTCCTGTTTCGCTTCGATGACCATGTACCCACGCGTCATCAGGGTGTTTTCCGGGCGGTAGTATTCGAGTTCATTGTTGCCCCAGCCGCAGTTACCCGGACAACCATCACCCATTTCGTGCGTCCAGTTAGAGCTGTTTAAAGTTTCACCGACAAATTCGTCCTGCCAAACTAAGTTATAGCCGTCGTAAGTTTCCGGAGTCGTGTAGCCCGTTTCCGGGATATTGATGAAATCGGCGGGGTTGATGTCGTCGTTAAGGATGGTAATGGTGATGCGGTCGTTCAACAAATCGGCGTTAGCCGCATCGAAAAGGCGCAATTCAAAAATTTCATCGTCTTCTTTAACCAAATCGCCACGAATGGTGAGCGTGATCTCCTTCTCTTTTACGGAAGGGCCAAAGAGCAATTTTTGGTTGTCTATCAAAATAAAATCATTGCCGGCTACAGCTGTACCATTGATGGTAGCGGCGGTCACAACGACATTGGTCAGGTTCAGCCCTTCGAGCGTCACTTTGAAGGTAAACGTCGTATCGGCATTGCCTTCCGAAAGGACAATATTCGAAGCGTTTAAGGCCAGGCTGGGTTTGGCTGTTTGCGGCAACCCGGTATCGTCGTCCTCCTTGATGCAGGACCAGCAGGCCGTTGCCAATAAGAGCGCAGACAGGATATAATTTTTCATATTTTGTGATTTTTTTAGTTGTTAAAACGAACTCAAAACATTGATTCGTTTATTCGGGAAACTCCAATCTTCAAATCTTCAAATCCTCAAATCACCGCTGGTACACCCGCACATAATCCACCTCCATCCGCTGCGGCCAGATGCCGTCATCAACGCCTTTTTTGCCGCCCCAATTTCCACCAACCGCGATGTTGAGTAGCAAGTGGAAAGCTTTGTCGAATGGCCAGGCTTCAAAACCGGTGCGATCGTTGGCAAAAGTATGATAGCGCTTGCCATCCACATAAAAATCCATGCGTTCTTCCGTCCACTCTAAAACGTAGCGGTGAAACTTGCGATGCGCATCCGACAGCAACAGGCTTCCCGGGCGCTGTGTGCCGATGCTGTGGTTGTAGCTTTTAGTGTGTACGCAGGCAAACACGGAGTCTGGCTCGTAGCCCACGTATTCCATGATGTCAATTTCACCGCTGGAAGGCCAGCCGCCGTATTCCCAATCGGTGGGCAACATCCAAATCGCCGGCCATACGCCGCGACCGGCTGGTAACTTGGCGCGCACTTCTATTTTTCCGTATTTCCAGTCGCCTTTGTGTTTCGACACCAACCGAGCCGAGGTATATTGTTTGTTTTGGTATGCTTCGCGGTGCGCCTCAATGATGAGTTTCCCGTTTTCCACCCGGGCATTTTGAGCGCGGCGTTGCGTGTAGTATTGCAACTCGTTGTTGCCCCAGCCACAGACATTCGGACAACCGTCGGCGAGGTCGTACCCCCAGCGCGTGCTGTCAGGCAAACCTTCGTATTTGAATTCGTCGGCCCAGACCAAGCGGTATTTGGCGTTAGTTGAATGGGTAAAATTCGTTGAATTCGGATGCCCCACTTCATTCAATTCAACCTGCTTTATACTACCCTCAGGATGTAGCAGCGTCAATGCCAAAAAGGCACTCATGTATTTTATCAGGTAGATCATAACTGAATCTTAATCGGCTGCATCAAAATACAATTCAAACCAGCCGCCACCATTCAGGAACGGGGTGCGCACAATCAATTCCGTCTCCGTTAAAACCACGATGTCGTAATTGTTGGATGCATCCCAAACCCCCATAAAGGCGCCTACCGGCAAATTGATTTGCAATTCGCCGCCTGCACCGCCACCCGGCGTCAGCGCCCAAGTGTAATCGGCGGGCGGATCGTAGGGAACCGGGACGTAGCCGTTAAAAGGGTCTATGGTCAATCCGTTGTTCAAATAGCGGAAAGAACTGTTCTGAAAATAGAAGCAAAATTTGTCGTCGTACTGATCAACCTGAAGGCCGTCTGCCGTTGAGCGAAACCACTCGCCCGAGCCGGGTGCAGGCCCGACGGTCACTGCGCCCGCAGCGTGGCTGAACGTCCAGCATTTGTTGCTGGTTTCTTCACAACCGCCTGCCAGCAAAATCAATTCGTCGGTGCATGGAGCAACCCCATCCTGTTCGATCACAATGCTCTGGCTGGCGCTGGAAGTGCCCCCGCCGTTTATAGCGGCATGAAGGGTAATTGTATAGGTACCGGCTCTAGGAAAAAAGATCGTATCCAAAGCCTTTTCCGACTTATCGGGACGCGCACCGGGAATGCTCCACACGCGGTCAAAAATGTCCGATGAAGTTTCCCGGATGACCACCCGGTTGGGGTTATCGGCCAAGACTTCGTACGAAAACTGCGGCGGCGACGGAAGCGGCCCCACGGCAACGTCTTCTTCGATGAAGGGGTCGCAAGCGGAGAGCGCGAATAACCCGAAAATAAGTAGGTGTGGTATTTTCATATTTCTGAATTGATTTGAGTATTGGAAAATCAATATCCCGGATTCTGCACCAGCGCCCCGTTGGTCGCCTGAATTTGCGATTGTGGAATGGGCAACACCCGGTGGATATTGTCCACATAGCCCAAACCACCCAGTGCAGCAACTGCCCGGCCGGAGCGCACCAGGTCGAAAAAGCGGTGGCCTTCCAAACCCAGTTCAACGCGGCGTTCGTGGTAGATGGCATCCAGCAGCGCCGGACCGGTGGCAGTGACTTCCAGAATTTTGACGCGATCGCGCACCAAATTCAGCGATTGCCTTGCAGCGCCTTCATTGCCTGCGTGGTAAGATGCTTCTGCATGCATCAGCAGCACATCGGAATAGCGGATGACGCGGTCATTGGTGCCACCGTTCGGGTTCGGGTCTCCAAAAGAAGCCTCTTCTGCTTTATTGTTGAAGAATTTTTTTGGATAGAAATCGAATACATTGACGCCACCCACGGCTTCTTTCGTGAACAAGCCACGATCGCCCATTTGGTCGCCTTCGCGAAATACGGTGGACGAAAGGCGCGGATCTTCAAATCCCTCTTTGAAAAACTCATCTACAAAATCCTGGGTCGGGATATTGAACCCGTAGCCCTCAAATTGTCCGCGGGCGCGCTGGAAGACATTTGCAAAAGTGCCTTCATTGTTGGAGTTGTAACCCCAGTTGCCGCCGGATTCCGACATGTACTGGATTTCAAAAAGGGATTCTGAATTGTTTTCTCCAGCCGTTGTAAAAATGTCTTTGTACTCCGGCACGAGGGTATATTCCCCTGAATTGATGATTTCTTCCGCGATGGTTTTGGCTTCAGCCCAGTTTTGTTTCCACAGCAACGTTTTAACCAACAGCGCCTGTGCTGCGCCTTTGGTGATGCGACCGAGCTGGGAAGCAGGGTAGCCGCTGCGCACGGGCAGGCTTGCTGCTGCGGCGCGCAAATCGGCTTCCACCAAAGCCCAGACTTCCTCCGCAGAAGCCTTGGGCATGTTGTATTCGCTGGGCGCCAGCACGTGATCGGCCAGAGGTACGCCCCCGAAAATGGTAACAAGGTTGTAGAAAAACCAGGCCCGGATGAAGTGTGCTTCGCCCAGGATTCGCGCTTTGAGTTGTTCGTTCATTTCAATGGCGGGCACTTTTTCCAGCACTACATTGGCGCGGTAAATGCCTTCGTAATCGGCGGCCCATTCGGCTTCCAAATACTCCGTATTGGTCGGCCCCTGAAAGTTTTCGAGCGCCGCAAGCTGCGGTTGGTCGTTGTCGCCCGAGCCGCCTTTAACGGCGTCATCCGACATAATATCGCCCCAAAACCAGCGAAAATGCCCTGCGGGCGTCATTTCAAATTGCAGCGTTGCATACGTGGCGTTGATCGCCGCAACGGCATCCGATTCCGTTTTGTAGTAATTGTCGAGCGTGGAACCGATGATAGGATTCCGCTCCAGAAAGTCTTTTTCGCAGGCTGCCAGCGACAGGAAGAGCAAAACTACGAACGCGGATTTTCCGATTGTTATGATATTTTTGCGTTTCATTTTCAATGATTTATTCCTTCTAAAAAGTCAAATTCACCCCAGTCAGAAACATGCGCGCCTGCGGATAGAAACCCTGATCAATTCCCAATTCTAATGCGCCACCGACGGTGCCAATTTCAGGATCAAGCCCCGAATATTTCGTTACGGTGAGCAGATTTTGCGCGGAAACGTAGACCCTGAATTTCTGAATCTGTAGTTTACCCAGCAAGCTTTGCGGCAAGCTGTATCCCAATTGCAGGTTTTTGATGCGCAGGTAAGAACCATCTTCCACAAACCGGTCAGAAGCGCGGGCATTAAAGTTCGGGTCGTTTAGGTTCACGCGCGGTTCAAAATTAGAGGTGCCGGATCCGCGCCAGCGCTCCATTGACGACTGCGGCCGGTTGGTGTAGAAAAAGTCATAGCGAAAGATGCCGTTGTAGATCTCGTTGCCCTGCGTGCCTTGAACGAACACATTCAGGTCGAAACCTTTGTACTGAAAATCTGCCGTGAGGCCATAAACCAAGTCCGGAGTCGGATTGCCGATGAACGTGCGGTCGTCTTCGTTGATGATGCCGTCGCCATTGAGATCCTGGAAGCGGATATCGCCGGGGGCGGTGCTCTCGTTCTGAAAAGCATGGGCAGCAATTTCTTCCGTATTCTGGAAAATGCCGTCCGTCACATAGCCATAAAATGCAGCCACCGGGTGGCCCACTTCTGTGCGGGAAACATTACCGGCAGAAAACACATTGCCGGTTACGATGGGTTCGCCGCCTTTGCCGAGGCTGATCACTTCCGTAGAAACGAACGCAATATTGCCGCCAAGGCTATACTTGAATTCGCCCACTTTGTCGCGGTATTGAAGCGAAAGCTCCAAGCCGCGGTTTTCAATCGTACCCACATTCTGGAATGGCGAACGCACGCCAACGACGAGCGGAATGGGCACCCGCGACAACATGTCTTCGGTTTTTTTGATGTAATAATCGCCGGTGAAGTTAACTTTCCCGTTCCACAATTCCACATCAAGCCCGACGTTCGTCTGGATGCTCGTTTCCCACCTCAAATCTGGGTTACTGGCTTCTAACGGCGCATTGCCGTTGGTGATGATTTCCCCCGGGCCGAAGGTGTAGCTCTGTCCGGAATACACGATCGTTGTGAAGCTGTAATCCCCAATTTTATCGTTGCCATTCTGCCCCCAACTGCCGCGCAATTTCAAGAAACTGATGTCTTCCGCCTTCCAGAAATCTTCCCGGCTAATTACCCAACCTGCTGAGAAAGAAGGAAAGTATCCATAGCGGTTGTTGACGCCGAAACGCGAAGAACCATCAGCCCGAAACGTTGCGCTGAACAAGTATTTGTCGTCCAGATCATAATTGACGCGACCAAAATAAGACAACAGAGAAGCTTCTGAAATGCCATCGCCTGCGCCCTGTGAAGTGCGCGGGTCAATCGTATTGCCAAGGTAAGCATCCAGCACATTGTTGGTAGGCAGGTTGGTATTGGAACCGGTCAGGAAAACGAAATTATTTTCGAGGGCGGTTGTACCCAGTGTTACTCCAATTTTGTGGCGGGTATTAAAGGTGTGTTCATAGTTCAACACGTTTTCCCATTGCCAGTTGCGCCAGGTGTAGTCGCTTTTCACCACCGTATTGGTCACGCTGCGCTCTGCGGCCGGCGCGTCGCGAAGGGTGGTATCAATGCTCAAATCGTATTTAGGAAAAAACAAGTCTTGTTTTGCGTAGGTCGCATCCAAACTATAAGTGGATTTAAAGGTCAGTCCTTTTGCCAGCTCGATTTCCACAAAAGCCGAACCCACCACGCGGTTGCTCGACCAGGTGTCGTGGGTTTGCTCGATGGCATTCAACGGATTCGCGATGTCTGTATCTGCGTAGACGGAGTAGTTGTACGTGCCGTCGTATTTGCGCACCGAAGTAATGGGGTCAATGTTCAGCGCCCGAACCAAGGGGGTATTGAACTCGTTGTTTTCCGGCAATCCATTGCGCGTAAGCGCCGTAAAGGCCAGGTTGCTGCCCAGTCGCAACCATTTTTTAACCTGATGCGAGCTATTGATGCGGGCCGTATAACGCTCGAAGCCGGATTTAGCCCCGCCAACGATGCCGTCCTGTCCAAAATAGCCGCCGCTGAAGGTAAACAGAGAGCGGTCGGAACCGCCGGTAAAACTTAACTGGTGGCTCATAATCGGTGCATCTTGAAACAGTGCCTCTTGCCAATTGGTGCCTTCTCCGAGCAGATCGGGGTTGGCAAATTCCGGCAGCGGTGCTCTGCCCGCAGCAATATGGGCTTCGTTCGCAAGAATCGCGTATTCGCGGGCATTGAGCAGGTTCATGTGCTTCCAGGGGCTTTGCACGCCGTAGTAGGCATCGTAGCTCACCTGTCCTTGCTGTTCTCTTTTTCCGCCTTTGGTTGTAATGAGTACCACCCCGTTGGCACCGCGCGCACCGTAGATAGCGGAGGAAGCAGCGTCTTTCAAAACGTTGATGGACTCAATGTCGTTCGGGTTGAGGTAGTCAATGCCGCTTACCGGGATGCCGTCCACGATGTAGAGCGGGCTGCTGTCGTTGATGGTGCTGATGCCGCGTATGCGAACGGTGAGCGCACTGCCGGGAGACCCGGAGTTCTGCGCGACTTGCACGCCTGCGGTACGTCCTTGCAGCGCTTGTTCAGCCCGCAAAATGGGCAGTTCTGTGATTTCTTCAGAAGAAATGGTGGATACCGCGCCGGAGATGTTGCTGCGTTTCTGGCTGCCATAGCCAACGACGACCACTTCTTCCATGAGGGTGGCGTCGGATTGCAGGGTAATGTCAATGATGCGCAGTTTGCCGACGCGCACTTCCTGGTCTTTCATCCCGATATAGGAAAATACAAGGACGGCGTTTTCGTCGGGGACGGAGAGTTGGTAAGTACCGTCTATATCGGCTGCAGTGCCGGTCGTGGTTCCTTTCTGGACGACCGTTGCACCCGGTAAGCCGGAAGGGTCGCCCGGTTCCGTGATTTTGCCGCTGATTTTGATCTGGCTGTACGTGGCCGTTCCGATCCCGCAGATCAGCAGCAATAGCAAAATTTTTAGTTTCATGATCTATGAGTGAGTTGTTAGTGTAGAGGCTTTTTATTGATGATTGACGATTGATGATTGATAATGGACGATACCCGTAAACATCGAATGAGTAGGTTTTCCATCAACAAATCCGCATTCATCAATCGTCAATCATCAATAAAAAACGCACTTTAGTGCTGAATAATAAACTTCTTCACGTCCATCTGCAAGCCATTGCGAACCGCGAGGTAGTACATTCCCGCAGGCAGGTTTGCCGTGTCAATCGTACGATTTCCCATGCCTTCCAGCTTCCGGTAGTGAACCGTCTGTCCGGCGATATTGTAAATGTGAAGTTGTGCTTCGTTGCCCGTGTTGCGCTTGAGGTCTACACGCAGTTCCTGATCTGCCACTGTAGGCGCTATGCTGAACAGGTCGTTCACCAGCGTAATTTCCTCCGTTGCAGTGATACAAGCGGCGCAGGATGCAAAACAAACGGTCAGTAAAGTGGCGTCTCCTGTTACTTCGATCAGGCGATTGGTGAAGCCGCCGGTCGTCAGCGTGCAATCTTCGCCACCTGCAAACTCTTCCTGTGCGCTCCAGCCGTCCAACTGGAATTTGTATTCGTACGTGCCTTGAGGAAGATCCAAAGTTGTGGTCCAGATGTTGTCGAAATCGTTGTCGCTCATCGGAGTAGCATCCGCAGACCAACCATTGAACGAGCCGCTGAGGTATACGTTGACAAAACCGCCCGTGTATTGCGACATATCAACCGAGAAGGTTATGGTGCCGATTTCTACCGTGCCGCAATCTGTAGTCGTCGTGCAAAAGCCAAAACAGGTATTGATCACAGTATCCTGCGTAATCGGGCCCATGTCACGGTCGTTGAAATTATTAGGATTGGCGCAATCCTGACCCGCGATGTTTTCTTTACAGCTGTAATCCGGACAAGCGCCATTGGTCAAGGTATAAAAGGAAGTGAACCCTACCGGTCTTTCTAATACGATGGTATATATGCCATCGCCATCCGTATCCGAGAGTGGGTAATCGCCGGGATTGCCAAAATTGCCTCCGCCGGCAATGAACACGCCCTGTTCAGAAACGGTGATGTTGCTGGTGCCGAGGTTAAACGTGATGCGCACGCTTTCGCCGCATTCGTAGCAACTGTTCCAGCATACCGTGCCGAGGTCTACGCCAGAAGCAGGAACGACAACCGTGCGGTTGGTGAATCCACCCTCGCTTACCGTGCAGGTTTCCGTTCCAATAAACTGTTCCTGATCGGTCCACGCATCTACCTGAAATTTGTATTCGATCACGCCCGGCTGAATCGGGAGTGTGGTTGTCCAAACGCCGTCGCCATCGCTGTCAGAAAGCGGGTTGGCAACATCGGACCAGTTGTTGAAGGTGCCGCTTACATATACTTGCGCGAAACTACCCGCGTAATCGTTCATGTCCACCGTAAAAGTTACATCGGCAGGCGCGACCACGCCGCTTGCGCATACCGAGAGGTCGTCAAAATAAGACGTTGCTGCAACGCCGGGTCCGTTGGCTCCAAAATCGAAAAAGAGGACGACGCGTTCGTAAACGTGGCCGGCAGCGGGTGCAGTCGGGGCTTCAATGGCCGGGAGGCTCACATCAAAGCACAGTTCTTCCCACTCGTTGATTTTGGTATTTGACACTTGTTGGATCCAATTGGTGCCGCCGGTCGTGGAACCTTCCAATTTCAGGGCGAGGTTGCCGATGTGATCCATGTGTACTTTGATACAAATCTGAGCGCCGGCGGCGGTCACGTCAATCGGGGTCGTTGGGTTTGGGTTGGAAAATGCGCCCGCCCAAACCTGGGCATCGGCAGGTTTCACAAATTCGGCCACCGTAGCACTGGTGTTGATGCCGGATGCATTCGGGTTGGCGATGACGTTGTTTAAGGAGCCGTCCAGGCTGCTGCCAAAGTATTGAAATACGGTGGACGTAGGCGCCGCTTCAAAATCGAGCACCGTGCCACAACTGGCCGGTACGGATACGACTAAGTCGTCAAAGTAAGAAGTTGCGGCAACAGCCGGGCCATTGGCGCCAAAATCGAAAAAGAGTACTGCCCGCGTGTAGCTGTGTCCGGCGGCAGGCGCTGTCGGCGCTTCGATGGCTGGAAGGCTGACGTCGAAACAAAGTTGCTCCCACTCGTTCACTTTGGTATTGGCTACCTGTTGAATCCAGTTCGTTCCACCCGTGGTGGAATTTTCCAATTTCAGGGCGAGGTTGCCGATGTGATCCATGTGGACATTGATGCAAATTTGCGCGCCACCTGCCGTAACGTCAATTGGTGTTGACGGATCGGGGTTGGAAAATGCGCCCGCCCAAACCTGTGCATCGGCCGGCTTAACAAACTCGGCTACCGTCGCGCTGGTATTGATACCCGATGAATTCGGGTTGGCAATGATGTTGTTTACAGAGCCATCAAGGCTACTACCAAAGTACTGAAAGGTAGTGGACGTAGCCGCGCTCTCGAAGTCGAGGATGACGGTTTGTCCGGAAGCAAACTGGAAACATGCCACAACAGTGGCGAAGAGGAGTATCACTTTTTTCATAAGCAACTGCTTTTTTCGAGAGGATGTAAAAAATATTCCAAAGTGGCTTTTTAAAAAATTTCATTCTAAAATTGCCGCTTTCCATGGAACAAAATTACACCATAGAAAAGAGATGCTTGCTTTTTATGCCACAACACGAATACAACAAGTGAAAAAAGTGGGTGAAAAGACTACAACATTACCACAACATGGGCCACCTGTTTCGTTCCTCCGCAGAGGATGCTTGCCAACTTAGCGATCTCAAAGACCCTTGCAGGGTCTAATTTGAATATTCAATCACGTCGTGGTTGCCGCCCGATAAGTTGGCGCCATTACCCTTCAAGCTGTAGAATGAGTAAGCACGACTCCTGCACAAAACCTGGCGGTGTGCAGTATTGGTTTTTTATACTTGCAAACGAGCATGTTGTTCCTGACCTTGATGCTAATAGATATTTGAAAGAGCTTAGATACCAAAAGTTGAAAATCGCAGAAACAAAACTTATTGACGGGAAAATTTTAGAAGTCCAACTTGAAGATGAATATTAACGATAAGGCCATAAAGCGCCTACAAGACTTAGCGCTTTTGCAGCTTATTCGTATGCGTAAAGAAAAAACGCAGCCCATTGCGGTTAATTGGGCTGAACGCTACAAAGGGGCAATGTCCAAACAACCGCTTGCCGATATTGACACCCAACTTAACGAACTGCCCGCTCGCGCCGAGGCTCCGCCTCGCGTGTCCTATTTCTCGGGTTTCGCCGCATTAAACGCCCTGATTTTTAATAAAATCAAACAAACCCCTGCCTGTTCCCGGCGGGTCTGTTTTTCAAAAGGAATTCGTGTCCGTCTGATTAGAGTTGACCGTACGTTTCAGGTCTCAGTCCTTCATGAGCGAAGTTGAGATTAAAGTTGGGATTTTGGGATGACAAACACTTGGCGCGAGCGGGTTACAGGTCAATGCTCCTTTAGCTTGTCCGATAGCCTTGCAAAGTTCTTCATACCCTTTGTCAAGGTGTTCTTTTGTCATTTCTGCTGTAACATTCATACGGATTCGGGCTTGTTTTCTGGAAACTGCCGGATACACAACGCCAGGTGCGAAAACCCCGTTTTGACCCATGATACCCGTTGAAGTCATTACAAGATTATGATCCCCCAAGATGATAGGAAAAATAGCGGTTTCGGATTGCCCAATATTGAAACCGCCTTCGAGGACTTTTGATTTAAAATATTGGATGTTTGTCCATAGGCGCTCCCGGCGCTGGCTGTCTTCCTTGATGATGCGGATAGATTCGAGCGCTGCCGCATTGGCTGCAATAAAAGGGGCAGTAGTGAAAAAATAGGGCCTGCTCGCATACCTTAGATAATTGATTAATTCTTTTTTTCCGGTTACGAAGCCTCCCGAACTTCCTATCGCTTTGCTTAAAGTTCCGACTAGTATATCAATTGCGTCTGGTGGCATCTCAAAATGGTCAAGTATGCCCAGCCCATTTTTCCCAATTACGCCAAAAGCATGCGCTTCATCAACCATAAGTTTACAGTTGTATTTTTTGCATAAACTGGATATGTCTGGTAAATTGGCGATGTCTCCATCCATCGAATAGACGCCGTCAACGATCACTATTTTGTCGGCATATTGGCTACTGGCTTTTTTTAGGCAGGTTTCCAGGGAATACATATCATTGTGCCGAAAAAGCAATTTGTTTTTGCCTGCTACGCCATCCATAATGCTTGCATGCGCAAACATATCAACTATGGCAATATCATTTTTTCGCAACAAGCCTGACAGTACCCCTATATTGGTCATGTATCCGCTGGGATAGACCAGTGCCCTTTCTTTTGAAAACGTATCTGCAATCTCTGTTTCTAAATCATACTTTACCTTCGTACGCCCCGTAGTAATACAAGACGCTCCGGCACCCAATCCGTATACTTCAATTGAACGGATAGCCGCTTCCATAGCTTTTGGATGCTGAGTCATGTTTAGGTAATCATTTGAACCAAAATTTATCATTTGGATCGCCTTCTTCTCAAAAAGATTATACACTTCCGTTTCGGTGGAGGATCCATTTAGAGAAAACCGCCGGCTACTGGTGTAATCATTTATGTCCGCATCTTCAATAAAACTATCAAAAATGTTGAGCCGTTCATCAATACTGAGGTTCTCCAATTTATCATCAATCAAAGTTTCGAATAACGTGTATTTTTTTGAATCAATGTATCCATGTGGAGAAAGTAAAAAGCCTGATTGGTATTCCATTTTCATCTTGTTTTGTTAGGTTTATGTGCCGGCTTTTTGAAGTACAAAGCAGCACGTAACAGGTCATTCCCACTTCAATAAGTGACTCATGAAGTGAGTTGTGACAACGGGGTTGAAAATTTATTTTTTGAAGGGGTGAAATTATGCCACCCCCTTCGGGGTTCTGACCGAACATTTTGTGCCTTTTTTCCTATAATATTATCACCCCTTCGGGTTTTTACTTTATGTAAAAGGATAAGGGGGCTCCGCCTCGCGTGTCCTATTTATCGGGTTTCGCCCGAATTAAACTTCCTGATTTTTAATAAAATCAAACAAACCCCTGCATGTTCCCGGCGGGCTGAACCCGCTGCATTCATGCGTTTACGACCTCAGAGGTCTAATGTCGTCAACGTAAGGTTTTTTAGGTGTCCATCTGCTGAAGCACGAAGCAGGTGACATCTAAAAAAACGGTTCCCGAGTCGCGAAAATTGAGACGACACCTGCCGCTTTAGGGCGGCGAGATGTCGCCTCAATTTCCGCTAAGGAGCGGGTATTTAGAATGAAGCTATTGGAAGGCACCAAGCCCCAGCTTTCTTGTTCCACTAAAAACCACTACCTTCGGAGGATGATTTTTCTGCGCAGCGCTACATACCTGACCCTGTTTGCCTGCCTCATTGGGCAGCCTTTTTTCCTTTGCGCCCAGGGCATCCCCTTTACCCTCAATTACAAAAAAAACGACTACCGGGGCGGCACCCAAAGCTGGGACATTCGCCAGGGAGAAAATGGCCTGCTCTATGTGGCCAACAACGATGGTTTATTGGAATTTGACGGCTACGAATGGCGGCGGGCGGCGGTTTCCAACCAAACCATCCTGCGCTCTATTTCCATAGCACAAAACGGGCGAATTTATGCCGGCGCGCAGGACGAAATCGGCTATTTCAGTCCGGATGAGCGGGGAACCATGTGCTATCAAAGCCTGAAAGCGCGCCTGCCCAAAGGCGGCAAAAGCTTTGAAGACATCTGGAACATCGAAACGCAGGGCGAAACCACTTGTTTTCAGGCTAAAGACCGCATTTTTTGCCTTCGGGCAACGGATACCCTTGCAACCGTTATTCTTGCGCCGCATGAATTTTCTTTTATGGGCCAAGCCGGCAACCGGATTTTTGTACACGATATGGCCGGCGATTTATGGAAATTGGAATCCAAAAAGTTGCGCAAGGTTGCCACACTGCCCGCCAATGCAGGGCCGGTGACCGCGGTATTGCCTTTCCACGCCGATACGGTTTTGTTCACCACCGTGAAAGGTGGAATTTTTGCTTTGAGCAAAGGCGGCTTAGCGCCCTGGCGCACACCCTTAGATGGTTTTTTGATCGAAAACCGAATTTACACAGCGGTCATGCTGCCGCAAGGGCGCATTGCACTTGGCACTTCGCGGGGTGGCATTCTGATTATGGACGCCAACCGGCACCTGTCTGTGCGCCTACACAAAGGCAATGGCCTCCAAAACAACAACATCCTCAGCCTGTTTTGCGACCGGCAAGGCAACTTGTGGGCTGGTGCCGACAGTGGCATTGACTGCATTCTGGCGCATTCTCCGTTTTCTTTTCTTATTCCGGATGGCGAATTGGAAGGTACGGCTTACACAGCCATCCTTGCGGGCGACAAAGCATATTTTGGTACCGCAAACGGTTTATACCTCAACAACTTGAGCCGCCGGTCTGCTTTAGCCTGGCCTGTATTTGACCTGGTGGCAAATACCAAAGGGCAGGTATGGAGTCTGTCGGAGGTGCAGGGTGATCTGTTTATGGGACACCACGAAGGCCCGTTTTTGTTGGAAGGCAGCCAGTCCCGCCCGCTCAATAGTTACCAGGGCGCGTGGACGTTTCAGGCATTGGAGGGGCATCCTGGTTATCTGATCAGCGGCGGCTATGGCGGGTTGTACCTTTTTCAAAAACAAAACCAGGGCTGGCAATTCCTGCGCCGATTAGAAGGGCTGGAAGAATCTTGTCGGTTTATGGTGCAGGAAAGTCCCGGCGTGATCTGGGTTTCGCATCCTTATCGCGGCATTTACCGCATGGTGCTGAGCAGCGATTTGCAAAAAACCGATGTTGCTTATTTTACAAAGTCGGACGGCTTACCCTCCAATAATTTTAACCACGTTTTCCGGGTGAACAACGAAATCGTGTTCACCACCGAACGCGGCATCCACCGCTTCAACGCCCAGACCAAACGTTTTGAACCGCACCCGGCTTTCGCCGAATATTTTGCGCCGGATGTGCGGGTGAGCCGCCTCGTAGAAGGCCCCGACGGCGATGTGTGGTTTGCCGCAGAAGGGGAAGTCGGCCTATTGGACGTGGCCGATGCGGGCATCCGCAAGCACGTCAACAAGCGCACATTGCCCCAATTGGCCGGGAAATTGGTGGGCGGGTTCGAGTTCATCTATCCCTACGACGACCGGCACGTCATTTTCGGCGCCGACCGCGGTTTTATTTTTTACGACCGACAGCGCAAATCCAGTCATGACACCGTTCGGGTTTTGCTGCGAAAAGTGCAGGCCATTAATCCTGCCGACAGCTCGGCGTTAATTCCGCTGCAAGGCACCGAAAACATTTTTCCACACGACCAGAATGCTTTTCGGTTCACCTTTGCCCTGCCCCTTTTCGGGGAAACGGAATACCTGAAATACAGTTACCGCTTGGAAGGACTGGAGCAACCCTGGTCGCCGTGGTCAGAAAAACAGGAAAAGGAATACAACAACCTGCGCTATGGCAATTATGCCTTTTCGGTGAAAGCGCTGCTGCCGGATGGAAAAGAAACGCCAGTAAGCACCTTCCGCTTCGAAATTTTGCCGCCGTGGTACGCCAGTCGAACGGCGCGGGTCATTTACACCCTGCTGTTGCTTGCCGGGTTGGGCCTCCTGATCATTGCGCCCCAGCGCCGTTTTCGCAAAGAGCGCGAACAATTGCAATCAGAACACCGCCAGAAAGAAGCGGCTTCCCGGCAGGAGCTGGAACAACTAAAAACCGAAAAACTCCAGGCGGAAATAACGCACAAAAACCAGGAATTGGCCTCCGCGACCCTGCATTTGTTGCAAAAAAGCGAAATCCTGACCAAAACCGGGGCGCAATTGCAAAAAATCGCCCAAAACTCGGAAGAAACCGAAACCCGCAAAGCGATCCAAAGCCTCATCCGCATTTTAGAACGCGACGCTGCATTCGACGATGAATGGGAACAATTTGCCCTGCATTTTGATCAGGTGCACAGCGATTTCCTTAAACGCCTGCAAGGGCTTTACCCTACCCTCACCCCCAAAGACCAGCGCCTGTGTGCTTACCTGCGCATGAACCTCAGCTCGAAAGAAATAGCGCAACTTATGAACATTTCCGTGCGCAGCGTGGAAATCAGCCGCTACCGCCTGCGGAAGAAGCTGCAAATGGGGAACAGCGAGGAAAATTTGGCGGAGTTTTTGAGGAGGGTGTGAAGGTAGTCTACTCAACACTTTTCAACGCGCTCAAACAGTACACCTATGTTCTGCCCGTCCTTAAAACCCCTTTGCAATTTTCAAAACCTCGAAAATGCGTTCGCGGATTTTGGGCGGCAAAAACATGGCCAGTCCTAAAAAAGCAATCCCCGGATCAATGAGTAAGGTTCGGTAATTGCACCAAAACCATTCCAGTCGGAGTGGGTTTCTCAAATCATGGGATTTGCCGGTTTCCAGACTTGAAACCAGGCCGCTGAGCCGGAGCGAAATGCCTTCCGGGCGAATGCTTATTTTTTCCAGAGCAAGCCGATCCACTGCGGTCAGGTCGAGCGCTTCTCCTGCTGCGATTGGCAGGGTGCGTGCCAGGGGCTTATCTACTTCGGCGATGCGGATCTCGCCACTCAGGATCGTCGGCAATGCTATGTTTTCTATCGGTTTATAGAAAGAAACTTCGGTAACAGCGAGGTTATTACTTTCCTGCAAGAGCGTATCTGCCAAAGTTAGATCGAGGACAGAAGTGCCGGAAAAGCTCGTTATGGTAACCTCCCGCGCAAGTTCTGCCGGTGGTTCAATCCGAATTTGAACGGGAGATAAAAAAGTGGTCTCCCCTGGCAAGCCTTCCAGCTCAAATTGTTCGGCTTGCACGATCAGGCTGTCGGGAACGTCAGGTCGCCTTTGAGTTCAGTGGCTTGCTGCACGCTGAGGCGGAACTGAGAATCTGCTTCTTCCGGACGGCTGAAGGTGATTTGCGCGCCGGATTTGAGCTGTAGTTTTTCTAACCGAGCCGAGCCAAACTGCAACCCGGCACCTGAAATATCCGGGTTTGCATGGAGTCGCAAGGCTGCCGATAAAGCTACCTGTTGCTCCCAGCTTCCGTCGAGGTTGTGGTCTAATTGCACGCGTTCACCTTCGAATCGCGCTTCGGCGTAGTTTTGCCAGCTGATCCAGCGCAACTGACCCTGAGCGAAGTTGGTTGGCCCGCTGAGGTATTTGAAGCTGACGCGTTCTGCCAGTAAATCGGCCTCAATGCGAAAGGGGAATGATGCCCGCTCGCGCCGAGGCTCCGCCTCGCGTGTCCTATTTTTCGAGTTTCGCCCGTATTAAACACCCTGATTTTTAATAAATTCCCCGCTCGCGCCGAGGCTCCGCCTCACGTGTCCTATTTTTCGGGTTTTGCCCGCATTAAACACCCTGATTTTTAATAAATTACACAAACCCCTGCATCTTCCCGGCCGGTCTGTTTTTCAAAAGGAATTCGTGTCCGTCTGATTAGAGTTGACCGTACGTTTCAGGTCTCAGTCCTTCATGAACGAAGTTGAGATTAAATTTGGGATTTTGGGATGACAAACACTTGGCGCGAGCGGGAGACTGTTTCCCGCAAAGGACGCAAAGGTCTCGCTGAGGCCGCAAAGAAAAGGGGCGCAGGCGATTTAAAGCGTTACGTAAATTTCGCCGTTTTCCAGGTCGAAAACAACGCTACGGGTCAGGACGAAAATAAACGCAAATGCCGCCAGTGCCACTAAAGCTGTAAGCACCGTGAACCATCCCGAATCCTGGGCGTCCAATTCGCTATAATCCTTTAAAAAGATGAACAGCGCCACCATCAATTTGATGATAATCAGCGCTATTTTCCAGTCAGACAACAGGCGCAGCGTTTGGAAGCCACCCGGAATGGTTCCGACCCAGTCTTCGAGCTCATAAGCTTTGATAGATTGATTGAGTAGCTGTTCTTTTTCCTCCGAGCTTAGGTCTGTTGCTTGCTTTTTCTCAGAAGTTGACATGGTTCGAAAGGTTTTTATGGTGAATGGGAGCAAAACTTGGTTGAGGGAAGGAAAGTTCCCAGTCCTTCATTTCAGTTGCTTAAGCTTATAGCCTCGATAACAAAGCGTTGTAAATGATCCAGCGTATTGGGGTCGCGCAATTGCGTCGTGTCAAATTCCAAATTAAAACGCCGAAACCAAACAGCGCTAAAACAATGAAAATAAATACCCTGCTCTGCGCTGATTCAACAGTGCCTTTACGTGTAAAGTAATTTTAGGAGCGTGTCGTAAATAACTTACCGGTTTGCGCGGTGGCTTTTTCCATCAGGCTGCGTTGATCGTCGGTCGCCTATCTTAGGCTATGCTCCCTTCTCGCGCCTTGCCTGATGAAAAAATCTGACATGCTGAGCCGGTCGAAGCACCTCGCCCAATTCACGTAACTTATTTACGACATGCTCCTTAGGACCAGACAGAAGCGGGAAGCAGCAAGTTTGCAAACACGCTGTTCACCTAAGTGAGCGCCCCTTATCAGAGCCTAAAGATTTTTTATTTTAAAATATAGCTACGATATCCCCAAAAAATACCCTAAACTTGGGCTATTAAAAAACGCATCTCCAACCAGTCATGAGCACTGCCCTGTTTCTTGTCAATACGCTTGACCAATATGTGCCTTCTGCATCAAAACCATGGAATGCCGCCCGCGTGCAGCATCTCTATCAAAGCCTTGGTTTCGGCGCTTCACCAGCCCAAATCCAGCAAGGTTTAGCCATGCAACCAGCGGATCTGGTAGACCTGCTGATTGACAATACCCTAAACCTGCCTGCGCCGGAAGTGCCCTACTGGGGCAACTGGCTAGAGGACGATTATCCGGACGACAACCCGGATCTGTATTTCCAGGTCAAACGCGAGTTCAACAGCCGCTGGCTGCGCGAAATGGCCTCTGAAGGCATGCGCGCAAAATTAGCCCTCTTTTGGCACAACCATTTTGTAGCGGAAGAAGAGGTGTACTACTACAACTCGTTTATGTGGTCGTATTATGACCTCATTCACCGGAATGTGCTCGGTAATTTCCGCGACTTTGTGGAGGCGATGGGTAAAAACCCGGCTATGCTCATTTACCTGAATGGCGCCATCAACGTGGCCGGGCAACCCAACGAAAATTACGCCCGCGAACTGATGGAGTTGTTCACGATGGGCGAAAGCAACGGCTACACACAAAACGACATTGTGGAAGTAGCCCGCGCGCTCACCGGTTGGCGGGTTTATTATGATGGCAACAACACGCCCTATTTTAATCCAAACCTGCACGACGACGGCAACAAAACCATTTTCGGGTTGACGGGTACGTGGAGTTACAACCACGTGCACGATCTGATTTTTAACCTGCGCAAAGACCAGGTTTCGCAATACATCAGCGCTAAAATTTACCGCCATTTTGTCTACGACAAGCCAGATGAACTGATCATCAGCGGCTTGGCGCAAACGTTTAAAGACAACAACTGGGAATTGGCTCCGGTCTTTCGCCAATTGTTTAAAAGCGAGCATTTTTTCGAAGACCGCTTTATGAATGCCCGCATCAAAAGTCCGACGGAATGCCTGCTGGGCTTGTTTCCAATGTGCGGCCTCTCCTACCCCGATGATTTCCCGGATGAAGCGATGGATTACATTGGCTATGCTTCTTTCGAACTGGGTCAGGATGTTTTCAACCCGGTTGATGTAGCCGGATGGCTCGGGCACCACACCTGGCTGAATGAAAACACCCTGACTTCCCGTTGGAATTTTCTGGGCGGCATCCTATTCTATTATTTTGGCAATTCGGACAACGCGCGCGCCAAATTGCAGCAATTGGCCATAGACTTGACTGCATCCACGGAAACAAACCCGGAAGTCATCACCAAAGCCATTATTGCGCATTTTCTGAAACGGGAACTGGAGCCACGAATGTTAGATACTGCTTTGCAATATTTTAAAGGAGAAATTCCGGAAAATTACTTCGAGCAGGGCCTCTGGAATTTGTACTACAACGAAGTGCCCGATCAAGTGATCAATTTGCTGTATTATATTTCAAAGTTGCCTGAATGGCAGGTAGCGTAGGATATAGCTGTGGGAATATGTTTGACGTTGACGATACAGGAAGCGGACTAAAGCCCGCGAAACGAAGCAGCGCACACGCTACGTCTCGTCAGCACTTCATTTCGCGGGCTTTAGTCCGCTATCCCTGGCCATGCTTATTTCTGCTGCCAAGTGGTAAATAACTACAATTTAAAATACTGAATACATGTGCGATAACCACACTCCCGCCATCCATAAAGCAGCGCAGCAACACCTCAAAAAGCGCCAGGGCGCTACCCTTGAGCACTTAGCCGAGCACGAACGCGAACACCGCAACTGGAGCCGCCGCGACTTCGTGCAAATGACCGGTCTGGCTTCTCTTGGCGCAGCATTATCGTTGGGCGCTTCTAAAGTAGCTACGTTTGCGCCCAATGCGCTGCTCCACGGATTGAACACGGCGGAATGCGGCGACCGGGTGCTGGTGCTCATCCGGTTGAAAGGCGGCAATGACGGCCTCAACATGGTAATTCCGCGCGGCAATGACGAATATTACAACATCCGGCCCAACATTGCAATTCAGGAGTCCGGCCTTTGGGGACTCAGTCCGGAAGTCGGCATGCCGAACGAAATGGTTGCCCTGCAAAATCTTTGGGAGGCTGGCCACATGCGCGTCATCCATAACGTAGGTTACCCCGACGCCAATTATTCGCATTTCCGTTCTTCCGACATCTGGGCTTCGGCTTCCGGTTCGGATGAAATTGTCGGCACAGGCTGGATTGGCCGCTGGTTAGACAACGAATACATGGCCTTTAACTCGGCACCGCCCACCATCCCGCCCGCGCTCGAAATCGGCGTGCAAACCAACATGATTTTCCGCGCCACGGGTGGCAGCATGGCGCTGGCCATCAGCAACCCGCAGGAATTTTACCAATTAGCTCAAACCGGAGAATTGTACGATACCTCCCAGTTTGGCAACGACCCCAACGAGCAGGAATTGTCGTTTGTGCGCGGCGTCGCCAACAGTGCTTTCCGCTACGCCGAAACCATCCGGACGGCCTACAACGGGGGCATCAACGAAGCCAACTACGCCAACAATGGGCTGGCCGAACGGCTGTCCATCGTGGCACGGCTCATCAAAGGCCGGTTGGGTTCCAAAATTTACATGGTCACCATTGACGGTTTCGACACCCACGCGGAACAGCTCAACTCCCATCCCACCCTGCTGAACCGCATTGCCGAATCGGTTAATGCCTTTTTCCAGGACCTTGGCGAGCAGGGCCAAAACGTGCTGGCCATGACGTTTTCGGAATTTGGCCGCACGATTTTTGAAAACGGCTCGCTCGGCACCGACCACGGCACGGGTTCGCCCATGCTGGTTTTTGGAAGCGGCCTTGAAGGCAACGGGTTCCACGGCGCTCTGCCCGATCTGGTGAATGTGGATCAATACGGCGACCCCGTTTATTCCGTGGATTTCCGGACGGCTTATGCTACCGTGCTGCAAAACTGGCTTTGCGTGCACCCCGATATTGTGGACAATGTGCTCGGCCAGCCATTCAACCGCATAGAAACGCTGCTGCCGCCGTCTTCGCCGTCTTCCGGAAACGAAATCCGCGCTACCTTGCTGGGTCACAACCCCGACCTCACCCAGGCCGGGCGCATCCAGATCAAATACGCCGTGAAAGTGCGCGGCGCTGTGCGCATCCAGATCCTCAATACCGCCGGACAGCCACTGCGCACCTTAGTGAACGAATTCCACGAGCGGGGCAGCTACACCTTCGGGTTTAGTCCGGCTCAGTTTTTCCTTAGCCCCGGCGAGTATATTTATCGGCTGGAAGCGGGGGGGAAAGCGAGCTCGAAGGTGATAAAGGTGTTTTGAGGGGTTAGACAGGCATTGCGTTTGTAACAATACAAAACAATCCATTGTTTTGTATTGTTACACCCTTTATCTTTGTCCCGAACGCAAATATGCAAATAAGATGATGAGATTAGACCTGTCTCAAAAGCAAATCGGCCAGCGAATCATGACCTTGCGCAAAGGGAAAGGGCTTTCGCAGGAAGCATTGGCGAAAAGCATCGGAATTTCCCGACCATCTTTGGCTCAGACCGAACTTGGCAACAGAAGCATGGATGTCTTTGAGTTGTACAACTTGTCCGTAGCGCTGGAGTTTTCTTTGGATGAGTTTTTGTCTCCCGACTTTAATGCGTCCGATGAATTCCGCCACGAAAAACGCGCCTTGGCAAAAAAAACCGATATTCGGATTTCAGTCCCCGTCCTGCAAATGGATAAATTCAAAAATGTACTGCTTTACCTTTTAGAACGCTGTTCAGGCAAACCCAATATCGGTGAAACGGTGCTGAACAAGTTGCTTTATTTCTGCGACTTTAATTATTACGAATTATACGAAGAACACCTCACCGGAGCACGTTATAAAAAACTGCCTTATGGGCCTGTTCCTCAGCAATTTGACAGCATCATTAATGAAATGATTGACGCCGGGCAGTTAAAGCGCATCAAAACCGAATACCACGGCTTTCCGCAAACGCGGTACATGCCTTTGGAAAAACCCGATTTAACCCAATTGTCCGCCGCTGAAATAACGGTCATTGACCAGGTCATTCAACAAATGAGCGATTGGAACGCTAATAAGATCAGCGATTATTCCCACGAAGACAAACCCTGGCGGGCAACCACCGACGGGGATTACATCAGCTACAACCTCGTTTTTTATCGCAGGCCACCTTTTTCTGTAAGAGAATACCCGGAAGATGAGCAAGGTGATATTTGAAGCGCTGCTCGAATACAAAAAGGATTTGAAGCAACTGCTGAAAAAATACAGAACGCTGAATAGCGACCTGGACGATGTCAGAAAAGACTTGAGTGACGAACCGGGCGCTCGTCCTCCATTTAGCTTCAGAATTGATAATCTTGGAATAACAACCTGTGTCATCAAAATTAAAAAAATAGCCAGCGATAGCTTTAAAGGAAGAGGTGTAAATTCAGGCTTTCGCTTGATTTATGCCTGGTTTGAAGAAGAACAAAGAATTGTATTTGTCGAATTATACCACAAAAACGATAAGGCAAATGAGGATAGGGAAAGGATTTTGAGGTGTTTTGAATGAGGGGTGTGGCTCTTGCCCGCAATCCGCTGAATCGGAGTTCAGCGGATTGCGGGCAAGAGCCACACCCACCCAGAAAACAGTAACTATCCAGCCGCCCCTAAATACTTATGATTTCTCACCTCTCCGAGGTCGTATGGCAAAAAGCATTTCAAAGCGGCTGGATAGTTACAAACTTATTGTGCAGTCAACAATAAGTTGTGAAAGCAACAAAACAATCATTCCACACAAAAAAACGATAGACATGGACGCACCTGCTATGGTCACCCGGGAAAAGGCAACAAAAACTACCCATCCGCAATACGTATATTCTTTTCGCGAAGGAGATGGAAAAAACAAGCACTTATTGGGCGGCAAAGGTGCCAACCTGTGTGAGATGACCCAAATTGGGTTAAATGTTCCTGCCGGATTTGTCATCACCACCGTCACCTGCCTGACATATCTGGCAGATCCAAACCGGGAATTGCCGGAAGGCGCGCTGGAACAAGTGCATGAAAAAATGGCGGAGGTAGAACGGGCCTCCAACAAGCGCTTTGGCGACGCCCAAAACCCGCTGCTGGTTTCTGTCCGATCGGGTTCAGCCATGTCCATGCCGGGCATGATGGACACCATCCTGAACCTCGGCCTGAATTCGAAAACCCTGCAAGGTATGATCAAGCTGACCGGCAACGAGCGCTTTTGTTACGACGCTTACCGCCGGTTTATTCAGCTCTTTGGCAAAGTAGCGCTGGGCATTCCCGATGAAAAATTTGACGAACATTTTGAGGCAATTAAACACCGTGCAGGGATGAAAGTGGATATCGGACTGAGCGCGGACGATCTTCGCGACATCAGCGACCGATTCCTGACGGTGGTTAAAGAACACACCGGCCGCCCGTTCCCGGAAGACGTTTATGAACAGCTCGAAATTGCCATCAAAGCCGTTTTCAATTCGTGGATGGGCAAACGCGCCGTGGATTATCGCCGCGAATTTCAGATTACCCCCGACATGGCCAACGGCACTGCCGTCAATGTGGTGGCTATGGTATTTGGCAACATGGGCAACGATAGCGCTACGGGTGTTGGTTTTACCCGCGACCCTGGCACCGGCGAAAACGTGATGTTTGGGGAATACCTCACCAATGCGCAGGGCGAAGACGTGGTCGCCGGCATCCGCACACCGAAACCCGTTTACATGCTGGCAGATGAAATGCCGGAAATGTACCGCCAGTTGGAAGCGTTGCGCAACAAATTGGAAAGCCACTACAAAGAAGTCCAGGACTTTGAATACACCATCGAAAAACAGGTGTTGTACTGTTTGCAGACGCGCAATGGCAAAATGAATACGGCTGCGATGGTGCGTACTTCGGTGGAAATGGTAAAGGAAGGGCTGATCAACAAAGAACAGGCTCTGCTGCGCATCAAGCCCGATATGCTGGATCAGTTATTGTACCCGCGCCTCGATCCTAACCATAAACAATCGCCGCTTGCCCAGGGCTTGCCAGCATCTCCCGGTGCGGCTTCCGGCCATTGTGTTTTTGACGCCGACCGCGCCGAATTGCTGGGTCGTGGTGGCCAGAAGGTCATCCTGGTACGCGAAGAAACGAAACCCGAAGACATCCACGGATTTTTTGCTTCTCAGGGTATCCTCACCAGCCGCGGCGGCAAAACTTCGCACGCAGCCGTAGTCGCTCGTGGCATGGGCAAACCCTGCGTGGCTGGTGCCGAAGGCATTTCGGTAGACGTCAAACTGCGCCAGGCGGTTATTGGCGATAAAGTTTTGCACGAAGGCGACTACATCACCATAGACGGTGGCACGGGCTTCGTTTACCAGGGCCAAATTCCGACCGTAGAACCGACCTTTTCTTCAGAACTCGAAACGCTGCTGCGCTGGGCCGATGATGTTGCCACACTACAGGTGATGGCGAATGCCGACACGCCCGATGCCGCGCTCAAAGCGGTAAGCTACGGTGCCATGGGCATTGGTCTTTGCCGCACGGAGCGCATGTTCAACGCCCCCGAACGCCTGCCGATCGTGATTGACATGATCTTGGCCAACAATACTGAAGACCGGAAAAAAGCACTCGAACGGCTGCTGCCCATCCAGCGGGAAGATTTCAAGCAAATCTTCAAAGCGATGTCGCCGCGCCCGGTTACCGTTCGCCTGCTCGACCCGCCAATCCACGAATTTTTGCCCAGCGAAGACGAATTGCGCGACGAATTAGAGCACCTGCAACAGCTTCGCACGACTGTATTGGGCGTCAACAACCTGTTCAGCAGTTTGCGGCTTTTGGAAGCCAACCCGGAAATTGCCGCCGCTTCACCCATTCCGTTCAATATGGAAGGTAGCGAATTGGTCAACCAGGCCATTCTCAAAAAGGAACGCATGCTAAAAAAAGTGAAGGAGCTGTACGAAGTGAACCCAATGCTGGGGCACCGCGGCGTTCGACTCGGGCTTACGTATCCTGAAATCTACCGCATGCAGATCCAGGCCATTTTGGAAGCTGCCGGAGAATGCCAACTGGAAGGCATTGCCGTCCATCCGGAGATCATGGTGCCGCAGGTTTGCACGGTGGAAGAATTGCAGCAGGTGAAAATCCACGTGGATGCGCTGCGCGAAGCCATTGAAAAGAGGAAAAACATCAAGCTGAAATTCAAGTTTGGTTCGATGATTGAGGTCGTGCGCGCTTGCATGGAAGCCGAAGAGCTGGCCAAAGAAGCCGAGTTTTTCTCATTCGGCACCAACGACCTCACACAGGCGACATTCTCTTTTTCGCGCGAAGACGCAGAAAATAAATTCCTGCCTTTGTATACGCAGCAAAATATTTTGCACGACAACCCCTTTGAAGTGCTGGATATACGCGGCGTGGGCAAACTGATGAAAGTGACCGTAGAATGGGGTCGCAAAACCCGCCCGGATCTGAAAATCGGCATCTGCGGCGAACAGGGCGGCCATCCGGAATCCATCCGGTTCTGCCACCACATCGGCCTCAATTATGTATCGTGTTCGGCACCCCGTGTGCCAATTGCAAGGCTGGCTGCGGCGCATGCGAAATTGGAAGAGAAAAAGTATGAATTGAATTAAATATTGATGTTTATTACCCCGTATTGATTGGGAATACCGGATCAATACGGGGTTTTTATTTTGGGATCTTCAGTTAGGCGAGTGTCGTAAATAAGTTGCGTGAATTGGGCGAGGGGATTTTTTGGCTACGCCGAACTTACGTTTCATCAGGTAAGGCGCGAGAAGGGAGCATTGCCTAAGCTACGCGACCAACGATCAATGCTGCATGATGGAAAAGCCACCGCGCAAACCGGTAAGTTATTTACGATACGCTCCTTAACTATGAAAACCAAACAATTTCATGCTGCCTGAATTTCCACCACTTGTACTGGAAGTGTTATCTTTGTCAAAAAAAAGGCATGTTATATTATCCCATTGGCAAGCAGGAGTTTGGAGTCATTCGGCGCAACGACTTTGTCTATGTGGATAAAACGCAGTGGGTTTTCCGCATAGCAAAGCGCACCGCCCAGTATTTCTTCGCCCGTCCCCGGCGTTTTGGGAAGTCCTTGCTTATTTCCACATTAAAGGAATTGTTTAGCGGAGACCGGGTCTTGTTTCAGGGGCTATGGATAGAACCGCATTTGGGGGAAATAGAGCGCCGCTCCGTATTTCACCTTTCGTTCAATATGTTAATTTACAGACAATTGGGATTAGAAAGAGCCATTTTGCAGGAACTTGAGTTAATCGCTGCCAAGGAAGGAATTGAATTGGAAACAGAAGGAATTCCTTCTGTTTTTCGGGAAATCATCCGCAAAATGGCTGCCGAAAAACCCATTGCCATCCTCATTGACGAATACGACAAACCCATCATTGATTATTTAGACGAGATTGACTAGGCCAACGCCAACCGGGAAATCCTGAAGTCTTTTTATTCTGTACCTAAAGGCTCGGAAGAATACATCCACCTGCTCTTTATAACGGGTGTTTCCAAGTTTAGCAAGGTGTCTATTTTTTCGGACCTCAACCACTTGGAGGATATTTCCCTGGATAGCGAGTTTTCTACTATGGCTGGTTTTACTCAGGAGGAAGTAAAGACCTGGTTTGATGAACGCATTGGAGAAATTGCGTTAGAAACAAGTATGAGCCGGGAAGAAACCTATGAAAAAATACGGCGCTATTACAACGGTTATACGTGGGATTTGAAACAGCATTTGTACAACCCCTTTTCTTTATTGAGTTTTTTTTAAAACCGGCGACTTCAACAATTACTGGTTCGAAACAGGTACACCTACTTTTTTGGTCATACACATCAAAGACCAACGTCCGCCGGATTCTCTGGAAACCATCGTGGTACATAAGAGCGATCTGAGTAAATTCGACCTCGCCAACCTGGACCCGGTAGCGGTGATGTTTCAGACCGGTTACCTCACCATCAAAAAAATTGAAGGGTTGGGCATGGACGCCTGGCTCACGCTGGGCTACCCCAATGGAGAGGTGCGTTTTTCCTTTGAACAAAACCTGCTCTCTGCTTTCGCGGGTCAACCCGCCTCAATGGTCAATAACCAGGTCTATTACCTAAAAAAAGCCTCGAAGCATTAGATGCCGAGGCTTTCGTGCGCCATCTGAAAGCTTTTTTTGCGTCCATCCCTTTCGATATGGCACCGCCCGCGGGCAGACAAAGTACCGACTTGTGGGAAGGCTTTTTTCACGCTTTGGTCTTCTTGCTGCTGCGGGTGCTCGGCCTGGACGTGCAGGCTGAAGTCGCCTCCGCCAAAGGCAGGTCAGATGCTGTCGTGCTTATGCCCAACTGTATATGGGTCATGGAATTCAAACTCGGCACGGCCCGCAGTGCCATGACCCAAATACAAAAACAAGGCTATGCCGAGCCTTATCTCCATGCCGGAAAACCCATCATGCTCCTGGGTCTCGGCTTTGATAGCGGGGTGCGCAATGTAAAAACCTTCGCATGGAAGTTGTTGGATGGGAAATAGGACTGGTAGTTTACTCGGCCATGGGCAGGCTATCAGGTTCGCTGGCTGCTTTTTCGGGCACTTGCTTATAGGCGATTTTCAACCGTTCCAATAGAGGAAGCAGCTCCGCTGGCGCGAGACGCTGGCCTCGTGTCTCCTATTTTTGAGGCACCATCCTCAACTTCCGTACCATTCCTAAGTCTCCCGCATTATATAGAAAACCTGCATTCATGCGCTACCTTTACCCGACTTGTTTTGCCCTTCCAGCCATTTTCCTACTCTTGTTTTTTAGGAACGTGGCGTATATGGGTCAACTACAGTCAGTCCCATAATATTTTTGAAATCGCCCGTATTGCGGGAAATCAACTCGAAACCGTGAACAAGTGCAGTAGCCGCAATAATCGCGTCCGGTAATCTGATCTTATACTGCTTTCGCAATTCAATTGTTTGAATTGCAACGGATTCACTAAGTTCCAGGATATCGGAATCATCCATAAAATCAGTCAGTATCTGGTAAGCGACAGGTGAGGTATTATAGCCAAGTACCTCAATTTTGGTGATAACCGAAACCTTGGGTACCGCGTTGACAACGCCGTTCATAAAGGTCATGCCATTGGGAATAAGTTTCCCCGAAAGGTAGTCAATGACCGCATTGCTGTCAATCAGATATTGCGTTCCCATTCGCTTCGGCTTTCGGCGATGTGCTTTTGGAGCGCTTCTCCGGCTTCAGTAGAGAGTTTCCCGGCGTATTTATCAGAGAGTTTCCCGGCACTGGGCAGGGTATCAGGTTCGCTGGCTGCTTTTTCGGGCACTTGCTTATAGGCGATTTTCAACCGTTCCAACAAAGGAAGCAGTACTTGAAGATCTTGAGGTTGTTTAATTTCTATGACGATTTGCATGGGCGATAACTTTTAACAAAAATACGATTTTTTTCAAGAACCACATTGTTGGCGCGAGGCTCGCGCCTCAAGTCTCTTATTCCCGGGGCTCCAACCCCGTTTCCCCTGCTTGCGCGAGGCTCCCGTCTCGTGTTTATTATTCTAAGAGATCCAGCCCTGAAACCAACTATATCATATTCATAAACACCTTCACAAACCAGTTTGAATCCGATTGCACCAATTTATCCAGCGTTGCATTTGCTTTATTTGAAAACAACTTAATATCGCGCACTACTTGTACAAAGTTTTCCGCGTCCGGGCCGGTTCCTTCCACGGCAGAAAGTTCTTCCAGCACCTTGAGCATCGGCTCTAATTCTTTCTTTTTGCGTTGCGCGATGATTTTTTTCACCACGTCCCACATGTCTTTTTCCGCCACAAAAAACTCCTTGCGCTCACCGGTTTTCAGTTCTTTGTACACCAGACCCCAATCCATCAGGGCCCGGATATTCATGTTGGCATTGCCGCGCGAAATTTTCAGGTCTTCCATAATATCTTCCGCGCTCAGAGCATGGGGCGAAATGAGCAGCAAGGCGTGTATTTGAGCCATCGTGCGACTGACGCCCCAATTCGAGCCCAACGCACCCCACGACTGGATGAATTTGTCTTTTCCTTCCTGAACGTTCATACTATGACTTCCTCCGACGCCAAAAGTTTCAGAAGTGATTGAAAATATTGTCATGCAAAATTAAAGAACTTTCGCGCGGTTTAGTTTACAAAAACGGGTCTATTCTTTGTAAAAAGGCAACTTTACTACTTTGGCAGCCAGCTTTTTTTGACCGGCAACTACAAAAATGGCGGTGTCGGGCGCTGCAAAAGCGTGTTGCACATAGCCCATACCGATTGGAAGATCGAGCGAAGGAGACTGCGTGCCGGAGGTCACTTCGCCAATTACATTGCCCGCAGCGTCTTCAATCGGGTAACCGTGGCGCGGCACCCGGCGGTCTTCCACCACAAAAGCGACCAAATTGCGGCCAACACCTTCCGCTACCTGACGTTTGAAAATTTCGGAAGAATTGAAATCCCTCTTTTGAAGTTTGGTGATCCATTTCAGGCCCGCTTCGATGGGCGAGGTGGTATCGTCAATGTCGTTGCCGTACAGGCAAAAACCCATTTCGAGTCGCAGCGTATCGCGTGCGCCCAAGCCCACCGGCTTGATGTCGAGGTTTTTTCCGGCCTCAAATACGGCATCCCAGAGCGCTTCCGTGTGCTCCGACGCGACATACAACTCGAAACCTCCTGCGCCGGTATAGCCGGTAGCCGAGATGAGTACCTTGTCAATACCCGCCATGCGGCCTTTTTCGAAATGGTAATATTTGATGCTATTCAGGTCTACATCGGTCAGCTTTTGCAGCACTTCGGTTGCCCGCGGCCCCTGCACGGCCAGCAGCCCTGTTTGCTCCGAAATATTGATCATCTGCGCATCGAACGTATTGTGTTCGCTGATCCAGTTCCAGTCTTTTTCAATGTTAGAAGCGTTCACCACCAACATAAAAGCCGGTTCGCTTTCGGAACTCATGTTTTCCGGCAACCGGTAAACCAGCAAGTCGTCCACGATGCCGCCGGTGAGGTTGGGCAGGCAGGAGTATTGGGCTTGTCCGATTTGTAATTTGGACGCGTCGTTGGAGGTCACTTTTTGGATCAAAGCCAGCGCTTCTTTTCCCCGCACGATAAATTCGCCCATGTGCGACACATCGAAAACCCCTACCCCATTGCGCACGGCAAAATGTTCTTCTTTGATGCCAGCGTAGGAAATGGGCATGTTGTAGCCTGCGAATTCGGCCATTTTTGCGCCAAGCGATAGATGGCGATTGGTCAGTGGTGTGCTTTTCATTAAACTTTAATTGTCTATTTAACAGTTACCTGCGTAATCAAATCTCCCACCCGAATCTGGTGTACCGTTTCCATTCCGGAAATGACTTTCCCAAAAATGGTGTAGTTTCCATCCAAATGCGGCGTCGGCGAATGGGTGATGAAAAACTGCGTGCCTTCTGTATGGTTGCCCGCCGAGGCCATACCGACGTAGCCCTCGTCGTCGTAATTGAGCGGGGCCAGTTCAGAGCGGATGGTATAGTCGAGACTTCCATAGCCGTCGCCGCGCGGGCAGCCGCCCTGGATGACAAAATTGGCGACCACGCGGTGGAAATTTTTGTCCTTAAAAAAGCCATCTTTAGTCAATTGTACAAAATTGGCCACCGAACCGGGCGCTTCCTCCGGCATTAACCGGATGCGGATTTCACCGCGCGCCGTGGTGATGACGGCTTCCGGCTGGGCGCTCAGGCTCTCCAGCATAGACCAGGCAATCGGGTGGTTGTAGTCCACCTTCTTCGGCGGCGAAGCTTTGCGACCCCGCAGATAGTCTATGGTTTGTTTCAATTCGTTATAGGTTTCGATTTCACGGGGTAGGGTCAATCTGGCCAAAGCGGAATCTAAGTGTTTCAACGTATCCAAATACAACGGATACTCCCGGGCCGGTTCCCGCAGCGCTGTTGCCGCCACTGCGATCATGCCGGGATCTCCACCCCGAATCGCTTCTTTAAAACGCATCGCCAATTCTTTGGCAATTCGACGGTGGTTAGCGCCGAAAAAGGCTTTGAAATCGGGGCGCGAACTAATGCCGGCAAGGGCTTCCATCGCCGCTGTGCGCACCACAAGATGTTGGTTCGGGTTGGCGCCTTCGCGGAAAATGAAGCGGTAGTTCCAGCCAAATTGAGCGAGGGCGCGCAGCGTTGCCGCCTTCACTTGTGGTGTTGTCGCCTGCACAAAGCGCAGCCGCAGTTCTTTGTTCACGGCGTCTAAGTATTTGGCGAAAGTTTCCGGCATGTATTTATTTGCAGCAGCATACAACTCCAACTGCACCGGCCAGGGCAGTGAATCTTTGGCTAACTTCCAGTAAAGCCCGGCGTCCTCCGGTTTTCCTTTTTCAACAAAATATTGCGCCGCACGAACGGCGACATGCAGGTTTGCGTCTGTGAGCGCGCCCTGCACGGCGGCCTGCGCTTTTTTATAAGGAAAGTCGCTCAAGGCGCGAATGATGTTGCACTTCACCCGGTAGTCCGGCTCGCTCGCCATGCGATCCCGAAGCGCCATCAGCGCCGTTTGGGTACGCGCTTTGCCTAAAGCGACGGCTAAGGCCATGCGGATGTTGGCGTTCGGCTCCTCTTCAAAAGCCGTAATCAGCGGAATGGCTGCCACGCTGTCTATTTTCACATCCCGGGCACGCAGGAGGTAGTTGGCCGCAACCAAACGCGCCGGATCCGGGTACTTTTTGTCGGAAGCCAGCGCGATCATGCGTGCCGTGCCTTCCCGGCTGATTTTATTCCGCAGTGCAAACCGGTATATCCCGCGCGCTTGTCCCAGCAACAGCGCCGTGTCGTGCGGCTGATAGGTGTTGATGGTGCTCAGTGCCTTCAGGGCCGTCGTGTCGCCACATTTTCCAATGGCTTCGAGGATCGCACTATTTGCGCCATTAAACGCCCCGAGCGTGTCCTGCCGGTCGAAGGCCGCAATGAGTTGGTTTTGCGCCCGGGCGCTGCCAATCTGCCCGATCGAATATGCCGCAGCAGCGCGCACCTCGTCAATTACGTCAGCCAGCAAGGGATAGAGGCTGTCTAAAGCCGCAGAGTCGCGGATGGAAGCAAAAGCCAGCGCCGAAAGATACCGGTAAGAGGGATCCTCGTGGCGAAAATAAGCATACAGGCTGTCTGAGGCATGGCGATCCTGGAGGTCGTGGATTTTCCGGAAGAGCGGATCCTTGAGGTCAATCCGGATATTGGTCAGGATTGCTTCTTCGCTGCGCGGCACGCAGGCCACGGCCAGCAGCAGCGAAGCTAAGGTTGTGTAGGTCAGTAATCTGTTGAGCAGCTTCATAGTAAATGAAATAGGTATGTACAGTGCCGTAAAAATAGAAAAAATTGCCGTTCGTAGGCCATTGACAGAATTATTAGGTGGGTAACAAGCCCCCGCAGTACTGGCAGCTTGTTTGACCGGTGTTTATTTTTTTATAATTTTTTGTTTTAAGTGTTGACAATCTAAAACAAGTTATGTATATTTGTATTCAAATAGTTCATGTTATGAGCGATCTGCAAATTCTGGTCAGCAAAAAAGGAACCAAAGTGGTCACGGCCACCAACCTTCATTACGTACTTCAGTTGCCCAATCACCACTATGGTATGAATCTAAAGAAGTGGTTGAGTGATGTTTATGAATTCCGGGACGGCATCCGCAAACCTGCTGGCATGCAGGATTACGCAAAACGCCCGATCAAAGGCAACTTAGTTGTAGAAGATTACTACCTCTCCATCGAATTCGCCAAACTGATTGTTTTACAATCGCGCAGCAAGTTCAAACAAAAATATGCCCGCCTGTTGGTGTCTTTGGAAGACCGGGTGGAAAGCGCCGAATTGCTCAACAAAGAACAAGTGGTGGCCATCATTGACATCGTTCGGGCAATGGGATTGGTTTCCTGCCAGGAATCCTGTGAACGGGGGCACCAACAGGTGTATGCGTCGCAAAACGACGGCAGCCATCCCGCTGAGTGGTGGAAACACCGGGCTGAAATCTTAGGGTACTCGGCTGAGTCTTTGCGCGAGCAAATGAAAGCGCTGGGCAAAACCGCACGCGGAAAATCGCAGCGCGAAATGCTCATCCACCTCGATAAATACGAAATTGTCCGCACCGCCGTCATTGACCTGTTTATGGCAATGGGCAAAACGGAACGCTACGCGCGCTACATTGGCGACGTTGCCAAAAGCTTTGCCCAGGAAATGCAGGTGGATATCTTCGACGACCGCAATGCTGCGATGAATTTTATGCCGGAAGCGGAGGTAAATGTGGCGAAGGAAGTTCGGAGCTTAGAAAAGACAGGGGTTTTGGCGGCGTGGGGATAAGGCAAATCCCCCTACTACTCGTTCACCAAAATAATTTTCCCAATATGCTGGCTGCTTTCCATCAACTCATGTGCCTGAGCGGCTGCTGAAAAAGGGAAAGTAGCAAACACGACTGGTTTAAATTTTCCATTTTCTAAAACAGGCCATACGTTTTTGAGTAGATCCGCTGCCAGTGCTGTTTTAAAAGCAACATCCCTGGCCCGCAATGTACTTCCGGTGATGGTAATTCGTTTCAGCATCATTTTCATGATGTTCAGGTTCACCGAGTTGCCGTGCATGGCATTGATGTAGACCAAGCGGCCATCGGGCTTCAAAATGTTCAGGTTCTTATCAAAATAATCGCCGCCAACCATATCTAAAATTACCTCAACGCCAGCTTCGGCGAAGGCGGTTTCAAAATCCTGCGTTTTGTAATTGACAAACCCGTCTGCACCCAATTCCAGACAAGCCTGCCCTTTTTCATTTGAGCCTACTGTGGTAAGTACCTTTGCGCCAAATGCTTTGGCCAATTGAATCGCCGTGATGCCGATACCGCTGCTCCCACCGTGTACCAGCAAGGTTTCCCCGGCTTGCAGGCGCCCCCTTTGAAAGACGTTGTGCCAGACTGTAAAAACGGTTTCGGGCAATCCCGCAGCTTCTATCGCACTGAACCCTTTCGGAATTGGCAAGCACTGCCCCGCATCTACGGCCACGTATTCTGCATAACCACCGCCTGCAAGCAATGCACACACCCCGTCGCCCTTCTTCCATTGGGCAACTCCCGCTGCGCATTCCTCAACCACGCCCGCCACTTCCAATCCCGGAATGTCCTGCGGCGCTCCGGAAGGCGCCGGATAACGCCCCATGCGTTGGGCAACATCGGGTCGGTTGACCCCGGCAGCTTTGACGCGGATTAAAACTTCGTTCGCGCCAATTTCCGGCATGGCTCGTTCCTCGAGTTCCAGCACGGAGGGTGCGCCGGGCGTGGTGATGATGACGGCTTTCATAGTTGTATATTTAAAATCGCCGGGCAATGCCCAGATTCAGCCCCAAAAGGCCATAATTTTGCTTAAAGTCGTTGGTGTCCGGGTCTGCAATATCCGGCACATAGCGAAAAGTTGGTCCGAGCGAAATCCTCGTTTTCTCATCTATGGCATAACCGATTCGCAAACTGCCGTAATAGCTGATCCCGATACTCGGCTTAAACCAGTCGGTGTGTTCCAATCGGGTGAAGTCGTTATTGAAATCGAGTGCATCACCTTTGGCTTTCATGGAAATATTGAGAAAAACGCCGGCTTCGGCGCCAAATGACCAACGGTCTTTTTCCCACTCATATCCCGCGATCAGCGGCACATCCAACAGCGTATAACTGCTGTAAGTGCGTTTGCGGTAGCTGATGTGCCGGGTACGCTCCACCAAGCCTTGCGTGAAGGAAGAATCTCCCTGGGCATTGATGTAAATTTCGGTAATGCCCTCTACACTATCCCGTTCTGTGCGGTCGGTGGCAAAAGAGAACCGCTCTGTGATGCGGGTGTAGCCCAGCCCGGTGAGTGCGTACCAGCCCGAGTGGTGGCCACCCAGCAAGAGGTTGGCATGCAGGTACTCCAGCGCTGCTTCCGATTCGCGGCGAGCCTGTAAAAGGTTGTTGTTTGGCACCGAGTCAAGATAGGAGCGACCCTCCAGCGTTTTGAACGCGTATCCGATTTCAAAATTGGGTCGGAGCAGTAAATCGGTTTTGGCTGCCTTTTTTCGGGGTTTTGTGGTGCCAACCTGAAGCAGGGGCGGTATTTCATCCGTTGTCAACAAAGATTTAAGTTCCAGCCAGGCTAAGGGAGACAAAGGGGTGATGGCTGGGGTTTGCTCCACAACGGCGCTGCTGCTTGCACCATTTGTTTGTGAATTTTCCTGTTGGGCGATAACCTTCGTTTCTTCCTTATGGACAAACCCAGGTTCCCGCACAGCACCGGTGCCAGATTTCGGATCGGCTGCGAAAACAACCGGACTTGCCGGTTCAGAAGCCATGCGATTCGTCGGGGCTGGAGCGTGGCCGGATGCTGGCCGCATTAGCTGTTTAAAAGTAGTTGCTTGCGGCAAATTGCGTTTTGAGCCAGGTTTGGGAGTTGATTTTGGAAGCTTAGCAACCTGCTGCTCCGGGGTTTGTCGCAGCGTCGTTGCCATGGTTTCTTTTGCAACTGCAACTGTCCGTTCAGCCTGGCCTGCAGGGGTGTTGGTTGCTTCGCCTGCAACGTCGTCAGCAGGTTGGATACCAGAAGCTGTTGTTTCCGGCAATTGCGTTGCTGTTTGGTTTTCAATGGCCATGTCAGAAGCAGAAGAAAGCGACTGCGGGTTTTGGAGTGCAAACCATGCCCATGCCCCAAGTGCCAACAATACTCCGGCACCACTCCACCACCAAAAAATACCCCGGCGGCGTTTTTTATCGGCAGCGAGTTGTGGCTCCAAGTACTTCCAGAGCGCGCCAGTGTCCAATTTGGAGGGATAATCCCCCAAACTGTCTCTTATTTGATTGTCAAAGTTTTGCTCATTCATATCTTAACTTTTTCCCGTTCCGCAATCATGCTTTGCAATAAGCATCTGGCGCGTGTGAGTTGAGACCGCGACGTGCTTTCCGTAATGCCCAGCAAGACAGCAATTTCAGTGTGTGGATACTGTTCAATAATGTGCAGGTTAAAAATTTGGCGAAAGCCATCGGGAAGCTTAGCGATCAGTTGCAGCAGTTCTTCGGCACCCATTCGGGCATAGATGTCAGGGGGCGCAACCGGTTCTTCTGCATAATCTAAGTTGCCGGACTCCCGCTGGTGCCAGCTCTTGTCTAAAGCCTGCAAAGCGGTAGTGACCACAATGCGGCGCATCCAAGCCTCGAAAGAACCCGTTGGTTCGTATTTCGGAATGGCGCGGAAGATTTTCATCAAGGCATCCTGCAAAACATCTTCTGCGGCATGGCGGTCGCGGCCATAGCGCCTTGCTACGGTAAACAACATGGGGGAGTAACGCTCTACCAGTGTGCGCTGGTAGAGCGTTACTCCTTGTTTACAACCTCGTATGATTTCATGCTCAGTCAAGAGAATGGTTTTAGAGGTGAAGATAATAAAGACACATAGTATTAAGTGCTTATTGTGTTCGTATCACCGCAAACTCGCCACTTACAGGTAAATTAGGGAAGACTTGCAGGTTGTCGCTAAAATCAACGTTGCCGCTGAAGGTACCGCGGATGAACTCGCCAACGTTACCGAACTCGGTTACATTGACGGTCACATCGCTGCATGGATTTTGGCACTCTCCCCAAAAGAAAGACGGCTCCAGTTGATAGCTCTGGAACCCTACGCCCGTGCCGGTGTAAGAGCCAGGAGCGCCTACCGGAAAGGTCAAATTGAACGTATAGCTGGAATCCTGAGCGAATGCTGCAATATAGCGGAGCGTACCCGGCTGGCCATAGGAGTACGGGAATGGATAGATTTCTTCATCGCCGTTGATGTCCAAGCGAATGAACTCAGTAATTTGCGACGCGCAGGCGGCAAAGGCTCCAACGTTGATGGTTCCGGCTGCGGTATAGGTTTGAGTAACGCTTTGGAGTTGCGCATCGAAGTCGTAAGCGGTAACGGTAATGTCGCCTGAACCACAATAAGCCATCGTCACATCCAGACTGCCGTCAGCGCCTGTGGCTACAAAATTACAGTTGTTGTTCCGGCAAACCCTAAAAATGCCATTGGCCACCGGTTCGTTATCGCAATTGACCATAGAACCAGTTAAGGTGGTGTAGTTAAAGGTACTGCCGGAATCAGCCGTGAGGTTACCGAGGTTGGTGTCGCTACTGAAAGGGCCGATGTTTTCGGAAAGCACGACCTGGCCACAAGCATCAATGGCTTCCAGCAACAGCGCCTGACCGGCTGGCACGCCTCCGTTGAAATACCCGTTGCCGTCAACGGTGCCATAACCGGTAACAACGGTGCCAAGTACAGTTACCCGCAGCCAGACATTACTCAGTGGATTGCCGCCCGGCGACAAAATGGTGCCTTCAATGTTGACCAAAGGATAAGGTACGTCCCAGTTCCAGAAAGAGAAATGGCTTACTTCGCCGACATAAACGTTGCCTTGTCTGATGGCAAAACCTTCTTCGCGCCATAGGCCGGTGGCTTCGTCAAAATGCCAGAGCGGAATTTCGTTGGGCGCGCTGTTTTGGAGTTGGCTGGGGATTGGAATGGTCAATTCTGCTTTAGAGCCGGAAGCGAGGTTGAGGCGCGAGCCGTCTGTTCCGGTGAGTTCTACGGCCATCATCCCATAAGTAGCCAGCGCCACTTCTTCCTGCCGGTTGTTAATGGCATGGAGGTTGCCGGGCATGATGTCGGTCAGGTTGTCTGCGGTTGGATCCAACCAGCGTGCTGCTACTTGTACCTGTCCGGTATAAAGGGTGCCATCTGTTTTTGCGATGCCGTTGGCCGGCAATTTAACGGTAGCACCGCCCTGTACGTTCACCGTGCCGCCCGTAGTGGCGTTGACCTGACCCGTATTGTTTTTGGTCATCAGGGTAAGCGTGGTGTAGTTCGTCGCGTTCAGCTTCGGATAGAACCGGCGCGAAGCGTGAAAATAACCCTGTTGGTCTACTTTGATGAAAGTGCCGTTGGCGTTCAGCACGATGTTGCGGAAAATGAAGTAACCACCCGAGCCGGTTTGCAGTTGTTGGTCGCCTACACGGACTGTTGCGCCTTCAATGGGGTCGCCGGTTTCATTGACGACCAGACCGGCGATGTTGCCATTGATTTTGATCACCGGTGGCGTATAAACATCTTCGATGATGGTGGTCTCGTCTATGTCTTTATGACAGGAGGCGAGCGCTAAGCTCAGAAAGAGGAAATAAAAAAACTTTTTCATTATGCAGGATTTAAGAGCTTGATCGGATTTCCGTCAATCGGCTACGGACGGCAAATTTTATTTTATACTGCGTTGATTTTTTTCGCCGTAGCTGCTGGCTATGTCTGCAAAAATCGCCTTGCCTAAAATAAAATTTCCTCGCCCCCGCTCGATCACGAAAACCCAGTCAAGCTCTATGTTTTAGAATAAGCAAAGTCAACGGGCCCACTGACGGTTTCATGCACTAAATCGGTGGCGGAGGGATTTCGCTGCATGGGATAGGAAGATTTTTTTTGAGATGATCCATATTTCGGACAAAGCCGGACTTTTTAGGCCATCTACTTGGCAAAGCCTGGGATTTCTCCTAATTTTGACAACATGAATCACAACTTGGTGGAACGAATCATGCAACAGCCGGACGTCCCGCTGCTAATCCAGCAACTCAACGAACGCATCGGGGAGGAGCACGCCCGCCGTTTGTCTTTTTATGAATGGATGGACGAGCACACCAAGGCAGAATTCATCAATGGAGAAGTTGTGGTGCATTCGCCTGTCAGAAGGAAGCATTGGAAAATCACTGATCTACTGTCTTCATTGCTGAGTATTTATGTTCGCATCAACAAATTGGGGGTGATTGGCACAGAAAAAGTCATGATTGCCCTTACCCGCAATGATTACGAACCCGACATTGTCTTTTTTAATGCGGAAAAGCAGCCGCTTTTGAAGAAGACCAGGTGTTGTTTCCGGTGCCGGACTTTGTGGTAGAAGTGTTATCGAAAAAAACGCAAAAGACAGATCGCACGACCAAAAAAGCAGACTACGCCGCGCATGGCATCCCGGAATACTGGATTATTGACCCGGAGAAGGAAAGAATTGAACAGTATTTGCTGCTCAATCCCACCGACAAAACCTACGCTGAACCCTCCATTTACCACCTCGATGAGTACCTCACCAGCAAGGTGATTTCTGGATTTACGATTCGGGTAAAAGCCGTTTTTGACGAGGAGGAGAATGTGGCGGCGTTGCAGGGGTTGATGAAAACATAAAAGACTTTATTTAATTAATTGAATACGAATATTTTTGAACAAATTCAGACCTCCTTTGCGGCCTCTGCGTGTCCTCCGCGTACTTTGCGGGAGACTGCTTCCTTCAAAAGGTATTAATAAGTCTCCCATTTACTGGTTAGAACAATTAGCCCAATCTGGCAGCTTTGAAAGTATAGAAAATCCTGTAGAATGGCAACGCGCTATTCGTTCAGGCAGGGAGTTCCTGCGTTAAAACCAGTTGCCTTTACCCCCAATATTTGACGAGCAGTAGCCACGATGATTGTTGAACAAAGATCAAAAGGGTCATCTCTTTATGGATTAATTCCTTAGTTTTGTCATAAAGTGCCTCCTTCGCGCTTTGTTACCAAAACACTCAAACTGCTGTTCTCATGCGTTTTGCAATCTTCCTGCTCACTTTGTCCAGCGTCTTTCACCTCCAAGCCCAAAACCGCCCACCCATTGATTCCAGTCTCCGGATGGACTTTGAATTGTACGATCCGCCCTCAAGGCTGGTGGTGCCCGAAAACCCGATGCCCCGTGCCGGTTTTCCGTTCATTGACGTACACAGCCACCACTGGCGGATGGCGGAGCAGGATCTGGATTTACTCATCCGCCAAATGGATTCGCTGAACATGGCCATTGTGGTGAACCTGAGCGGGCGCGGCGGCCAGGTGCTGAAAGGGATCATGGACAACATCAAAAAATATGGCTACGAAAACCGCATTGTTTGTTTCACCAACATCGAACTCCGCAGCATTGACGAAGTCGATTGGCTCGAAAATACAATCAAACAATTAGAATACGACCACAGCATCGGCGCGCGGGGATTAAAAATTTTCAAAAGCCAGGGCATGGAAAACGTAGATAAAAACGGCACCCGTATCCACATTAACGACCCACGCTTAGACCCCGTGTGGGCAAAATGCGGCGAATTGGGTATGCCCGTACTGATCCATGCCGCCGACCCCAAAGCGTTTTGGGAACCGATGGACGAAACGAACGAACGCTGGCTGGAATTGAAATTGCACCCAGGTCGCAAACACGAAGCCGACAAACCGGCACCCTGGGAAACGATTATTGCCGAATCCCACGACATTTTCCGCAAACACCCGCGCACCAATTTCATCAACGCCCACATGGGCTGGTATCCCAACGATTTAGAAAAACTGGGGAAACTATTGGACGAAATGCCCAATATGTACGTGGAAATCGGTGCCGTCATTTCCGAATTGGGCCGCCAGCCGCGCATGGCCAACCGCTTTTTTAAAAAGTACCAGGACCGGGTGCTGTTTGGCAAGGATTCGTACCAGCCAAATGAATACCCCACCTACTTCCGCGTGCTGGAAAGCGACGACGAATATTTCCCTTACTACAAGCGTTACCATGCCTTCTGGCGCATGTACGGACTGGATTTGCCGGATGAAATTCTGAAGAAGTTGTATTATAAAAACGCGCTGAAACTGATACCGGGGCTGGATAAGAAGTTGTTTCCGAAATAGCGGCTTTTAGGTGTTTCCAAAAACCTGCCAACAACTTAAATATTCCATCCGATTTGAAGCAGAATCAAATATCCAATGCTACCATGCTGAAAGCCAGCCTGCTCGTCGGTACCTTAGACATCGCCGCTGTCCTTTATCACCAGCAGGCGAAAAGTGGTTTTGTAATGCTATGCAGGCAAGTCGTTTACAGGCGCTTCCACCAAATACATCTCCAGGTCGGTCTGGTGTTCGTTGAAGCGGCCATTGAGTTTGCAAACGAAATGATCTTTCACCAAGTGGTAGGTTGTTTCAGAAAGATTAACCTTGCCTACTGTGCCGTAGGTTTCCATGCGGGAAGCGATGTTGACGGTTTCGCCCCAAATGTCGTAAGCAAATTTTTTGATGCCCACAATGCCCGCTACAAGAGGCCCGGAGTGGATGCCAATGCGGGCTTCAAAGTAAGGTTGTTTGTTTTTTTGCTTTTCGATGGCGAGGTTTTTCATAAACGTCTGAATTTCCAGCCCCGCCATAATGACGCGCACCACTTCGTCGGTATCGCTGCTCAAAACGCCTCCAACACATAAGTAGGCATCTCCGATGGTTTTTATTTTTTCAAGACCGTGGCGCTCGATGATTTTGTCATAAGCAGAAAAACAGAGGTCAATTTCCGTGACCAATTCCTCCGGTTCCATCAACTCCGAAATGCGGGAAAAATTCTTGAAATCTGAAAACATCACCGTGGCAAGCTCGTGTCGCCGGGCTTTGACCGAGCCGTTTCGCTTCAGCTCCTCCGCAATGCCCGCGGGCAGGATATTGAGCAGCAGCTCCTCCGATTTTTTCTTTTCGCTTTCCAATTCCTGCGTGCGCACGCCCACCTGGCGCTCTAGTTCTTCTTCGCTTTTTTGGATGGTCATAATCCGGTACTGCAACCCGCCCCAAATGCCGCCGAGCAGCAACATGCCGCACAAGGTCTGGAACCAGGACGATTGGTAATACGCTTCTTTCACAATCACCCGGATGCGCAATTCCTGGCGGTTCCACTCGTCCTTGCTGTAGCGCGCGCGCACCCGAAAGATGTATTCGCCGGCAGGCAGGTTTTGGTAGCGCGCCACATTGGCGGTCGAAGGCAGCGACCATTCCTTGTCGTACCCCGCTAAGTAATAACTGAAGGTGTTTTGCGCCGGGTGTTTGTAATCCGCCAATGCAAAACTGAAAGAGAAAGATTTGTCGCGGTGCGTTAACACAAACTCTTCCATACCTGACAAGCCGTCGTTGTAATTGTAGAGGCTGTCTCCATCGTAGCGCATAAAATTCGTGAGCAGGATGGGCGTTTCGTGCGCCTCGCTTTTGCGATCAATGAAGTGCCTGCCGGGATAAAACGCATTCACCCCGTTCAGGCCACCAAAATACATGCGACCGTCGCGCGCGCGATAGAAAGAAATGCGGTTGAACTCGTTGGAAGACAGTCCGTCTTGCTGAAAAAAATTGGCGCAACCTTCTTTTTTCAAACTAAAACGGCACAGCCCGTTGTCGGTACTCACCCAGATGCAGGAATCGCCTTCCGACAGCAAACCGTTGATGAAATCGTTGGGCAGGCCATCGAGGGAGTTGAAGATACGCAATTGATTGTCGGGGAATTGCAGGCGGTGTACGCCTTTTGCGGTGGCTAACCAAAGCACGCCGTTTTCGGCTTCGTAAATCGAATTGATCTGGTTGTTGCTCAGTTTCACAGGGCTGCCCGCGCCAGTGTGATAGTGCGCCACACGACCATTGCGTTTGTCTATTTTGTAAAGGCCATCGCCGAGTGTTCCAACCCACAGGATATGCGCTTCGCGGCTCTGGTGCAGGAAGCTGATGTTGCCGTCGTCTTCCGCCCACTTGCCGCGCTTGTCTTTGAATTCGCTCAGCTTGCGCGTACGCGGGTCGTAGCGGTACAGCCAGTGCTGGTAGCCAAACCACAATACGCCTTCGTTGTCGGCAATGACGGCGCCGAGGTCAATGTTCGGTTTTTTAAAAATCGTATCCACCTTCAGCGTGGCGAGGTCAATGCGCAGGCCGTTGCCCGTCCAGAGCGCCTTGTCGTGGTAAGTGATGCCAAACGGGTAGTTGAAAAAATCGCTGGTCGGAAACAGCAGGCGGATGTTGTTGGTCTGGGGGTCGAGGACGTGGATGGAATTGTAGTAGGAAATGTAAATGCGCCCTTGTTCGTCTTCCGTGATGCCGCGTGTGCTGCAAAAGACGTTGTTGCAATATTCGCTGCCGCCGCTGAGGTAGTGCGTAAACAGGTTGTCGGCGGGAATAATTTTCACTGCGCCGAAGTCCGAAGCTACCCACAGCACACCGGAGCGGTCGCGGTAGATCTGCTTGTACAGGCAGGTATTTTTGATGAGCTGGCGCACCGGTTCGTCGTAGTCCGTTAATTTTCCGGTGTTGTTGTCGTATTGCAGTAGCATGCCCAATCCGCCGATCCAGACCTGCCCGTTTTTTTCCACCAGCAGCGAAGCGGCCAAGCCTGTCGCCCTGCGGCCAATTTCTGCGTTCAGCGGGTGCGGCTCAAAGCGGGGTGTTCCGCCTATGGGCATTTTGAACAGGCGGCCATTGGCCAGCAAAATCCAGAGCGCATCACGTTCGGCTTGCAACTGCACAATCCGGCTGTTTTGGCGAACGCCGCCACTGAGCGGGAGAGGCAGCTTTTGCAGGACATTGCCCTGGCGATCCAATTGCCACAATTCATTTTCGAAAGCGCCCACGTACACAAAGTCACCGAAGGCTGCAATGGGCCGGCGCGCGTAAGTCCCGGGTGCCTGAAACAACCGCTTGCATTGTTGCTGACCGGGGTTTGCTATCTGGATATAGGTTGCTGCCGTGCGTTCGTCGTAGGCCGCCATCCAGAGTTGTCCGGTGGGGTCGCGCATCAGGTTGTAGGGCGACAGCACTTCTCTGCGTGTGGCGTTGTTTTGATGGATGCGAATGGTGTCGAAGCGGTTACTTGCAGGCTGAAAGGTAGTCAGATAGCCGGGGTTGGACATAAAGATCGTCCCCTGCTCGTCCATCACCATGTCAGTAATGGCGTCGAAGGGCATGTCTTGTTGTCGGCTCAGGAATTCGTAGCCGTCGAAGCGGTTGAGGCCGTTTTTCAGGTTGGCAATCCAGATATAGCCCTCTCGATCCTGCAGGATTTTGGAGACAATGCGGTGGCTCAGCCCTTCGTCGAAGGCATAAACTTTGACATCGGCCAAACCGTATTGCGCCTGGAGCGGCCACACAAAGCCGCATACCAACAGGCAAGCGCTGAAAAAGTGTTTCATTCTGGTGCTCATCGTGTAGGATGAGCGAATGTACGGATTTTTTGGAAGGGAGGGGTGGGGTGGGGATTTGATTTGAGGATTTGAGGATTTGAGGATTTGAAAATCCCGCTCCCGCCATACGGGATAGGTTGAGCGGGACAAGTTTTGAAAATTAGCGGGCGGGGTAAACCTGGCTGGCGTGACGGGAAAATGTGGTTTTTGGGTATTTATTTACCACATCACCATGCACAAATCCCTATCTTTGGATACTTAATAGCGCTGCATTTAAAATAATAGACTTCAACCCTTACGATATGGAATACGACATCAAACTTTCCGGAACACCTTTTGACGAATTCCTTGCTAAAATACCAGTCACCTGAACAACAAACATCATGAAACACCTGATTTTCCTCTTCCTCCTCTCCCTCTCCGCCCTTTCTGGCTTTGCCCAAAAATCCCTTCCAGAAGACGTTGCCCAAAGCATACAAGAACGGATTGCAAACGGGCATTCCCCCAGCATCGTGGTTGGCATCATTGACAAAGACGGGCCGCAGTATTACGTGTTTGGGATCAAAACAGACGGTGGCGAACCCGTTAATGAACACACCATTTATGAAATCGGCTCCATCTCCAAGACCTTCACGGGTCTGCTGCTCGCAGACATGGTGGTGCGCAAACAACTGAAATTAGATGACCCTGCCCAAAAACACCTGCCCGTTTCTGTTACTCTGCCGGTTCAGAACGACAAACAAATCACCCTCGGGCATTTGTCCGATCATACCTCCGCACTGCCGCGGCTACCGGGCAATATGGAACCTGCGGATCCAGCCAACCCTTATGCCGATTATACGGTGGAGCAACTCTATGCTTTTTTGAAATCCTGCACGCTGACCCGCGACATTGGATCGGCCTATGAATACTCCAACTTAGCGCAAGGCTTGCTCGGCCATATCCTGGCACTCAAAGCCGGCAAATCCTACGAAGCACTGGTGGTAGAGCGAATTGCGTTGCCGCTGGGCATGGAAAACACCAAAATCACCTTCGACGACCGCATGAAAAAAAATCTGGCTATCGGGCACAGCGATGGCGCTCCCGTGGCCAACTGGAACCTTCCCACTTTAGCCGGTGCCGGAGCCATCCGCAGTTCCCTGCACGACATGCTGCGCTTCGTTGCGGCCAACGCAGGGCTTCAAAAAAGCAAGTTGTACAAGGCCATGAAATTGTCGCACCAACCCCGCCACGACAAAGTGGGCGGCGGCACGCGCGTCGGGCTGGGCTGGCATATCTCCAAAGGTGCTGAGGGCGACGTGGTCTGGCACAATGGCGGCACGGGCGGCTACCGCACCTTTGCGGGTTTTGTCAACGCAACCGGGAAAGGGGTGGTCGTGCTGACCAACTCCACCAAAGGTGCCGACGACATCGGTTTCCGGCTGCTGAATTCGGCAGCAAAACTGATCGAGGTCAAAAAATCCGGCGCAACGGCGCTCAAAAAAATTGCGGAGGCCAAGGGCGCGCAAGCAACCTGGAACACTTACCAGGATTTGAAAAACAACCAGCCCAAGGCATACGAATTCAATGAAGAGGAGCTCAATACGCTTGGCTACGAATACCTGCAATCGGAGAATACCCAAATCGCGCTCGTCGTATTTAAAATTAGTGTGGCCGAACACCCCAACTCCTCCAACGTCTACGACAGCTACGGCGAAGCCCTGATGAAAGACGGCCAGCAAGCTCCGGCCATTGAAAATTACAAAAAATCGCTGGAGCTCAACCCCGGCAATACCAATGCCGTGGACATGTTAGCCAAAATGGGCGTGGGAAAACCCTCAGAGCGACTTAAAGTGGACGAAGCCATTCTGGAATCATACATAGGCAATTACGAACTGGCAGCCGGCTTTTTCATCGTCGTCACCCGCGAAGGCAGCCAGTTGTTTGGCCAGGCAACCGGCCAGGGTAAGTTTGAATTGTTTGCCAAATCCCCCACAGAGTTTTACCTCACCGTGGTGGAAGCCCGGATTGTGTTTAATTCAAAAGACGGGCAGGTGGAGGACTTGACGTTGTTTCAGGGAGGGCAGGTGATTCCGGGGAAGCGGAGGAGGTAGTGTCTGTCTTTAGAGTCCGACTAAAGGAACAAGCTCTAACTAATTGTAATGAAAAAGAGAATAAAGATAATGAATAAATTGACTTTAAATCCAAAAAGACTTTTCCTGCTCGATGGCCTGGGGGCTTTTTTGACCGCCTTTTTTTTAGGAGTCCTATTGACCAAATTCAACGAATACTTTGGAATGCCTCAAAAAACACTGAATATCCTGTCTGTAATTGCCTTAGTTTTTGCTTTTTATTCCATTTTTTGCTTTTTTTTCGTTGGCTCCAACTGGCGGACTTTTCTTAAAATTATTGCTGCGGCTAACCTGCTTTATTGTTGCCTGACCGTTGTGCTCGTCATTAATTTTTATTCCAGCCTAACCTTTTTGGGGGTCAGTTATTTCCTGCTTGAAATCGTTGTGATCTGCGGAGTGGTATTTGTTGAGATACGCTCCTAAAGACAAATACTACTTCGGCGTTTCCAATATTTTCCAGATTTCCCCTACAATGTGTTTTTTATTACGCATTGTCCAATAATCCGTGTGGCCGCCGGGGTAAACTGGAATAAAATTCCGTTTGCTGACCTTGATGTCTTTGATGCCTTTGCCAAATACGCCCTGCAAAGGCCCGCCGATATAGTCGGATGCATAATAAATATTCGTCCATTTTGTGACGGCAAAAGGTGATGAATGGTTGAAGTGTTTAACGGTAAACGGGTGCGCTACGCCTTCAATAGAAAAGTTTTCAGATTTGACAATATTGGTCGTATCCGGTTTTTGAAAACGCGGCGGACAGGTTGGGTATTCCCGTTGTTCTTTTAATTTTTCAAATAACCCTTTTTCATACACGAATAAATGCCCGGCGTGGGTCAAGGGCGAACCAATGGTGATCAGGTCGGTGATCAACCATTTGTTGCCAATGGTTTTCAAATATTCATAACCGTGTTGTTGCGCAGCCTGAAAATCTTCGACCTTAGCTTTGTCTTCCGATAGCAGTTTAGACGTAGTTTCCGACGATTCCAACAAATCGAGCTTGCTTTTATCCGGCCCGCTGTAGACCGCATAAAATTTATTCGGGTCAAAGCTTTTATAATATTCATTCCAGAGAAACTTCACGAGGTCATACGCGATGACGCTGCCAAGGCTGTGGCCGACCAAAATAATCCGGTCGTATTTGCCCGACTCGTGTAGCCTTTTGAGCAGACTGATGCCTTCCATCCGGATGTTTCTTCGCTCCAGGATATTTCCGGGTGCCGGATCGAGGTAGCGCGCAGCGTCGCCCAAATAATTAAACAATAGTTTCGTAAAAAAAGCAAGAATAAATGTCGCAATCAAGCCGGTAGATATGGTGGCTATCTTTTGAAAAATATTTGCAAATCCGTATTTGTAGGTAAAATATACCCCTGGGACAAGTGCGGCAAGCGTGATCAGCCACAGGAAAATAAATACGGGCAATAATCTTCGCGAAACGCCGCCCGGACGCCGGAAAATAACCCGCTGCATCCAGTCTTTGATGTGGGCGTAATTGGTATTCCGCATGTGGTGCGCCCAATAGAATTCATAAAAATCCGTAGTCGGGTGATTCCTGCCCTGGCGCATCGTCAATTTCCGGGTTTCGTAATTGCCCGAATCGGTGTCGGGTTTGTCCCAAAAAAGCACTTCGTCTGGCCGCGCCAGCTTCATAGCTTTCAGGTACTCAGCGACCGATTCGACAAAACTTCTCAGCGTGATAATCGGGCGTTGTTCGCCGATTCCGTGGATGAGCACGACGGCTTGGCGTTTTTTTGTGGTTGGGTTCATAATGAGCTATTTATGTTGCCGGAACAGCCATGCCATCATCATCGGGTCGCTGTATGCGCCAATCCACGAGAAATGGCCCACTTCCGGGTATTGTGTAAAGCCCGGATGCGCGCCAGCCTTGGTCAGGGCGCCAACCATCTCAAATGAAAACCCCGGGTTTACGGCACCATCTTCTGCGCCGGTGAAAATCCAGATGGGAATATGGGAAATTGTGGGGGCTTTTGACACGTCGCCTCCTCCGCAAACGGGTACTGCCGCCGCAAACAAGTTCGGGTGCCGTGCAATGGCGTCAAAGGTGCCAAAACCGCCCATTGAAAGCCCGGTAATATAAATCCGACTCGTATCAATTGGAAGCGTTTTTGCCGCCTTTTTAACCAATTCGACTAACAGTTCCATCGGTTTGGCGGCAGCAGGCTGTAGCAAAAGCTCCCGGTTGTCCCCTCCTGAAAAGTTAGACCAGCTTATGCCCGCCGGGCATTGCGGGGCGATGACAATGGCAGGATATTGCTTCATGTTTTCGTCTGAGGCGAAATTCATCACGCCCCATTTCAATTGCGCTTCATTGTCGTTACCGCGCTCTCCCGAACCATGTAAAAACACGACGAGCGGAAATTTTTTGGCCGGGCCATAATCCGGCACAAGCTGCCTGTAACGCAAAGTGTCGCCTTTGCCGTTGAGGTATTGCTCGAAACTAAACAGGGATTGTTGTGAAAATAGGCTGGTTATGCTTCCGCAACAAATAAGCAGCCCCAGAATGACAGGCAGTGTTGATTTTCGTTTTTTCATCTTTTGTCGTTTTTGGCTTGTTTCACCTAGTCCAAATCTATGCATTCTTTCGGGTTTTGAATACTTTCCGGCATGCGAATTTTTATAATCAATGAAGAAAGGATGGTCAGTCCTCCAATTAAAAAAATGGCGTATTCAACCCCGAACAAATCGGCCGTAATGCCTGAAATGACGGCCCCGAAAGCGTACCCCAAATCCCGCCAAAGCCGGAAGGTGCCAATGCTTTCAGCCCGCTGTTTAGGGCTTGTCGCCTGAGCGATGGCCGATAAAAAGGTCGGATAAACGAGGGCTGTGCCCAAACCTAAAACGGTGGAAAGGGCGGCCAGCATAAAAAAGCTGCTGCTGAAAGGAATCCACAAAATGGCCAACCCCTGCAACAACATCCCCCAAAACAACATGGATTTTTTGGAATAAATATCTGACATTTTTCCGGTAAACAATTGCCCGATGCCCCAGACTGTCGGGTAAATCGCCGTGATGATCCCGATGTTTTGCGCGTTGTAATTGAGGGACAACAAAACGATGGGAAGCAGCCCCCAAATCATACCATCGTTCAGGTTATTGATCAATCCTGCCTGCGTGATGGAACTCAACGTCTTGTTTTTCAGCGTCGTTTCAAGGAAGACATTGCCGAGTGGTTCGCGCTTGTCGGTGGCGCTCTCTTTGTGAACAAAGGCCCGGGTGTCCTTCACAAAAAATAAAGTCAGCAACAGCCCGGCGATGGAAAGGAACACGCCAATGTAAAATGGATACGGGGTGATGCCGTATTGGTTGGCTACATAACCGGATAAAAAAGCAACGATTCCAACCGCAAAATAGCCTGCAAATTCGTTCAGGCCCATCGCAAGCCCCCGGTCTTTTTCGCCAACCAAATCAATTTTCATGACCACAGTGCTGCTCCACGTTAAGCCCTGGCTAATCCCCAATAATAGGTTTGCGAAAATTACCCAGAGCCAGGATGGCGCATAGATGAGGATAAACGGAATCGGGATGGCTAAAACCCAGCCCAAAAGCAGGAGGTTTTTTCGTCCGAATTGATTGGCTAACCGCCCCGTAAAATAATTGGTCAAGGCTTTTGTGATTCCAAAAGCGGTAATAAATGACAAAATGGCTGTTTTGGAGGCTACGCCAAATTCAATTTCAGCAAAGGCCGGAAAGATCGTCCTTTCCATGCCGATCATGCCGCCTACAAAGGCGTTCACAATCACCAAAATGGTGAACTGCCGCCAGTTTTTTTTGAGTCCAAGCTGAATTGAATCCATGAGTTGCAGGGATAATTTTGTGATTGATTGAATTCTGTCACAAAAGTACCGGGCGCTAATTCCCTATCCTTTTACATTTGTTAAATAATCAACGTGGCTCTGATTCTGCTCAAACTAACCTGCGTAATCCCCAAATAGGAGGCGATGTATTTTAGCGGAACCCTTTGCAAAATATTCGGCGTCTGGGTCAGCAAGGCCAGGTATCGCTCTTTCGCGGAATGAAACTGGATGCTTTCGACCCGATTTACGGTTTCTACATAGCCGTCTTCAAATATTTTCCGGAACAGGCGTTCTATCTCAGGAAAGACATCGTACAGCGCAAACAGGCGGGTCGCATCAATGGCAATAATTTCCGAATCTTCCATGACTTCAATGGCTTTCCGGGAAGGTTTGTGGGTAAAAAGGCTCTCTACCCGAATGACGAGGTTGTTTTCAAAGGCAAAATATTCTGTAACATCTACCCCATCTTTGTAATAATGAATGCGTGCAGACCCTTTGCTGATGGAATAAATCGTTCGACAGGTATGCCCGACGGGCTGTAGCGTTTCATTTTTTTTAATGAAAATCGGACTCGTTATCGCTGCAATAGCCTGAATGGCTGGCGTTGAGATATGGTGGTATTTCTCAAAATATTGAATCAGGGATGTGGGTAAGTGCTCCATAGTATTGATTTATTTGTGCGGGTTTTAGCGTTGCAAACGCTCACCAGCATGGCTGTATTTATTATTGTGGTCAGGGCTGGGTGAGTATGGGAAAAATAGGGTCAGCAGGGAACTGGAAAGACTCTGTTCAAGCAAGTTAAAACCACCTACAAGTCAAAATTTGGCAAGCCCAGAGAGTCATAAAACTTATTAAATGATTCACAAATGCTTCTATTGTATAAGTTCAAATAATCATCTTTCTCAATATAGCTTAATATCGCACTGACATCTCCTTTTTTCTTGTCATATTTTTGATTAACCGTTTGAAATATCCTGTCTAATACAACCGAAGGTTGAAAAAAAGTGTGTTGCGGATCATACTTCCTCAATAGAATAGCCAATACTTTGTTTAATTGCCTGTGAAGTTAAAAGAGGATTCATCTTCTTAAAAACCGCGCCAAAGCCTAATATCCAAGATTCTATCTCCATAATAGAAAAGTTAAAAATCGAAATCTTTACCATTTTTATCTCATTGGAGTATATAGTCAGAAGAAAAGAAGTCAAAATTAGAGAGACCAGTAAACCTGAATCGGTCAAATATTTCGCTATTGGTCATCCTATTCATTGCCTCAACAGTCTTGCCTTGCCTTGTCAGGATCGTCCAATACTCTATATCAATAGCATCCATAAGAAAACTATCATTGGATGTAGTAATAAGTTGAATCTGTCTATCAATACATTTATCAAAAATTAGCCTACCCAGTTTGGTTGCTCTATCATAGTCTAATCCTTCGCATAAGTCATCAATAATAATTGTTGCCGGCCTTTTTCTATTAATTAAATATTCTACGTAAATAATCACAGCCAATGCTCTAAACATTCCCTGTGAAAGTTTAAAATGTGGGATTGCCTTTGCAATATTATTCTCTTTAACAAAAAGAATAGGCATGTCCGATCTATCTTGTATAGAAATACCAGAAATATCGTATCCTATTGAATTGAAATCTTCCTGAACACGAATTTTACTCTCTCTTTTCAATTGTCTAAATAAAGTTGGAATATCCTCGACCGCTGTCAGTAAGTCATATTCTTGCTGATTTAGCATAGCAAAAGGGCTGATATTTCCAAACTTGAAGCCAAGTGATTGATCTGCCCAATTGGCAATATCTTCAAGAAAAGGGTATTTCCTGACATCTCTATTTGTGTGAAGCGTTAGCTTGTTTTCAGGAGGAAATACGAGTTCATTGTTATTTGTTACTTTATTCTTTATATGCACACTACCATCGTTGTGCCTGAATAAAACCCTTTCTCCATTCACAGAAATAAATTCTGCACTTACCTTACCTTCATCTATAAATTTTGTTGCAAAATTAAATTGTATTAAATCCCCAGATTGATTAATAAACTCTGTATCCCATCTACTACCCCAATTTAATGATCTCCTTTGGTTAATCATTTTCACAAGTAAATCTATTGTTGACAATGTTCTTGATTTACCTGTTGAATTTCTACCCACAACTAAGTTGGCATCCCTTAGTGTTAAGTTATTAAGTTCCCAGTACGGGTCTTGATATGATAATTTAGTTAACTTCATGTTTCAAATATTGCATTGTACGTCGGTCATTTCTCGCACCTCAAATATCAATTCAACCACGCTTTACTGATCATAGTCAGCTTTAAGTACCCCACAAAGCAGTAATCTACTGCCAAGCGAAGTTACCCATTTTTCCCAAACCCATCCACCCGACCGCCGGCGAAATTTCCGACAAACTTATCCTAACTTTGCCACCCTTACAACCACCCTTGAATGATCTTAGGAATCTCAGCATACTACCACGACGCAGCCGCAGCCATCACAAAGCACGGGCAAATCATCGCTGCGGCTTAGGAGGAATGGTTTTTCCGTAAAAAAAACGACCCGGGTTTTCCTGCACAGGCCGTCCGGTTTGTGCTGGAACAGGAGTATGAGGGAAAGGATTTGAAGCATCCGTGGTGAGGGTATTGGTTTCAGTGGATCATGGGAATGGTTTTATGCCAGCTGGTGAATTCCTGTTTATATTTTAATAGAGTTCCAGGTCGGTTTTTAATAAGCTTTCTATTCACTTCACCTTTTTGCGTTTGGATTCTATAAAAATACCCCCCAATAGTTAGGTGTGTTAACTTTTCTTAAATCATCTATTGCAAGTGAGCCATTTTCATTATCCACGCCATTGCCCGCATCAAATTGGGTACTGTTGGCGGATTCTGGGGATTTTTAGACAGCCCGGGCTTTACTCTGATTGGGTTTTACTGAGCGTGTCGTAAATAACTTCCCCGTTTGTGCGATTGCTTTTCCCATACGCTTTCAGTAAATAAATCAAGATTTTTAAAAATTGATGGGTACCTCTTCCGAGGTCGCAACACTTCTTTTTGTCTGACCTGATCCAGACGAAACCAATTCACCTATTTTACAACCATCAATTTTTACACCCATGAATCTCCGTTCAATTAAATCCCATGTAACATTTTTTTCCTTGTTGCTGATGATTGCCCTGTTTTCAGCAACATCCACGCAAGCCCAGACCAAAGAGCCGGCGAAAACCATTAAAGGCAAAGAAAACAATGGTTTTTTGAAAACCGAATGGCCCCAGGACAACTCTCCCGGCGATATGAATGAATGCTTTGACAATGACCTTGGCGGTAAACTTTCTTTTGGAAACCCAGATAACATCACCTTACCTACCCCCGGTCCGAATGAACTGGAATTCGATTTATTCGGCTGTTTGACGCCTTCAAATATAGATTACGACGACCTTTTTTCTTTTCACGTACCGGAAGGCTATGCCTTAGCTTCTATGAGGTTTGTGGCGATGGGGCCGTTGTTTGATACGCCACTTAATTTCTACTTCTGGCATGGTGCCGATGCGCAACCCGTATTCGAGCCTGATGTTTCCATCACGGGCATTCACGACAACGAAGTCCCCACCGGCAACCTCATAGCCTCTTTGAATACGCCCCTGCCTTCGGGCTGGTACACGGGCTGGATTGAAATTGGGATCCCTTTTTCCACAACCTCTTACCGGTTGGTTTTTACCCTGGAATGCGCCGACAATGTCCTGCCATCTTTCAGCAGTGGGGCAGGCAGTCTTGATGCAAATTTAGACTGCGCTGATGCAGCGAGCCTTGAAGCGGTACTCGATCTGGAACCCGAAGGTTTCGACATTGGCGGTGGCGAAATAAAATTCGACGTCATCGAAGACGTCACGACCGACGGCGACTGTAGTGGTACTTACACCCGCGTTCGCACCTGGCAAATCACGGATGCCTGCGGCAATGTGGGCGCTGAAAATTTCATACAAACCATCACGGTCAACGACAATAATTCGCCGGTTTTAGATGTGGCAGACAGCGAAATCGTCATCACAGACCCCGATGGTTACACCCTGACCAATAATGATGTCATCGTGGATGCTTACGATGCCTGTAGCGCTGTAACCATTGAAATAAGCCCTGCAAACCTGACCTGCGCTGACCTCAATACGATCGTTCCAGTTACGGTCACGGTCACAGATAACTGTGGAAATCAGACCCAGAAGGTGGCCAACATCACGGTGACCGAAGATACCGGAATTAAAGCGCCCTGGAGCAACGACAACATTGGCAATACGGCAAATGGCAGCGCCACGCAACCGGTTTGCTCGGGCAACCTAATCATCAAATCGAAAGGGTTTTCTACTCCCCAAAGCGACGTTGGGCACTACGTCTACGTTGACTTGTGCGGCGACGGCGAAATCACAGCCCGCGTTACCAGTTTAGCGCCGGTTGGCGGATGGGCGGGTGTGATGATCCGGGAAAACCTGATGGTTGGTGCGAAAAAAATGGCGGTCAGAACCAATGGCGTCAACACCATTCGTCGCGATGTCCGCACAGCAAATAACGGTACGACACAAACCCAGCAGTCATTGATTGTGCCCGGCCAGCATTGGCTGCGCGTTAACCGGACGGGGAATACACTCAACGCCTATGCTTCTCCCAATGGCCAGCAATGGTCTTTCATCGGCGCAGCGCCTGTTGCGATGGGCAATTGCGTACTGATGGGGCTATTTGTGGAAAGCAGCAACAATAACATCGAAGTTACGGGGACTTTTGACAACATCACCATCTCCGGCGGTGTCCAGCCTTTGATGGCACCTGAATCAGAATTCGTAACCGCCCAGGAAATGTTAACGCCCGATCCTGGCAGCCAAAACGCCACAGACGGCACCGGGTTACCCAAAACTAAAGCGGCTCAAGCCCCTCAACTCAAGGCCTACCCCAATCCGACGACTGGCATTTTTAACCTCGACCTGAGCAGCTTTGTCGGTCAGGAAGTCGTGGTACGCATCTTTGATGCAACGGGAAAAGAACATATATCCAGAGCAATTACGGCTGCTTCAGCCACAGAAGAATTCGACCTCAGCGCTTTAACACCGAGCCTGTATCTGGTTCGCGTGGAAGCCAAAAATGGTCAGATGCAAACACTTAAATTGGTGTTCGGAGACGCTGTCAGGTATTAATGAAGGGGTAAACCTGATTGCGATAATGGCTTTGCAGCCCGGCTCAAATAGCCGGGCTTTTTTTGTACCGCCGAACTCCAGTTCGACGAACACCAAGGTTCTTAATGATCGCCGAATCGGAGTTCGGCGGTACAAAGCCCATACCGCTGAGATCCAGTTCGGAGAACCCCAAAAACTGCGTTCGTAATGATCGCCGAATCGGAGTTCGGCGGTACAAAACCCGTACCGCTGAACTCCAGTTCGGAGAATCCCAAAAACTGCGTTCTTAATGATCGCCGAATCGGAGTTCGGCGGTACAAAACCCGTACCGCTGAGATCCAGTTCGGAGAACCCAAAAACTGCGTTCGTAATGATCGCCGAATCGGAGTTCGGCGGTACAAAGCCCGTACCGCTGAGATCCAGTTCGGAGAACCCCAAAAACTGCGTTCGTAATGATCGCCGAATCGGAGTTCGGCGGTACAAAACCCGTACCGCCGAACTCCAGTTCGGAGAACCCAAAAAGTGTATTTGTAATGATCGCCGAATCGGAGTTCGGCGGTACAAAACCCGTACCGCTGAGATCCAGTTCGGAGAATCCCAAAAGTGCGTTCGTAATGATAGCCGAATCGGAGTTCGGCGGTACGGGGCTTGTGTGGTACAATGAGCTATTTTAGCAGCTCCAACAACTCCGGGTGGCAATAACTCCATTCCCAATCCTGCCAATTTGCCACCAATCCTGCCTTTACCGGGTTATTCAGAATGTACCATAGAATTCTTTCAAACTCGTTTTTTTGATAGTGCGTGGAGCCCTCCACTAAATGATCATAACTTTCTTTTTCCCAAAAAGGGCCAGATCTGCCGAGTATTCGATTTGCCTGAATTCCTGAAAATTTCTTGGCGCTTTGTAGCACTTTCCAAAGTATAGGGGCATCTTCCATTTGGGTTAGCAAAAGATGAACATGGTTGGACATAATGCAGAAAGCCCACAACTTGTAATAACGATCGGCCCAGTGATGAAAACTACTTGTCACCAATTGTGCGATATCCGGCTGTTTTAGCCAATGCGGCTCGTTTAGATTTTTTTCCAGAAAATCATCATACCGCTCAAAATACTGCGATTCTTCTTCCTGCTTTTGCTTATGGTACATTGCTTTCCGGATTTCCTGCATCTCCACAGGTAAATCTAAGTATTGAACGCCATCCTTTTCCCTGCGTTCTACTTCAATAGCTTTCATTATTTCTCTGTGCTCTTCCTGTAAACGTTTAATAACTGATATGGGAATAGAGCCAGATAATCGGAAGGTGATGAAAAAGGTGCCCCCTTGAGGCTGTAGATGTGGCAGGTTCCTTCTGTAAAAAAAATTGTCTTCCATGGTTATTTGTTTGCGTCTTGAAATAGTATTATTACATATCACTGAGATCCAGTTCGGCGAACCCTAAAACTGCGTTCGTAATGATCGCCGAATCGGAGTTCGGCGGTACAAAACCCGTACCGCTGAGATCCAGTTCGGAGAACCCAAAAAGTGCGTTCGTAATGATCGCCGAATCGGAGTTCGGCGGTACAAAACCCGTACCGCTGAGATCCAGTTCGGAGAACCCAAAAAGTGCGTTCGTAATGATCGCCGAATCGGAGTTCGGCGGTACAAAACCCGTACCGCTGAGATCCAGTTCGGAGAACCCAAAAAGTGCGTTCGTAATGATCGCCGAATCGGAGTTCGGCGGTACAAAACCCGTACCGCTGAGATCCAGTTCGGAGAACCCAAAAAGTGCGTTCGTAATGATCGCCGAATCGGAGTTCGGCGGTACAAAACCCGTACCGCTGAGATCCAGTTCGGAGAACCCAAAAAGTGCGTTCGTAATGATCGCCGAATCGGAGTTCGGCGGTACAAAACCCGTACCGCTGAGATCCAGTTCGGAGAACCCAAAAACTGCGTTCGTAATGATCGCCGAATCGGAGTTCGGCGGTACAAAACCCGTACCGCTGAGATCCAGTTCGGAGAATCCCAAAAGTGCGTTCGTAATGATCGCCGAATCGGAGTTCGGCGGTACAAAACCCGTACCGCTGAGATCCAGTTCGGAGAACCCCAAAAGTGTATTTGTAATGATCGCCGAATCGGAGTTCGGCGGTACAA
>Ga0163147_10000320_pt1 | contig 75637 bp, 63 predicted proteins | sample OliLakLV19MP6G1_FD_148597 | JGI IMG/M metagenome (GOLD analysis project Ga0163147, IMG submission 148597) | Freshwater microbial mat bacterial communities from Lake Vanda, McMurdo Dry Valleys, Antarctica- Oligotrophic Lake LV.19.MP6.G1 | ecosystem: Environmental > Aquatic > Freshwater > Lake >... | reverse complement strand
CGTACCCCCACCGCGACGCCGACGCTGCCCGCCATCGGCGGCGACCCTGGACCTGACGCAGTAACTGCTTGCACGCTTGACCGTAATGACATCAACCTTGTTCCAACGCCGACACCTTAATCGAACGGAATGGATGGTTAACATGACGAAAAGACAATGGTTTTATCGAGTAATACTCACGTTCGCCTGTAGTTTATTGATCATGCCGTTCGTGAACGCCATTCAAGCACAAGAAACTCGAACTATACTCCTAACATCCGATCTCGATTGGGGTTTACCAGGTGATATACGTTTTGCACTATCTCAAGAAATTCTCCAAAGCATATTTCAGCAGCATCCAGGATGGTGATCACTATGAAAATCAGCGTTTTTACCCGTTTCTTGACCGTGCTGAGTCTATTGCTGCTGTTTTCTATGTCTCAACTCAGTGACGCACAACAGGGACAAGCAAACTCATCCATTATTTGGGAATTATCGTGGAATGCCAACGGAACACGGATGGCGGGTGCAAACTCAGACGGAAATGTCTATATATGGGATCAAAATGGTAACTTGCTGCGCGAATTATCGGGACACACGGGAAGTGTCAATAGTGTGAGCTGGAATCCCAACGATAATAACATCCTTGCTTCTGCTGGAAGTGGAGAAGGTCTCATTATTGTTTGGAATTCAGAAACAGGTCAGTTAATCCGTATACTGGACATGACCGAGTTTTCTGATAATTGGTCTCAAGGAATTTTTGAACTCCGTTGGAATCCCTCTGGAACTAGAATTATCGCCGCTGGTTTCGATGTCTTTCAGGTATGGGAAACAAGCAATTGGACGGCGGTAACGGATACGATAACGGGTAGTTTGTATGCAATAGAATGGAATGTAGACGGCTCATTTGTTTTAGCAGCAGGCATTTATGACGTTTTCCAAGTCAGCTTCCAACCTTTAGTATTCACAGATGAGGTTGATCCGAGTTGGTATCCTGTAAATGCGTTGAGCTGGCATCCTGATGAGCAAACATTTGCTGCAATTGGTCGCACTCGTTCAACCTTAACCCATTGGAGCATTTCTCCTCTCATGCAAACCTCGCTTATCAATCTAAGCGCACCACCAACGGATGTGGAATTTTTAAATACGACTTATGCAGCCGTTTCGTTGGAAAATGGTGAAGTGCTAATAATCGACCCACAAACGGGTCAAATTGCCGACCAGTTTATGTTCAACACGGAATTGACTACGATTGCGTGGAATCCAGTCTATGGCATTCTTTCAGTTGGCGGTGTTGCTTCCGAGCAACCGGGTCAGGAATTAGGATTACTTGGATTAGTACCCTCATCATCTATTTCCACGCCGACACCAACACCAACGTTGACCATTACCCCAACTGCTACTTCTACACCTACGTCCACATCAACCCCAACCGCCACCGCGACCCGCACACCGACCCGCACGCCGACCGCGACGCCGACGCCCGCCATCGGCACGATCCAGTTGAGCGGCGTTCCGGCGACGGTTCAGCTCAACGAGACGACGCGCGCATGGTTGACGTACACGTTCACGCTCAGTCAACGCCCCGTGCAGCCGTACTAATATCATCGAATTCGTCCATACGTAATACGCTGATTGGTATTGATGAAGATTGTTTAAATTGGGAGACTGGAGATGAAATCTTACTTCCAAGCGGGAGTAAACCTTGTCCATTTACGTGGGGAAATTATTCAATTTTTCCAGCCGTTGCGGTACCTCGCATGACCCCCCCCAATCAAGTAAACGTTACCGATTTAACTGAAATACCCATATATTTCACAAACGTTTACTTTAACGTTACTGGAGGTAGCGAAATGGGACTCGAAATTCGATTTGCTGTCAATGGAAGTGGAATTTCGTCTGGGTTTCTTTCAAGCAGTTTCTTTATCTTGACAATAGACCAACGCGACATACTTTTCTGTGGTTCAAGAAACGATGGTCGTCGTCTTTGGGTGATTGACGGTACATACGCTAATTATCCGTTGTGTAGAGTAACTAGACCGTCTGATGCGCCAGCGGACCTCAACGCTAATCAATAATTAGGATACAGGTGAGAAAGATGATGGTTAAAGCTATGTATAAAAGATTGTTAATTATCACACTGTTTGTGATGATGCTTCAAGTTCTTTTAACTTCGCATTCGCAGCAATATGTTGTAACTAATGGTCAAATCGCTTTTACATCAAATCGAGATGGTGAATACGAAATATATACAATGAATTCAGACGGAAGTGGTTTGAGGCGTTTAACATTCAACAACGCTTTGGATTTATATCCAGATTGGTCACCAAATGGTAATACGCTAGTATTTCAATCCAATGTTGACGGACCAGGCGACATTTTTTCTATCAACATAGATGGAACAAACCTAACCAATCTAACCATGACACCAAACGAAAGTGAGGGGATGCCTAGTTGGTCACCGTTCGGAGATAAAATTGCCTTCACTCGATCAACCGCGTCTGGAGCAGATATCTTTGTGATGAATACCAATGGTAGTAACATTGAGAAAGTTATTGATGGAGAGAACGAAGGGTACAATTTATATCCAACTTGGTCTGCAAACAATAATCAGCTCGCATTCGTCTCTTCTAAAGAGCTAATCACAAATAATTCAACGAGTGGATTATTCGATCTCAAAATCTATGATCTAACTACTGGGAGTCAAACAAATATCGGATTAGTGGAAACTTACGGTAATCCCGATTGGTCATGGACGACCAATAAAATAACATATTATAATTTATCATTATATTATACATCTATTGAGTTAATATTGCCAGATGGTTCAGGCAGAGCAATCCTTAATAACCAAACTTTCCCAGATCAACCGCTACCTTATCCACGTGCTGATGAAAATGCCTCTTGGTCATCCGATGGAAATCTTCTCACTTTCGATTCAACCCTTTACTCAGACACTGACCCCAATTATTCTGACCGCGACATCTACGTGATGAATGCGGATGGAACAGGCGTCACTAATCTCACGCCAAACACAACTTTTAACGATATTCAGCCGGATTGGCAGCCTATATTTATAGAAGTTACTGCTACACCAACTTCAACTGCAACAAACACTTCAACCCCAACGCCAACTTCCACCTTTACACCAACAAATACCGCTACATCAACCCCCACCCGTACCGCCACCGCAACTCAGACTCCGACGCGCACGCCCACCCGTACCCCCACTGCGACGCCGACGCCTTCCATCGGCACGATCCAATTGAGCGGTGTCCCGGCGACGGTGCAGCTCAACGAGACGACGCGGGCATGGTTGACCTACACATTTACGCTCAGTCAGCGCCCCGTCCCAACGACGGGATCATCGCACGCGGCGTTCCGGCTCAGCGTGACCGATCCAACAGGCATCATGGGCGTGTCGAATATTCGCATCAGCGGGACAACGGATCCGTGGGTGAGTAACAATTACACCATCGATCAGAGCAACTGGGATAAGACATTCGAAATCCGCATCCGCGCGCTGGATAACACGACCAATACAAATGGCGTGCAGGGCTACATAGTGCATCGCGTCATCGAAACGACCGCGCCTGTGTATATCCCCGACAATTTTCCGCTCAACGTCACACTGGCATCGGGGACGTATCGGCGCACCGATGGCACGTATTTCACGGGCAGCAACGACACGAGCGCGGCGGCGACCAGTCGCAACGTGATTCGCTTCACGGTGGTCGGGGAGAACGACTAGCCGTCTGACGCACTATCGAGCGCCGCCGTGATGCGATCCAGTAAGTGATCCGTCGCTTGTTCCAACACCTTATCGGAAAGCGCGAGCCTAGCCAACGCCTGACTTTGCAGGATGCTCGCCAAGCCATGCACGCTCGACCACACGAACAACGCATCGAGCGCCGTTTGTTCGGCATCGACGGGTTGGTTTTGCGTGTGCCGCATCGCCGTAATGCCGTCGTGCAGCATCGCGAACGCATGGCGCGCATTGTTCATCATAGTGGGGTGCTGCTGCGGATTGGGCAGGGACGTGGCGAACATCAGGCGATACTGTAATGGGTGCGTGAGCGCGTACCGGAAATAAGCGCGCCCCATCGCCTCCATATCAGAGGCGGCGTCGTTCCCATGCATCGAGTCATCGAGATACTGTGCGAATGCTTCAAAACAACGGCTGACGATTTCTGCCAGTACATGATCGCGGCTGGCAAAGTGTTTATACGGCGCCTGATGCGAGACCCCCAAGCGCCGTGCGATTTCGCGCAAACTCAAACTTTCGATGCCTGTGGCTTCGATGATCACCAGCGCCTCTTGAATGCACGCCTCACGCAGATCGGTATGTTTGGGGGTGCGCGCCATAAATTATCCTTCATCGGGAAGTGCGATGGCGGGTTGGTTGTCGCCGCCTAAACGCCGCCGCGCGGTCGAACGCTTGCCGGTCGCCGGAACGTGTTCGACTGCGTTTGCCAATCCAAAACGCGGCATATTGACATAGACAGCTTCGTACTGCCCGGCGTGGACTACATAGGTCTCGTGAAACACCCCAACGATATCGCTTTTTCCGACTTCTTGATTAAAGCGTTTCCACGCCGGAAAATGCGGATCATCCGTGTTACGTGCGAATGCTTCGAGATGCTCGAATGAGCGCCAATATTGTACCAGCAGCACAGCGGGCGGTGAGAAATAGACGCGACTGCTCAACATGCCTTTCTCTGGGTGTGTATACAGCTCGCGGAGCATCGGTGGCATGGCGCTAAACACAGGCAGCCATCGGCGCACTGCCAACGGTTTATTGATTGACATGCCGATCAAAAAGACGACGAACGACTCGTCGGTATGTGCTGCAAAGCGTCCGGGAAATATAGCGGGCATTTAGAGAACTCCTGTGTGGATTTGCGATGTTTGTTAAGCCCTGCTTGTGTCGCGTGTGCAGCCATTTCGCGTCCGGTGCCATCCGACGCGCCAGTGATGAGTGCCCACGATTCGTATTTTTCCCGCCATTGATCGCGTTTTTTGCTGGTATTCGACACAGCGATCTCCTTCAGTTGACACTGTCTACCACAATAATCTCAATAGTTGACACTGTCAACTACTTGCTAAGTCGGGAAAAGTCTCGCGTAGCTTCGCTTAGTTTTGTGCAACATATACCAAATGAGCGTACGATAAGTTAAATTCTGTTGACACGGACTACATTACAGTTATACTCAGGCTTAGAAACAGATAGTTAGAGTGAAGCGCAAAACGAAAAAATCTTTGGTAAACATTTATTGCGCGCTTCACCGTGCGACGCCTCGTGGTTACGAGGCGTTTTTTTTTGCGTAAATCACACTATCCAACGCTAAAATAGAGTGCCTAACCCAACCACGTCCGCAAAGGATGACCAATGACGAAACAACGCGCGATGTACGGCACCTGGAGCAGTTCCGTTGAGCCCAAACTGCTGGCGGGCGCACTGAAGCTGCAAGATGTCATGTGGGCGAGCGATGGCGAAACGCTGGTATGGTCAGAAACGCGGACATTTGCAGGCGGGTCGCAGAACGTTTTGGTCGTACAGCGTCCCGGCGATTCCCCGCATGACTTGACCGAGACGCAAATGAGCGTGCGTGGTCGTATCGGTTACGGTGGGGGTGATTTCAGTGTGCATGGCGAACACGTCTATTTTGCGGGCAATGCCGGACGTTTATATCGACTCGCGCTTGCGGGCGGACGCCCGACGCCGATTACGCCCGCATTTGGGGTCGCGGCATCGCCTGCTGTATCGCCGCAGGGTGATTGGCTCGTTTACGTCCACCATTATGAAGGCGTCGATGGCTTAGCACTGGTCGATATCGACGGCAGTCACTTTCCGCGCAAATTTGTATACGGCAGTGATTTCATCATGCAGCCGACCTGGAATGCTGACGGTACGCAGCTTGCTTTTATCACCTGGGATTTTCCCAATATGCCCTGGGATGGCACGCAGCTAAAACTGACACGCGTACAGTACGACGAACACGGCGTCCCGTATGCCGAATTTCCGCATGTGATTGCGGGCGACAAGGATACGTCGGTTTCATGTCCGGTTTTTTCACCCGACGGTACAAAACTGGCATACATCAGCGATCAATCGGGCTGGTCGCATATTTATCTATACGACGTGAATACGAGTACGCATACCCCGTTGACGACGGGTAACGTTGAGTATGGGTCGCCAATATGGCGGCAGGGCGTGCGCTTATATGCGTGGGCGGGCGATAGTAAAGCGATTTATGCGCTGCGCAATAATCCTGGCGGCATGTGGGCGCTCGAACGTATTACGGTGATTGATGGTCATATCGACCCGGTTGAAGAACTGAGCGACTATCAGTATATGACGCAGATCGCCGTGAGCGGCGAGCATATCGCGCTGATTGCGGGTTCATCGACGCGTACGGATCGGCTGATCACGCTGCGCGAAGCAACACCTGTCGGCGATGCGACACCGCCGCGCCTGACCGACGACGGCTGGACAATGGGCGTGATCACCGATGTGCCGCGCCGCGCGTTTATACGCCGTCGTGCCACGACCGAAGCGCTCGATCAGGCAGGGTTATCCGCTGCGCAGCCGATGTCGTGGACGAGTTTCGACGGTGAAACGGCACACGGCGTGTATTTTGCGCCTTCCAGCACCCATTATGAAGGCATAGGCGCGCCGCCGTTGATCGTGCTGGTTCATGGGGGACCGACCTCGCAGCAGCGCACGAATTTTCAAGCCGATGTGCAGTTTTTCACGACGCGTGGTTTCGCGGTGCTGACGCCGAATCATCGTGGCAGTACGGGTTATGGACGTGCGTATATGCTTAAACACCGTCGCATGTGGGGCATCTACGATGTGGAAGACAGCGCGACAGGCGCGACACATCTGGCGTCGCTCGGCTTGGCTGATCCCGCTAAATTCGTGATTATGGGCGGCAGCGCGGGCGGCTATACGACGCTGCAATCGCTGGTCGCCAAGCCGGGTTTTTATCGGGCTGGCGTCTGTGCATACGGCATCAGTAATCAGTTTGTGTTATCGCTCGAACCGGGTGACTGGAAGTTCGAGTCACGTTACAACGACATGTTGATCGGTGTGCTGCCCGATGACGCCGATTTATTCCGCGAACGGTCGCCGCTGTTCCACGCTGATAACATCATCGACCCGGTGATTTTATTTCAAGGTGAAGACGATGAAGTCGTGCCGAAACCACAAAGCGATATGATCGTAGCGGCGCTGCGGGCACGCGGCGTGACGCACGAGTATCATGTGTACGCGGGTGAGGGGCATGGGTGGCGCAAGGCGGAGACTATCGAGCATTACTTTCAAACGACACTGGCGTTCTTGCGGCAGCACGTCGTGTTTGGGTGATTTGCGGCTATAATCAACCACAAAGTTTGGGATAAAGCTCACTGAGAAAGAAGCGCATGAACTAGACGAAACCATGCGCATCAATCATAGGATGACTCTTTTCAAGGCACGTTGGAATAACCATCGATGATCGAACAGCACATTCATGAACTCTCCAGCCCTGATTTGTGGACGCGCATACATGCCGAAGTCGAACTGCGCGTGCATGGCGCGGGTGCTTTAGACGCGCTGACAGCGTTGATCGATGATGCGACGCAGCCGAGCGAGGTGCGTTGGCGTGCCGCACACGCGCTCGGCATGATCGGTGATCGGCGCGCACTGGAGACACTCATTCATGCGCTGCATGACTCATCGAGTGATGTCCAGTATTACGCGGCGTGGGCGCTCGGCAAAATCGGAGACATTGACGGCTTCGAAGCACTCGCTGACACGTTGAACAGCCCGACGGTCGAAGAACAGGCGAATTTCGCGGTCGCAATGGCGCTGGTACAAATCGACCGCGCGCGTGGATTGGCTGTGCTGCACGCCGCGCTCAATGGCGATAATGATGCCGCCAGACGCGTGGCGCTCGGCGCGCTGGCAACGCTGGAAGGGCAGGGGCGAGTTTCGTAACCCGCCCATCGCCGCAGTTCTTATCGGATGGTGTCTAAACCGCCCATATATGGACGCAGCACCGGCGGAATCATAATGCTGCCGTCTGCCTGCTGAAAGTTCTCCAACAGTGCGATCATGACGCGCGGCGTCGCCAAGCCGCTGCCATTAAGCGTATGCACGAAGCGCGTGCGTTTGCTATCCGCCGGGCGGTATTTGATATTGGCGCGCCGCGCTTGAAAATCTTCCGTATTCGAGCACGACGATACTTCGAGCCATTCGCCGCTGCCCGCCGCAAAAATTTCCACGTCATATTTCTTGCTGGCGCTAAACCCAAGATCGCCCGTGACAATTTCCAGGCGACGATAGGGCAGTTCGAGCGCGCGCGCGACTGCACACGCTGCTTCGACCAGGCTTTCCAGTTCGGCGTAGCTCGTCTCCGGCGTCGTAAACTTGTACAGTTCGACTTTCTCAAATTGATGCACGCGCTTGATGCCGCGCACATCGCGTCCCGCGCTCATGCGTTCACGACGCAAACAGGGGGTGTGCGCCGCGTAAAACAGTGGTAAATCGGCTTCTTCAAGAATTTCGTCGCGGTGCAAATTCGTGATCGCGACCTCGGCGGTTGGCAGCATATACACGTCGGCATCGGCATCGAAATAGACCGCTTCGCGGAACTTGGGGAACTGCCCCGCGCCGATCATCATGTCTTCTTTGACGAAATTTGGCACATATACTTCGGTGAAGCCGTTTTCGCGCGCCATATCCAGGAACAGATTGATCAAGGCGCGCTGTAATTGTGCGCCCATGCCTTTGAGGACATAACCCCGCGACCCTGCCAGCTTGATGCCACGATCAAAATCGATGATATCGAGCGCGGTCGCCAGCTCCCAGTGCGGTTTCGGCTCAAAATCAAATTCTGGGATCATGCCATGCGGCGCGCCGGGAATGTTCGAACTTTCATCAGGAAAAACGGGCACGCTCTCGTGCGGCAGGTTCGGCAGCCATAACAGATGACCCTCCAATGTCGCCTCGATGGTTCGTAATTCATCGTTGACATGTTCGACGCGTGTCCCTAACGTGCCCATGACCTGCTGAAGTTCATCGAGCGCATCGGGCGATGGATTGGACTCAGACGGTACGGTGCTAGCGCTCATATACTGAATCGCTTTTTCGTAGTCGTGCGCTTCGATAGCAGCGCTGACCGCCGCCGCAATCGACCATTTCACCGCATCACTCAACTGCTTGCTGCCGCGCAGCACGCCATACGCCTTATTGAGTTTGTTACGTGCCGCTTGAATCGTCTCACCTTCACCGATCAAGGCGCGACGTTGTTTATCGAGTTCAAAAATAGTGTCAATCCGCTCCAGCGCGCCCGGATCGTTCAGTTTAGTCAGTTGTGCTTTCACCCAGTCGGGTTTTTCGCGGATCAAGTTGATATCAATCATGGTGCATATCCTTTGTCGGCGGGAGCGGACGCGTAAAATCGCGATACAGACGTATGGCAGCCAGCGCGCCGCCGATGACGATGACAGCAACGACGAGCGCATCAAAGAACTGCGGTGTTAAACTGGACATGGTAAAACCTCAAGTGACGAGTGATGAGTAACTAAAATAAAAACGCCATTCCCGAACGGTGGAATGGCGCTGTGCAGCCGACTCGCGTTCGATCAAAACATCATGCAGAGACTGACGATGATGAGTCGCGCCACATGGGTAATTTGATCGAAAATGTCGTGCCGACCCCTTCTTCGCTTTGAAACCACATACGCCCGCTCATCGCTTCGATTTCGTTTTTGCACAGAAATAAGCTCAAGCCGTACCCGAACTCACCGATCACCTGGGGCTGGCGCGCACGTACGAACGGCTGAAAAACGCGTTCTTGTTCGCCCGCGCGAATGCCATACCCTTCATCGCTGACATCGATTTGCACGGTATGGTCGCGGCGGTTAATGTGCGCGCGCACCTGAATCGGCGTCGCTTTCATACTGTACATGATAGCATTCCGCAAAATGTCCCGCAAGACGCGCCCCAGCGCGCTCTGTGCAGCGTGAATGGCGAGATCGGGCGGGATGCTGATGTTGAGCCGTGCGCGATGACTTTCGGTACTCAGGTCGCTTTCGGGGTCGATCAGGGTGTATTCGTCGAGTTCACCGACAAAGTTGCCGACAAAATCGAGCAGATCAAGTTTTTTGGCGGCGCGTGCCATCGACTCTTTAACGTGTCCGGTACGAATCGACTCCAGACGGCTGAGCATATCGGTTAAATAACCGAGACGATGCATATGAATATCGATCAAGCGCGTAAACCCGCCGATACGATGCGCCAGCTTATCGAGATTATCGCCTGGTTTTTGCAGCGCCAACCCACGCTCGATCAACTGCGCGTGTCCACGTGTCGAATCGACCCCGTTGACAACTTCGCGCAGATAAAACGTGATCAGATCGCTGACGATTGTCCAATCCGGCTGTTCGATGGCGACGACGGTGAGCAATTCCCCGCGCTCGTTGTTGATGACCGATACCCAGCACGGCAGATATTCACCGAGGCGGTACATCTGAAAGCGCAGCGGTTTGCCACTTTCGCGCGCTTGCTCGCGCACATCGTTGGCGGTGCGTGTGGGGTCGGTGATGCGTGTATCCATGAGTGCGGCGGCGGCGCTCCAGCCTTCCGAACGGATCAACTTAAAATCCGCGCCGATGATCGTCTTGGCAGCGTCATTGGTACTCATAAGTTTGCCATTGCTATCAAAAATGAGAATGCCCTGCCCAAGCGAGTCGAGCAAAGCTTGCGGTTGAAGTCCACTTAACGGCATGATAACGCTCCCGCCCGATGAAACAGGATTGAGTGCTGAGGACTGAGGACTGAGTCAGAAAAACGGGCGATGGCTCAGTCATCGGCTAAGCGTTGATGAATGCTCGTATTGTAGCGGAAATGCACACGCAAGGTCATGAATTTTTGCACACGAATTGCGTACGAATTGCAAACGAAGTGATGAGAAATCAAGGACAGCACACAAATCGCGCCCAAACGCATTTACTCATCACTCGTTACTGCCGTTTCGTCATTCTGCCCGCAGATGCGGGAACAACAGCACATCGCGGATGCTGCGCTGATTCGTCAGCAGCATGACCACACGGTCGATGCCCATGCCGAACCCGCCCATCGGCGGCATCCCATAGCGCATGGCGCGCAAATAATCGTCGTCGGTCGGCGTTGCGTCGTCGTCTTCGGCGCGGAATAACGCCGCCATTTCGAGAAAACGCGCTTCTTGATCGCGCGGATCGTTCAATTCGGTGAAGGCGTTGCCGAACTCCATGCCTGCAATATAGAACTCGAATCGTTCGACGTGCATATCGTCATAAGCAACGCGCTTGGCGAATGGCGAAACATCGATGGGGTAATCGATGATGAACGTCGGTTGAATCAAGTGCGGCTCGACATATTCACCCAACAAATGCTCGACCATTTTTCCCCAGGGCTGACCCGGCTTCAGGTCTTTGTCATCGCCCAATGCGCGAATCGCCGCTTCGAGCGCGTCGCGTTCACGATAGTCCATGTAATCGATTTCGGCATACTGCTTGATGGCGTCGCGCATGGTGATGCGCGTCCACGACGGCGCAAGCTCGATGACGTGGTCTTGATATGTGATCGCCGTCGTGCCGAGCGCGGTTTGTGCGGCGTGCGCGACCATACGTTCGGTGATATCCATAACGCCGTGATAATCGATATATGCCTTGTAAAACTCCAGCATCGTGAACTCGGTATTGTGCTTGAAGCTGACGCCTTCGTTGCGAAAATCGCGCCCGATCTCGTAGACCGCATCCAGCCCACCGACCATCAACCGCTTCAGATATAATTCGAAGCTGATCCGCAAGAATAAATCCTGCTTGAGCTGATTGTGATGTGTGACGAACGGACGCGCCGCCGCGCCGCCATAAATTGGTTGCAAGACGGGCGTTTCGACTTCCAACATGCCTTCATCATCGAGAAAATCGCGGATGGCGCGCACGATTTTGCTGCGCTGCTTAAAGACCGCGCGCACACCCTGATTGACCGCAAGATCGGCGTAGCGCTGACGATAGCGCGCTTCAACATCGCTGAACTCGCCATATTCGGTGATCGTGCCGTCGTCGTGCTTGACCTGCTTGATGACAGGGAGCGGCGAGAGCGATTTGCTCAACAAAACGATGTCGCCGACGCGCACGCTGATTTCGCCCGCTTGCGTCCGCATCATGACGCCTTTTACCTGGACAAAGTCATCGACTTCGATCAGCTTATCGCTGACGCGCTTATACACATTTTCGTCCATGTCGTTGATGCGCAAAAATAACTGCACACGACCGGATTCATCTTCGATGTGCATGAACGCGATTTTTCCTTTGGTGTTGACGCGCCGAATCCGCCCACACACCGTGACATCGATGGCTGGGGCGGCGTCGGGGGAAGGCGCGTTCTGTTCCGCCGTCTCAAACGCCGCGATCGCCTCCACGCAGGTATGTGTTCGTTCGACACGCGCCGGATAAGCGGCGATGTGCTGGCTTTCAAGCTGGGTGAGTTTATCCAGCCGTTCTTGTTCGAGACGGTTTGGTGTCCACATAAACGCCTACTCGATTTTCTTGACGACGAATGTGATCGCGCCGGCGGGCGCATGAACGATGACTTTTTGCCCGACTTTTGCGCCCAGCATGGCTTTACCCAATGGGCTTTCGACCGAGATTTTGCCATCTGCCGGGTTCGCTTCTGCCGAACCGACCAGATGATAAATCTCCTTCTCTTTGCTGCCTTCTTCGATAACGGTGATATGTGCGCCCAAGACGACAGCGTCTTTTTTCTTGCCTGATTCTTCGATGATTTGCGCGCTGCTCAAGATCGTCTCTAAACGAATGATCTCGCCTTCGACGAAGGCTTGTTCGTTCTTCGCGTCTTCATATTCAGCGTTTTCACTAAGATCGCCGCCTTCTTCCATTGCGGCGCGCAGCCGATCCGCCACTTCAAAACGACGAACGTCGCGCAGTTCTTTCAAGCGTGCTTCCAGATTTTTCAAACCGTCCGGTGTGAGATACTGCGGGTGGTTAGTCATGAAACAGAACTCCTAGTGCGGGTACGACCCAAAACGCGGATGGTGTCTAAAATTAGAAAGACACAGCGTTGGTTCGCTGTGTCCCGTTCGATTTTGTACTCAGGAATGCTTTGTTTCCGCGTGCGCGACTTCAAAAGTAACACATTTTGCGCTTTGTGTAAAGTAAATAGCGGATAAATGACAGGGCAATCGCTTCAAAATCAGCGGATATTTATATCGAGGTCAAAGCAACAATATTCAAGGAATCGACCTCATCATCAGCCTATGCGTGCCAAAGAAAGCGGAAGAAAGCGCGTGAACAATGTGAAATAGATTCTCGTGCAATTCACGGAATCCTGCATAGTTTATAGATTGGGGATGACCTCTACCCAAATGCCAAACACGCCGATAATCACAAGCAGAATACCCGATATGCGCGTTAACAAGCTGTGATGTTTTGTCAACCAACTGGTAAACTGACGTTGAAAGCGCATCGCGGCGAAAGGTAGCAGCACCAGCGGCCAGCCGAAGCCTAACCCAAAAAACAAAAAGTAGAGCAATCCATCCGTCAATTGAAGAATACTCCCGGCACCCAGCACAAAAGCACTGGTGATGAGGGGTCCGGTGCAGGGTAATGTCATCGGTCCAAGGAGCAAGCCATAGACATAGGCGGTTGCATAGGGATTTCTCAGCACAGGTGCTTGTAAGGTTGTCATGCGATTGAAGGGATTGCGACCAGCAACCATGAGGAGACCGAGCAGAATTACAACCCCATAAATTACAGGAAGCAGGACGGGCAGTACCGACCCAAACGATGCCTGAAGCAAGTAAAGGACGAAACCCACCAGCAGCATCATACTTAAAATACCTGCCAGGACGATGATCCCCAGCCAACTGGAGGTACGCTGTGTCTGAGCATTCGCTGTATTACCAGCCAGGAAAGCGACCAATCCCGGATAAAGTGGCAGCAAACAGACATTCGTCAGGATAGCTGTATTACCCAACAAAAACGCTTCGAGATATTGACTCACCGTGACTATCCTCCACTGGCTGCCGTCAACTGCTCGACAATCTGCGAACCGGACTCAATGCCGGTTGTCAATCCAGTTGTTGTGCCATCTGGACGGATGATGAAATGCGGGGTCGAAGGCGGATTGGTGATGGTGCGCCCGAATGTCGCGGTCAACTCGCCTAACATCTCTGGGGTCAACACCGCAAACAACCAATCAAACCCGTTATCTTCAGCATATTGAGCTAAGTCGGCTGCTGGGATATTGGTTTCTACGCTGAGCGCAATAAAAACAAACTGATCAGCATCTAACTGCGTGCGGACGCTGCTCACATTACCCAACTGTTGACGGCAGTTGGTACACCAGGTTGCCATAGGCTCAACAAAGACCGTTTTACCTGCGAAGTCAGCAAAAGTGAAAGTTTCGCCGGTACGCGCATTGGTCAGCGGTAGTGTTTGCCAGGGCGGAAGATTAATAGCTGCCGCCTGTGCCGCATTTACCTGCTGATCGACGGTTGGCATAGGAGTTTCTGTGCTGATATTGCTACTCTCTGCGGGGATGATTGTCGGCTGTACTGATTCCCCCGAAGTAGTCGCCACTGATAGGGGTGTTTCAATGCTCGTCTCCTGCAAGGGTGTTGGGACAGCGTTTGAAGCGCAAGCGGTTAACAATAGGATCAGAAATGTGATGAGGCTGGACACTTTCATCAAATCGGCGCGCGATACCCCTGCCTTTAGGCATGGGGAGGGATAGCGCCTTTTTCCTTTCTGTTATATAATCAGGATAGTCGAAAAGGCACTCTGCTCAGGCAGAGAAACGGTTTACTCTGGCTCAACGCCAGACCGACAATGGAACGGGAGTTCCAGAACGCGGCTCGTGTAATTGCGAGCCGGGCGGCAGTCAATCCGCCATACGCGATGTGTGTCTTGGGCTTCGCGCCAGCCATAACTGCAAGCCCCTAGCTTTAGCTATAGGGTCGTTGACGCAGTTTGTTTCTCCTAGTTGCCTCTGTCAGTATAAGGTAGCGTTGGAAAGATCAGTGAACCGCCTGAAGTCTGTCCAGTTCAGCCAAAATTGCAGCAGGTTCTAGCCGCAGCATATAGTTCGGATTAACAGAAGCCAGAGTTACCTCGCCAGAGCGACCAATAACAAAGGTTCCAGTCACCGGTAATTCCCATGACTCATCCCCATTGTACTGAAGCAGGTTCGCAGAATAGGGACGTACTGCTTCTGGCACTGTAAACACCAGCCCATAACGTCGCGCAACCGTATTGCCAACATCGCTCAACACTGGGTAGGTAAGTTCCTTGCTTTGGGCAGTCAGGATCGAGTAATCGGGTGTCTGGGGAGAGATGGCAATCAGTGATGCGCCAGCCGCTTGAATCTGGGGCAGGATACTTTCGTAGGCGCGCAGCGTAAAATTACAAAACGGGCACCAATCCCCACGGTAGAAAGTGACCACCACCGGTCCAGATTGCAGCAGTGTTGAAAGGCTTACGATAGTGCCATCAACATTCGGTAGTAAAAAGTCGGGTGCTTGCGCGCCTACCTGCAGGCTGGACTTTATGGCTTCACTCTGAATAAGCTGCTCCAGCATTTTTTCGCGTGCCGCTGTCGCTTCAGGATTGGCGGGTGCTTTGCTGGCGCGTTCGGCGCGAAATGCGTCAATCTGTTCCTGTAAAGTTGCATCGATTTGAGGTTGAACTGCCATTTGAAAGATTACTCCTTGTAGGATGTCACTGCGATTGCTACCCTGCCGCTAAGCCAGCCTAAGACCACACTGTGCGCGGTTTCTCTTCAAGTACGCCATCCACGTAAATATCCAGCTTCTCGTTGTAAAAACTGACCAGCCCTTTGATCTTGGGGATTTCGGGAATGGGATTCGGGTAACCCCACACAATGTCTTCATGCACGCTGCCATTCACATGCACGCTCCAATATGAAGAGACACCTTTATACGGGCATTGCGTTTGTGTGGGCGTGAGTAGGCTCATCCGTACATCTTCCTGCGAGATGTAGTAGCGCGTAGGCAAACCTGTTTCAAACAACAGATGGGCACGGCGGGTCTCGGCAACGATCTCACCATCGACGACAACCTGAATATGGCGCGAACTGGAAACGGTATCGACGCGATGATACGGATCGCGTGGATGAACGAATACTTCTTCTTCTTCCTCGTACCAGGCATCCATCGCATCCCATTTGAACGCAACATAATCTTTTAGATCGGGGCGGTTAGGCGGTGCTTCGGGGTATGCCCAAGCGGCGTTCTCTAAGATTTTGTCCCCGACTTTCGCCGTGTAGAAGACTGCCTGCCCTTTACATCTGAAGCAGCACGATGAACAGCAGCAGAATCAACGTCAGCACCCATAATGCTGGTACAGCCTTTGCGAAAGGCGCAATCTCCGTTTGGGCGGCGTTCGCCCTACGCGGGTCGTAGCGTTGTAGCAGGCGATCATAGACGAACGCCAAAACCACGCCATATAACAAATGACCAACCAGTGATGGGAAGTTGCTTGAAGCGGCTTCCAACGACCACTGGAGCGGCGACCCTAACAGGGATGGCATGAGCGTGAGCGGCCCCAGTACCCACCACACAGTACCGTAAACTAATCCCCAAGCCAATGCAGCGTACGATGACGTAGATTCATGTCGGAACAACAAACCATAAGCTGCACCAATAAGTACGCTGATGCCCATATGAACAATAAAGCCTTCGATGGCACCAGACATCCCCATTAACCCAGCGATCACTGGGAGCGCGTTCGTTGCCACCATCACTGTGGTGAAAGCCAGCCCACCCCCAATGCTCGCGACTGCGCCCAAGCCCAGCGCCCGTAAACCGCGTGTGCCAGGACCTTCGGGTTCGCGCATGAGGGGATCCGAATCCACGAATAATGTACGCCAAATCTGATTCAGGACAGCCTGAGCAACACCCAGGGTGATACCATACAACAAATGTCCGATGAGTGAGGCGAAAACGGACTGTGCCGCTGCCAGACTCCACTGCACACCCTGCCCTAGAAGCAACGGCATGAGGGTGAGAGATCCCAGAATCCACCAGATTAGCCCATAGACCAATCCCCAGGCAATACTCGTTCCAATCGTTCGCGTATCTCGTTGGAATAAGATGCCATAACTCACCCCAATCAATACACTGATACCGAAATGCAAACTGCGCCCCATGCCGGGATCCGTCGAATTGACCAGCCCCGCGACCAATGGAAAAAAACCAGTCTGTTCCATCCACATCCCGAAAATCCAACCGCCGAGCAAACCGGATAGACCTCCGCTGATTGAGGCTTGGACTGTGTGCAGTAGCCGCTGTCGCACCACGCGAAGATTGCGCCTGTTCACCACAAGCTTATACAATCCCCAGTGCAGCAGACCCATAAATGCACCATAGGTCACAGATAGTCCGACGAGCAGGGGGAAAGCTGTACGTGCCGTCGTCACACTCCAGTCAGGGCGTACCCCGTTCAGCAAGGGAAACAGAGTCAGCGGGCCAACCAGCCACCATAGCACGCCGAAGTTAATACCCCAGACGAGGCTTCCGCCCACCGTTGCCGTCCGTTCGCCCAACGTCAACCCGAACCAGCCTCCAACAATCGCGCTCAGAAGCAGGTGGAAAAGGCTATCGCCGGGTAAATCAGTCGCGTTCATCATTGGAGAAATCTGCTGGCTGGTCAACAGCGCCGCATAAATCAAGCCTGCCAACAATCCAGCCAAGGTTCCACACGCTGTCTGTGTCAACCGTTTTGTAGGCGGCAAAAGATGGTCAGATTGGGTTATGAATCGCGCGCTCATGAATCAATCTCCTGTGGCTGGGATCGGGTCAACAGTTTCATCGTCGAGTGGAGCATAGGTAATATCGCGCGGGAAAAACACGTCAATTACCCAATCCAGCAGTACACGCACTTTTTTCTCTAGAGTGGGCAATTTGGACAGGTAAATTCCACGCCACATTAACCACGCGAACAAACCAGAAAACTTGAACCCGAAGACCTCAGCACAAGCCGTTTGATGCCCAACTACGGCGAGCGCACCTTGCGAACGATGGCGGAATACTATGGGTTCGCCCTGGTTTAACACTGCGTGCAGGTTATGAGCCAGCGTCTTGGCTTCACGCAGCGCATATTGAGCCGTCGGTGGGGCGCTTTTTCCGGTAACGACATCTGGGATAACCGCACAGTCGCCCACAGCCCAGAGGTTGTGCTGTCCTTTTACCAGCAGCTTCTCGTCGGCGATGATCGCGCCGCGTGTGTCCGTTTCGCAGCCAATGTTTTTCAGAATAGGATTTGGCAGATTACCGGCTGTCCAAATCAGAGTTTCAGCAGAAATGGTTTCATCCCCAATCGTCACACTGCCTAATCCAGCATCGGTTACACGCACGTTGCCGCGAATCGCCACACCCCGCGCCGTCATTTTATCCTCGGCATATAGTGCCAGTTCGGTGCTGAGTTCTGGTAGAATGCGCTCACCCGGATGAACCAAAAGAAACGTTACCTCCTCGTTGCGGAGATGTTTGTAATACCAGAGCGAACCACGCACAAAATCGTTCAGACCGCCGATGAGTTCTGAACCAGCAAATCCCGCGCCTACCACGACGAATGTCAACCGTGCCCGCCGCCGCTCTGGGTTCATCTCGCTGTCGGCTCGTTCCAGACAGTCGATGACATGATTGCGAATGTGAATTGCGTCCGCCAGTGACTTAAACGTAAAAGCGTAACGCGCGAAATTGGCATTCCCAAAGAAATTCGGTACTGTCCCTAACGCCAAAACCAGATGGTCATACGCTAGGGTCATGTTTGACCCTGAACTTAATTGCACTGCAATGGTGTTCTCAGCGGCGTTAATTTTCGTTGGTTCACCTCGGATCACCCGTACATGGCGAAAGAAAGCACGCAGCGGCGGACTGATGTGCTGCGCTTCCACCCCTCCTGCTGTGACTTCCGCCAGCATCGGCGTGAACAAGAGGTGATTGGTCTGGCTGACGAGTGTGATCTGAACATGCGAATGATTGCCCAAACGTTTTTCAAGTTCCTGGGCGGTTGTTACTCCAGCGAAGCCACCACCCAGAATGACCACACGCTGCTGGATGTGCGTCTCTAATTCGTCAATAGCATGTGGCGATTCTACTGCACGCAGCCAACCAAGAGCCTGCATCCCATGAAGTGCCAGCGCCAGAATTACGCCTTGCAGCAAATAAATCATGAGCAGCGGAAACTGCACTGCTGCATCTGCTGCATTCCACTGAGGTCCCATGCCGGACAGCACAGGGACGATTACTAAACCGAAAAATAGCCAGCTTGCAACACCATAGACGACACCTAGCACAATGCTTTCGTAGGTTTTAAGTTGGCGAATACCCGTTCTAAGCAACCAACCATAACCTGCACCTGCCAGAAGAGCCAATGCAAAATACATCAGAAAACCCGGAACAACACTGTTTGGGTCTGAGCCAGATAGTATCAGGAACAGACCCAGGCTAATCAGCGCAGCCAGTCCACCGAGACTCGCACCCAATTGTATCCAGCGTGTTTCCGTTTTTTGCAAGAATACACCCCCAGAGTTATTCACCGATGCGGACATCAGACATACCCCAAACAATTAGTTTAGTGTATGAGAAAATTGGATTGTTCAATATTCAGGAAGAACACATAATAAAGAACTGTAAGAGCAGCGAACTTAGCTGCCTTTACAGTTCTGGTAATGGACATTAAAACTTGCGCGTGATAGCCAGAGGGTTTACGAGACTTCTGACGTCATCTCCATTTCAAGTTTGAAGTGTTTGAGAAACCAGGCATCCAGTTCATGGCGTAGGTCTGTGCAAACCTGGGGTTCGCCAGGGACATCGCCAGATGCCAGTATGGTCATACCTTCCATCATCACTTCTTCAGTCGGTTCCATCATGGCTTCTTCAGTCGGTTCCATCATGGCTTCTTCAGTCGGTTCCATCTGTTCCATCATCGCCATCATCGCGTCGAACAGCGGAGCGTACTGACCTTTATCAATGTTGGAAACGTCGGTCATGGGGAAGTGACCGTAAACATGCTCAGAGATATAAAGCTGGCTGATGAGGGATAAATCGCATGTAACCATGCCATCCTGGGCACGCGCTACCTGATTGCGCTGTACACCGAAACCGAAGACGGCTACAAGTGCAAACACCGCGAACACTGTTGTCACGAAAAAGCGTTTATTACGAGTCATAATCTAATCTCCCATGTGTTTGAAGTTAAAACCGACATCCCCATTCTTTCACAGAAATCTTACGGAATTCTGACACACCGCTTGAGCAAGATACTGTACTGCATCCCTAAAATTGGACACGGAAAACGTCTTGCTTAATTGACCGACGGCAGCAGGTGTTGCAGGGTAATCGCTTCAAAATGTAGTTGGGAGGATAATCTGGCAAAAACAGGGTGTCCCGCCATGAGCAATAACCTCGAAAGCAGTCTGGAAGAATGCTTCAGCGACCTAGCCGACCCGCGCCTACAGGGACGGTGTGACCATAAACGGATGGATATTCTTATCATCGCGGTGTGTGCCGCCTTGTGCGGGGCGGATAGCCGGGTCGGGGTGGAAACGGTGGCACGAGCAAAAGAGGCGTGGTTTCGTTAGTTTCTGAAGCTGGAGAATGGGATACCATCTCAGGACACGTTTGGGGATGTGTTTGCCAAAATCGAGGGGAAGGCGTTTCAGACATGTTTCATGTACTGGGTGCAAGCGGTGTTTCGGGTGACCAAAGGACAGGTCATCGCGCTGGACGGTAATGCCTGTGTCATACATGCTCCCTAAGCGGTTGGCGGATAGCAATAATAGCCATGAGTGAGCACGTATTATAGGGAAATTTTTAGCGGATCGGGATCAGGTTTCGTCGGTTTGATCCCACGTGCGCGTGTAGTTGATATTGAGCTTGTCCATGACTGCCTGACCCAGATCGATCTCGCTCAGACTGGCAAGCTGGAGCAAATACAACATCACGTCTGCAAGTTCGCCCGCGAGTTCGGTTTTGTCGGTCGCGGAGTCGCCCCACTGATACAACTCCAAAACTTCGGACGCCTCTAAAACCAACGAGATCGCTAAATTACGCGGCATCTGTGGGCGTTTTGAGTGCGGTTCATACCAGCCTTTAGCGCTCACAAAGGCGTGCATGGCTTGGGTAAGTGTCGTTAAATCCATGTGCTAAAAGCCAATCGCTGACCAACTTAATACGCATTTTTGTCGCGGCGCAAAGCGGTCTGTATCACCGTTCGTATGATGATTTTGATATCCAGCCACAGCGACCAGTTTTCGACATACCACAAATCATATGACGTGCGTTCGGCAATCGACGTATCGCCGCGCAAGCCGTTGACTTGCGCCCATCCGGTCATCCCAGCTTTTTCGCGGTGACGTTCCATATAACGCGGAATACGCTCGCGGAACTGCTGGACATAGAACGGACGCTCTGGTCTGGGTCCTACAAGACTCATCTCACCGATGAACACATTGATCAACTGCGGAATCTCATCCCAGTTGGTCTTTCGTATGAAGGCGCCAATTTTAGTGATGCGCGGGTCGCCGGGAGTCGTCCAGCCAGGTCCATTTTTTTCGGCATCGGCGCGCATCGACCTGAACTTGATCATTTGAAAGGGTCGACCATCCAAGCCCATGCGCTCTTGCGTGAAAAATACATCGCCGGGCGATTCAAGCTTGATCAAGGTCGCGGTCAGCAGCATGGCAGGCGACAAAAAGATCAATCCGATCCCCGAACCGACAAAATCCAGCCCTCGTTTAAGGCTAAGCTTCCAGCCGCGCAGCGCGGTATCGCGCACGGTGATGAGCGGTGTGCCGCCCAGATCATCAACGCTAAGGTCGCCCGCCATATACGCGAACATATCGGGATAGACCTTAATATCGACTTTGCCGCGCTGACACAACGTGATCAAATCGACCAGTTCGCTGCGCTGTGGATCTGGCACCGCGATAATCACCTGATCGATGGCGTATAAATCGATGATCTGTGGTATTTCGGATTGATCACCAATGAGCGGCACATTCATGAAAGGTGTTTGTTTGCCCGTCGGACGCACCGGGATCATGCCGACGACGTTGTAACCCAACTGCGGGTTATTCAGAATGCGCTTGGTGATGTCCTTGGCAACATTGCCGACACCAATGATCAGTAAATTGTCACGCTCGATACTGTTCCGGCGCAAAAGCCGACGCAGCGCACGATGCACTTCGCGCCCAGAAACGACTAAGACGGCGCTGAATACCCACACGTAAAAGAACAGCGTGCGTGGGTAATCCACCGGGTCATAACCCGTATTCCGCAGCACAAGGTCTTGAATCGAATTGACGAGCAGCGCGCCAATCGTGATCGCGCCCAGCAAATTACGCGCGTGATCGATACGGCTGACAGCACGACGCATGTGATAAAAACGCGAAAAATAAAAGATCGTCATGATAATGACGACATGAAAAAAGATCGTGGGAATATACTGCGTCAGCATCGGCTGCACATTTGGCACGTTGAAGAACTGCACCGACCCGCGCACACGGTAAGCGAGCACGAATGCGAGCATCAACATGCTCGCGTCGATGATCATGAGCAGCACCGACATGAACGCCTTGACACGACGCGAGCGGCGGGCGTGTTTGGCGGCGGCTAACCCGCGACGTTGGCGGTCGGAATCGAGCGGGCGGGCTGGCGGATTTCCGCCCACAGTGCCCGTCCCCCCTTGCTGAACAAGCCGACCATGATAATCGCGTGCAGCGGGAACGGCGTCGTCGCCCGGTAATGCTTGCGATAAAAGATCAGCATCGCGCGCCAAAATTCGAACTGCGCCCGTTTGCTCTGCTTGCTTGCTGCCCGCTTGACGTGTTTGACCACCACTTGAGGGTGGTAGACGATCTTCCATCCTGCCTCTTTAATGCGGAATGCCCAATCGAGGTCTTCGCCATACATAAAGAAGGTTTCATCGAGCAAGCCGACCGCCTGGATCGCCTCGCGGCGAATTTGCATGTAAGCGCCCACGACCGAATCGACTTCGGCTTCTTGATCGGGGTCGAGAAACGACATATTGTAACGCGCGAAACGCGGATTGTCGGGAAATCGTTTGCTCAACCCGACGAAATGATAAAAACTGACCAGTGGTGTAGGAAAGCCGCGCCGACAGGCTTTATCGAGCGAGCCATCGGGCAGCACCAGCTTGCAGCCCGCCGCACCCGTATCAGGGCGCGAGTCCATCCATGTCACCATCTCGTAGAGCGCAGTCGGCGGTACTTCGGTATCGGGGTTAAGCAGCAATGCATAACGCGGCGCGTCAGCGTCCACATCACCCATGCCACGATAACCGAGCGCACGAAAACCGAGATTGTTCCCATACGGATAGCCGCCGTTAATCGGGCTGCGAATCAGCGTAACCGTTGGAAACTCGCGCGCGACCATTTCAGCGCTATCATCGGACGACGCGTTATCGACGACGACGACCTGATAGGAAAAATCACCCGTGCTAGCAAGGACGGTTTGTAAACATGTCCGCAGCAGGTCGCGCGTATTCCAGTTGAGGATGACAATTCCCAGATCGAGCATCAATCACTTCCTTCACGCGGAAAATTGTACCACATGAGAAAAAAAGCATAAATTTTGAACCGCAGAGAGCGCAGAATGCGAATCAATAAGCCTTGTGATTGAGACACATAGTCAAATCGTTAAGTTCCAAAATCTCTGCATTCTCTATGGTTCGCTTTTGTTCGCAGTCGGCAGCGTTTGAAGCGCTTCACCCCGTAAAGCGGCGCGCATCGCGTCGCGGTCATCCCATAAATACTCGGTCGTGCCGAATGCCATACTTTGTTCATGTCCTTTGCCGCACGCGATGACGACATCACCCGCGCGCGCGATTTGACAGGCGCGATACAGTGCCTCACCGCGATCCAGTACACGCATGAAATTATCACCCTCGACGCCGCCAACGTTGACCGCCGCATCTGCCATTGTCGCCAAAATATCATCAAGCGACTCGGTGCGTGGGTCTTCGGCGGTGAAAATACTGACATCCGCGAGTTTGATTGCGTGTTCGGGCATCAGGCGTCGCTTTTCGCGGTCGCGCAATCCGGCGCAGCCAAACACGCAGATCACGCGCCCGCCATTTTGCGTCATCGTGCGCGCGGCTTGCAGCGCATTTTTAAGCGCGTTGGGCGTGTGCGCGAAATCGACAATTGCCAGAAAGTTCTGTCCTTCGTCGATGCGCTCAAGACGACCAGGAATTGTCTTTACCGCCGCGATTCCTGCCTGAATAGCTTGATCGGATAATTTTAGCGGATGCACAGCAAATTTATGATCCGACATGCGCATAACACTTTTGACACATGCAACCGCCGCGAGAATGTTGGTCACGTTGAAATCGCCCAACAAAGCAGTCTGAAGATGTAGTTGCGGCAAATTCGTATAATTATTTGGCGTATCTGTCATAGGACGAAAGAATTCGACAATTTTGAATTCGGTGTTTTGTGGGGAGAAATGTGCCCCCAAAGCACTATACACAAAATTCCACTCTTTTCGATTGCTTGCTGCGCCAAACCCGACATGAATAGCACTTGAATAGCGTGATTTGAAATAATCAGCGTTCGCGTCGTTCGCGTTGATGATTGCCCATTTGGATTGGTACTTCCATTTACGAAATGACGTGCCCAACATCTCGAACATGCGCCCTTTAGCGGCGCGATAATTCTCAAATGTGCCGTGATAATCAAGATGTTCATGCGTCAGATTGGTCAAGACCGCTGCGTCAATATCGACGCTGTTTAAGCGTCCTTGCGCCAAGCCGTGACTGGTCATTTCCAGCACGACATGAGTTAACCCGTTGCCGACCATTTGAGCCAGCAGTTTTTGAATCATCGGCGCAGATGGAGTCGTCACATGAAAACCGGTATCCAACTGCATGCCGCCAATATCCGCGCTGATTGTGCTGATCAAGCCCGCTTTGTTGTTCGTCGCCAACTTCAAGATGCTGTGAATGAGCGTGCTGGTCGTGGTCTTGCCATCCGTCCCGGTCACACCAATGACGATCAGATTGCGCGACGGGAAATCGTGGTACGCCGCCGCCAAATACCCGGTCGCTTCCATCGCGTTTTCGACGCGGATGTACGGCATCGCTAACCCAGTAATCGCCTGCTCACCGATGATCGCTGCCGCGCCGCGTTCGATGGCACGCGGGATAAAATCGTGCCCATCGACCGACCCGCCGCGCCGCGCGACGAACACGCCGCCCGCTTCAAGGTCTGCGTCGCTTTCGGTGACGGGGGCAGTGATAAGCGTGTCGGGATCGCCGGAAATTTCAAATGTTTGTGGGAGTGCGGATAATAAATCGTGCAGGGTTTTCATCGCGGATATTTTCTGTAGGGAGCGACTTGCTGGGTCGTCCGCTATCGTTCTACACAGATTCACAAGTAAAAAGAGCGGGTCTAAGACCCGCCCCTACGTTGTAACATGTTTTGTGATTAGCGCAATTGACTCGCTAAATCGGTCAGGCTGCTGCGGACGCTGCCATCGACCACACGGTCGGCGCTGCGAACGACTAAGCCGCCCAGAATGCTCGGATCGACCGAGAAACGGATGCTGCTGCTACCGCCGACTTCGCGCTGCACTGCCGATTGTTCATCGTCGCTCAACGGCATTGCGCTGATGACTTCGACATCGCCGCTCATCGCGCGCGCATCATCCGGGACTTTAGCGAAGAAATCGTTGATCAACGACTGTTGACGATTTGCGTCCATCGACGAGCCGATCAAGCGTTCGGCAACGGCGATACCAATCGCGGCGACTTGACCACGCAGTTCGCCCAATTGACGATTGCGTTCTTCTTCCGCTGCGCTGCGCCCTTCGGCGCGGATGCGTTCGGCTTCGGTCGAAGCGGTGCGTTCTGCGTCACGGATCATCACGTCAGCACGCGAGCGCGCTTCTTCAATGACACGGGTGACATCGCCACGCGCTGCCGCACGAATTTTTTCAGCTTCATCTTCTGCGCTGCGACGTGCATTCGCCGCCGCCGCCGCATCTTCCAAGCCTTTTTGAATGGTCGCAGCGCGGCTGTCGATCATATTCTTCATCGGACGCCACAACGACGTGGTGAGCAGAATGAAGATGATACCGAAGTTGACGATCTGCGCGATCAAGAAACCAGTGTTGATACCGAGCGGGGTGAGTGGGTTTGTAGCGACTTCTTCCGCTTCGCCTTCGCCTTCAACCGCGGCGGATTCTTCCGTCCCTGCCTCTGCGCCTTCGGCAGCAGGCGTTTCGCCTTCTTGCGCGAACCCGACGACCGCGCTCAGCGACATCGCCACGACCAACACAACGAGCAGAAGCAGACGCTTCCAGAATGATTGTTTAACCATTAGTGATCCTCCCCGTGCCGTGTACTAAAGCACGAACAGGATGATGAGCGAAACAACCAGCGCGTAAATCGAGATCGCTTCAGTAAACACGATACCGAGAATCATGTTCGCCTGAATTTGACCTGCCGCGTCGGGGTTGCGACCAATCGCTTGCATTGCGCCTTGTACCAGCAAACCGATACCGATGCCAGGACCAAACGCACCAACCATCGCCAGACCCGCGCCCAGCGCCTTCAACCCTGTTTCGAGCGATCCTTCGATCATGTGTCTTTTATCCTTTGTTATTCGCTATCGCTGTTTAGCTTAGCAAGTTGATAATGGTAAATTGAACGGTGCGCTGCGACTTATGTCGTCGCTGGCGTCCCGTGTGATTCAAGGTGTTCTGGGTTTTCTGCATGGTCTTGATCGTCATGGTCGTCGCCGTGATGACCTTCCATCGCTTGCGCGCTGAAAACAATCGTCAAGACCGCGAACACGAAGGCTTGAATGCTCGTCACGATCAATTCCAGACCGATGAAAATCATCGGCAGGAAGAACGCAATCAGGAACGACATAACCGCGAGCAAAATGCCACCCGCGAACATGTTACCGAAAAGACGGAAGGCAAGCGAGATAATCTTGCCGATTTCCGACACGATCTCAAAGATACCGACGACAAAATCGATGACGCCGATAGGATTTTTGCCCGCATTACCGAGCGCATCCACGTTGACGAACTTCTTGAAGTAAGCAGGTCCTTGAGCAGCAACGCCGAACACTTGAATGGCGATGAACGAAACCAGCGCCAAACCCAGCGTCAGGTTCAAGTCGGTCGAACCACCGCGTACATACGGTGTGACGACCTGCACATAAGGCACGACGCCCATACGTAGTTCTTCTTCGCTGATGGGGAAGGTTGGGGCTTCGTACACACTTTCGATGACTTCAAGCCGCGCTTCATTGATGCGTACTTCTTGTTCTTCCGTAGTCACTTCCGGTTCAGCATCGAACTGAGCGACCAACGCGGCTTCGGCAGCGGCGAGTTCATTAGCGGCAACGGCGAGTGCTTCTTTTGAAGGCTTCACGCCGCCTTCTTTGTATTCTTCACAGTGGTGATAATCGTCTTCGGTGGCGCGGACACCTGCATCCAACGGCGCATCGACATACAATTGATACGCGCCGGGTCCAACTTGAATCGCTGGGTAGCCGCTAAAACCTTCGTGAGCGCAATGCAGCACGCCGACACTTTCGATGCCCGGCAGCAGTTTCATCCAGTTGACCGCCAGCAAAAACACGAAAATCGTGGCGGCAAGCGGGAACAACCAGTTCAATGCCAGCGCACGGTTACCCGCGAAGTTCTTGGTTTGTCCGTAAATGAAATTGCCGATCAATTCAGCAAAGACCTGAAAACGCCCAGGAACCTGGCTCGTCCAGTTCTTTGACGAACGGCGCGCCCACAGCATGAACACGATAACCATCGCGTCAGCAAGCAGCATCGCCAGGAACGTATTCGTCCAGCCGCCAATCGGGTTTTGCACGCCATACTCCTCAGACGAGGGCAGGGCGCCATTGAATGCTTCACCTGGCACCGTGATGACTGGCAGCGCGACGCTTACACCCGCGCCCGGCAGCACCGTAAAGGTGATAAAAGCGCATACGACCAAAAAGACGACGAGACCGCCAAAAATAATGACGCCGCGTACGGTTGGACTGAGATTACTCATACAGGCGCTCCTCTCTTAGAGGTTGTTTCCAATACTCTATCAACGACCGACCTCCTGCTTGTTGTGTTCGGTGCTTTGCTGCGCGCTCGGCGGCGCAATCTGAGCGACGGATCGCAAGGCTAAACGCACCATCACGAATAAACTAAATGGGACACTCAACAAAAGCAAACCAATGGTAAATGGTCCTCGTCTGCCGAACTGAGCATCCAGCCATAAGCCGATGAACAACGCAGCGAAAATAATGACAAGGGTAAAACATCCGCCTTGCGCCGCCAACACCGCATAGGTGATGTTTTTGACGCGCGACTGCGCTTCAGGCGTGCTATCCGACGTGGAAGCGCCGGTTGGCTCATTGTTTATGTGCATTCTATCACAAACGATCAACAATACCAAAAAGAGAAGGGGTTAAAATCAGCAATTTACACAAACACGATTTTTTGCCAAAGCCAGCGCTAGGGCGGCAGCAACGCCGCCCTTTGATCGCACTATCTTAGATGTTAAGCAGTGCACGTGCACCGCTCAATGCCCAATTATAGATGGGCTGCACACCGAACGTGCCGAGCAGCAGCACAATCACGCTGACCACACCCAACACATAGCTGTAAGTACGGCTCATCGTAATCGGTTTGTCATCATCCTCACTACTATCCACATACATGACCTTGATGACGACCAGATAGTAATATAGCGCGATGATGCTGTTCAAAACACCAATAATCGCCAACCAGACGAGATTGGCTTGCACAGCCGCATTGAACAGGAAGAACTTGCCGAAAAAACCAGCCGCTGGCGGCACACCGGAAAGCGAAAGCAGCGCAATGGTCATCGTCAGCGCCATCCATGGGTTGCGCCGTGACAAGCCAGCGAAATCACGGATTGATTCGCTGCCCGTCGCCTCGCTGAAGATGATGATGACGGCGAACGCAAGCAAGTTCGTGAACGTATACATGAACATGTAATAGGCGATCGCCGCGACTGCTTCCACACCCTGATACGCGCCTGTCGCTTGAATCGCAGCCACACCGATCAGCGTGTATCCTGCCTGGGCGATTGATGAATATGCCAGCAAGCGTTTGATATTGCGCTGTGACAACGCGACGATATTGCCGAAAGTCATCGAAATAACCGCCAGCACTGCCATCAGATTGATCCAGAAACTAGCGACCTGCTGACCATCCATAATCAACGTATCAGGGAAGGTGGCAACCAGGAAACGTACGAGCAGCGCGAAACTCCCCGCCTTACTGGCGACGCTCAAGAACGCCGTCACTGGCGTCGGTGCACCTTCATAAACGTCAGGAGTCCAGAAGTGAAACGGCGCAGCACTGATCTTAAAGCCAAAGCCGACAATGATCAACGCGAGCGCCGCCAATACCGGAACAATGTTGATCTGAAATTCGGGCGAACCGAGATACTCGGCAATCGCGTACAGATTGGTTTGTCCTGTAAAGCCGTACAACCAGCTCAATCCGTATAACAAAATCGCAGACGCGAACGAGCCGAATAGAAAATACTTCATGCCGCTTTCGGACGAGCGCGGGTCATCACGTTTGAACGCCGCGAGAATATAAAGCGGAATGGTCGTGGTTTCGAGCGCGAGAAAGACCATGATCAAATCCGCCGCACCGCTGATCAAACACGCGCCGAGCGACGAGACAACCATGATTAAATAGAACTCGCCTTTACGCCCGATTCCAGTCGAATCAGAGGCGATTAACGCGGTGATCGCGGCAGCGAACAAAATCATGACTTTGAAGATCACCGCCAGCAGGTCGAAGCGGATCATACCGCCCCAATACAAGCCCGTCGTCTCTGGCGTTGGCGACCACACCGCGACTGTGAGCAGCGCCGTGCCAATCAACCCGACGGCTGTCACAATGGATAAATTACGACGTTGACTGTCAGGCAGTTGCAAATCCAAGAATAGGATGACGACCGCCATGACCGTCAAGCCGATTTCTGGCGCAATCGACGGCAAGCTGGCTAAAAAGTTGAATTCATTCATCGATTCACGCTCCGGTTACGTCGCCACGCCCAGCAACGCTAGTACCGGACGTAAACCGGTTTCCAGCATCGGCGCGATCAGCGATGGATAAATGCCTAACAAAATGAGCGGCGCACCCAAAAAGACCAGGATGAAGCGTTCGCGCAGCGTAATGTCATCGACATCGGGGTATTTAGCGCGGTCGAACTCGCCAAAAAACACCTGTCCTGTCACACGTAGTACGTATGCCGCCGTGATGACAATAGCGAGCGCCGCGATGATCACCAGTATTGCATAGTAATTCGTGAGCGAGAAACTCCCGATTTGCAGTACTGTAGTCGGTGATGCTTCCCACATGCCTTGAAAGATCGGAAATTCGGCGACGAAGCCGCTTAGTCCCGGCATCCCCATGCTCGCCAAGCCGCCAATAATAAAGGCGACGCCAACCCATGGCATGATTTTAATGAACCCACCTAAGCTGGGAATATCGCGGGTATGCGCGCGGTCATAGACCATCCCCACGCAGCCGAAGAACAACGCGGTCATCGCGCCGTGACTGAACATTTGTAAGCCCGCGCCCGTCATACCGACCAGATTCATGGTTGCAAACCCCATGCTGACCAAGCCCATATGACTGACCGACGAGAAGCCGATCACATACTTGAAGTCGCGCTGTCTGAAGGCGATAAACGCGCCGTACACAACATTGATCAGCGTAAGGAAAACGATCCAAGGCAAATGCGTGTGCGCGCCCTCTGGCATCAATTGAATACCGACACGCAGCGCAGCATACGCACCGACTTTCATCAGCACGCCTGCATGGATCATCGAGACGGCGGTCGGCGCAGCGACGTGACCATCAGGACTCCAGTTGTGGAACGGAAACACGCCCGCCAATACCGCGAAGCCGAGAAAAATGAACGGGAACCAGACATTGGCGAAGCTGATATCACCGACAAATGGCAGGTTAAACGCGCCATTTTCGGCGGCGAGCGTCAACTGGGTGATGCTGAAGCTGAGTTCGCTCGAATTCGCGGGCAAAATGCCGGATTCGACAGCGTTGGCGAAGATTTGCGCGCCATCGTTGACGAAAAACGTATTGGCTTGCAGTACCATCGCAATTGCACCGACCAGCGCGACCACCGAGCCAATTAGGATATACAGCGTCAGTTTCATCGCTGCATATTCTCTCAGCTTGACCCAGCCCCAGGTGGCGATGAGCAGATACATCGGGAAGATCGCCAGTTCATAGAAGAAGAACAGCACGAATAAATCGTTGGCGACGAACACGCCGAACACGCCCGATACCAGCAGCAAGAAGAACGCCATAAACTCACGCGTGCGGTCTTCGATGCGCCAGCTCATCAGCACACCCGTGACTGTAACCATGCCCGTAAGCAGTACCATCGGCGCGCTCAAACCATCGATACCTAAATGATAGGTGATGCCGAGGGCTTCCACCCACACAACGCGTTCTTCAAATACCAGCGTTTCGTCGTACATGCGGGTGGCGCTACTTTCGCCGCCTTCCGCAATAATCGCATCTTGCGCCGCGCGGATCATTTCGTGATTGTTGTTATACGAAATGAACGTGAACAAACCAAGCACGAATACTGCGAATGCCGCCGTGACAGCGATGCCCTTGATCAAATCTTTTTGCTCACGCGGCAAGAACAAGATGATCACCGCCGCAATGATCGGGATGAAGATCAACAAGCTTAGTACAGGAAATGAAACCGTTTCGACCATAATTCTTCCTTCGGGTTACGCCTGTACAGGGATGCCCATCATCAGCGACACCGACGCATTGATAACGCTCAAAATCCAGTTAGGGGCGATGCCTGTAATCAGCATCAACGCCATGAGCGGCGCGATAGCGACCAGCTCACGGAGATCAATTTCTAGCTTGTGATCTTTCCAGTGCATGTTGAACGGTCCATGCAGCACAGCGCGGATTCCCTTGAGGATGTAGCCGCCTGTGAACAACAAACCGAGCATCGAGATCACTGTCAGCGAGGTAAACACCGACCACGCACCGCGCACAATGAGAAATTCACTTACAAAGCCGTTCAAGCCGGGCAAACCCAGACTCGCCATACTCGTAAAGATGAAAATACCCCCCAAAATCGGCGCCTTGACCCAGAACCCGCCATATTGAGTCATATCGCGCGTGTGCGTCTTGTGATAAATGCCACCCGCGAGCAAGAACATGCCCGCCGAACTTAAACCATGATTGAACATCTGCAAGACCGCGCCGTTGGTGGCGAGAATAGCGTCTTGTATGTGGACGCTGCTACCCGTCATGTATGCTTGCCCATACGCCAGCGCCGCGACTGCCAACCCCATCGCCACAAAGCCCATATGATTGACCGAGCTGTACGCGACCAGGCGCTTAATATCGGTTTGACCGAACGCACTGTAGGCGCCTAACACAACGCCAAGCATCGCCAACACCGCGAAAATCGTCGCGAAGTTGGTTTGAATTGCGCCGAGAATATCGATCTCACCGACCCACACATCGGGAAAGAACGGGATGACAAGCCGCAAGAAACCGTACGCGCCCAACTTGAGCATGACGCCCGCCAACAGCATCGACCCGGCGGTCGGCGCTTCGGAATGCGCGTCTGGCAGCCATGTATGGAAGGGCCAGACCGGGACTTTGATGCAGAACGCGATGAAGAAACCCAGGAACGCCAGCGTCTTGACCGTTTGGATATCGACGCCTAAGAACACGCCGCCGATTTGCGTCGTCAACGCGGGCCATAACGCCGTGATCACACCGATGTCAAACGAGGGAGAACCCGCGACATAGCTCAGCAGCGCAGGGGTAGTTTCGCTCAGTGTTGCCACGATCTCGGCGGGGACGGTCGAGACCGACCAGCCTATCAACTGAATTGCCAACAGCATCCCCAGAGAACCGCCAAGCGAGTAGATAAAGAACTTCTTCGAGGCGTATTCACGCCCGTCCACGCTGCCCCACTGGTTGATGATGAAGTACATCGGCACCAGTGTCAGTTCGTAGAACAAGAAGAAAATCATCAAGTCCATCGCCGCGAACACACCAAACGAACCGGTGGCGAAGAACAAAATCAACGCCATGTGCATGTTCACGCGGTCATCGATTTCAAAGCTGACGAGAATAGCGAGCGGTGTCAAAATGCCGGTGAGCAGCACCATCGCAGCGCTAATGCCGTCGATGCCCAGATGCCAGCCAACACCGATAAGTTCGAACCAAGGCAGATCGACGACCATGCCGTACGCGCCCGTATTCATCGAGTTATACGCGAAAAAAACCACGATGCTTATCGCCGCAATCACAATTGAAATGCCGAGCGCGGCGAACCGTACCAGCCCTTTCATCTGCGATGGCAGCATCAGCAGTGCAACCGCACCCACTGCGGGCGCGGCGATCAGAAATGTGAGTATGTCGATACCGATAATCGTCATAAGTCCGCCTCTACGGAGAAGCTTGCAAAGCGCCCGTCGAGAGGGCGAAAAGGATACCAATCACCAATACGGCGATCATGATAAGGAGCATGTACTGCTGAATACGTCCGGTTTGCACGCCGCGAACCCATCCGCCAAAGCGCGCGATCAGTTCTGGCACACCGTCACCAACGCCATCGATCAACCATGCGTTGAGCGTCTTGATGAAATCACCGATCCATGTAAACACGCGCGCGATCAGATGAATGAAGCCGTCGATCACACCTTTATCCAGGAACAGATACGAGACCTGGCGACCAAACCACTGCGACGGACGCACAAAGAGGATAATGTACAGTTCGTCGAAGTAGTATTTGTTCTTGAGCGTGGTATGCACCGGTCCCAAAATCTTGACGAGCGGGTCGGGCTGCGCCGTAACGAGCGGCTTGACGCCGTACATCAGATAGCCTAATCCCAGACCGCCAAGCGCGACCGCGAACGAGACCAGCACAGGGAACAAGTTGAATGACAGCGTCGGTGGATGTACCAGTAGTGACCCCGCCATGAAATCATGGAATGGGTTGCCCCCTGACGAGAAAATCGCACCGAACAACGGGAAATCCGATGGGACGCCGACGAAGCCCGCGATCACAGCAAAAATCGACAGCAAGACGAGCGGCAGTGTCATGGTAAAGCTGACGATGCCACGACCAAGATTGGCGTGTTTAGCTTCTTCCGTGCGCGCGTCGCCCAGGAATGTCAGGCACAACTGACGTGCGGTGTAAAACGCAGTCAAGAACGCTGCCAGCGCCAGACACAAGAATACCAGCGCGTGTGGACCAAAACCTTCGGTCAAGCCCAACCAGGCTTCGGCAAGGATTTCGTCCTTCGACCAGAAACCCGCTGTAAGCAGCGGCAACCCCGAAAGCGACAAACCGCCGATCAGGAATGTGATGAAAGTGACGGGCATCGTTTTGCGCAGACCGCCCATGTTCATCATGTCTTGCGGGTCAAAGTGTACGTGTTCATGACTCTGTGTCCCGTGTTCGTCGAACGTGCCGTGCGCTTCGATGGCGTGGTCGTCGGCGTGTACGGGCACAATCGCATGTGCGTCGTGGGCGTGTGGGTCATCGCCACCGCCGCCCCCGTGTGCATGAGCATGTGCATGAACATGATGTTCGCCGTGTTCCATGCCGTGAATGACCGCGCCGGACGCCATGAACAACAGCGCTTTGAAGAACGCGTGCGTGATCAAGTGGAAAGCTGCCGCGATGTAACCGCCGATGCCGAGCGCCGCGACCATAAAGCCTAACTGCGAAATGGTCGAGTACGCCAGCACTTTTTTCACGTCGTTTTGTGCAACCGCAATTGTCGCTGCGAACAGCGCCGTCACCGAACCGACAATCGACAGCAGCATCAACGGTGATGTGAAATCGCCATCGTGCGGGTGACCGCCCGCCTCGAACAACGGATACATGCGGATGATTGCGTATACACCTGCCGATACCATCGCGGCAGCGTGGATCATCGCGCTGACAGGCGTGGGACCTTCCATCGCATCAGGCAGCCAGACATGCAGCGGGAATTGCGCCGATTTGCCAATCGTGCCGATAATCAGGAAGATGCCGATCAGACTGGCGGCACTAATCCCACCGAAAAGAATGGCGGGTGTTTCTGCCAGGCGCATCGCGATGGTTTCGACATATACCTCTTCATATACTTCTTCTTCACCTTCGGCGACTGCGCCTTCGCTGTTTTCGCCTTCGCCCACCAAACCGCCCGCGTCTTCGCGCGCAAACTGGATGACAGGTTTAGCAGCTTCGCCTTCACCCGCCGCTTCTTCCGTGGTGGCAAGTTCTGGGGCGGGGTTATACATGATGTCGCGGAAGTTGAGCGTCCCCGCTGATGCATACAGATAAACGATACCGAGCATCATAATGACATCGGCAACGCGCGTAGTCGTGAACGCTTTGATCGCGGCTTGGTAGGCGGATGGTTTTTCAAACCAGAAACCGATGAGCAGATATGAACACAAGCCCATGATCTCCCAGCCGAAGAACAGCAGCAGCAGATTATCCGCAACTACGAGCATGAGCATCGCGCCCGCGAACAGAGAGATAAGGCTGAAAAAACGCGCTTGACGCGGATCGTTCGCCATATAACCGAGCGAGTAAATGAAGATCATGACGCACGCGAACGGCACCATGACCAGCATAATCACCGTGAGCGGGTCAACCAGCACGCCCATATTAAGGCTCGAAATGCCTGTCGAAATCCATGCGACACTGCTTTGCAGTACGGTTTCGCCAAGATGATCGATGGCGAACGCATCGAACACGACGCGCAGACTAATCAACCATGCCATGACGATACCGCTCATGCCAACGATGATGCTGACCACGCGGCTGGTTGCCGTCACAACGGCGACATTCATCCCGTCATAATCGGGGTGATGACCGCCGTACTCACTGCTGGTCGCTGGAATCCATTTAGATCGGTTGGTCAGCAGCGTGATGATCGCGAAAGCAACGAGTGGACCTACCGGAATCAGCCACGGCAGATAATTAGGATTACTGATGAAACTTGCCAGGTCCATGTTTTTTATCCCCTCAGCACGTTCACGTCATCGACGATGACGGAACGCCGAGTGCGGTAAATCGAAATCACAATTGCCAAACCGACTGCCGCTTCTGCCGCCGCAATCACGAACACAAATGCAGCGAACGCTTGCCCCGACATATTTTGCGGGGTGACATAACGCCAAAATGCGACCAGGTTAATGTTGACCGCGCTCAACATAAGCTCGACACTCATTAAAATGGCGATGGCATTCCGCCGTGCCAGCACGCCATATACCCCGATGCAAAACATCCCGGCGGCGACAATTAAATACATCCACAATGGGATCATGCCAACGCTCCTAGTCGTCTTCGCGCGCGATGACAATCGCGCCAATCATCGCCGCCGTCAGCAACATCGATGCAACTTCAAATGGGAGTACATATTGATTGCCATCGACCAGCGCAACCCCTAAATCCTGCGTGGTCGCTACCAGATCGCTGACAGGCAAATTAGGATTAGTGCCACTGTTCCCCCACACTGGCAAAATCACACCCCCGATCAACAGCGTAAACAAGAGCACGCCAACCAGCGCGCTCGCCCACCATTGACCGTTGAATACCTCACGCAACTGAGTCATCGAACGCGTGAGCATGACCGCGAAAATGATGAGGATGGCAATCGCGCCGATGTAAACCAACACTTGCACCGCCGCCAGGAATGGCGCGCTAAGCAGCACGAACAAGCCCGCGCCGCCGAACAAACTGATGATCAAATAGATCGCGCCGTGAATCAGATTGCGGTTGGTGACGACGCCGAGCGCCCCGCCCAATGTAAGCAGCGAAAACACGAAAAAGACAATCGTTTGCGCGTTCAATTCCAACATGCCGCTTTTCCTTAAAGATGCGAATACGCTGCTCAACGTAAGGGCATGGTTTAACCATGCCCTTGACTACTTTCAATGCCGTGATTAATGCGCAGCCGATGGCACGATCTGTTTATCCTGCTCGACAGTGCGCAGCATTCGCGCTTGATCCGCCATCCGTTCGCGCCGCCCCTGATTACGCAGCATGTTCAGCACGATAAATGCCATGAACAAATTCGTGGCGAACAAAATCAAGCCTTGCGGCAAATTCGCGACAAAATCGGTCGCGTTTTCCGGTGACGGTGATAAGCCAACTGTTTGAACGATCTTCAACACCAGCGCCGTGATCAACACATTGACAATCGCTATCGGAACAAGAAACTTCCAGTTGAACGCCATCATCTGGTCGATGCGCACGCGCGGAATAGTCGCGCGCAGCACCAGTGTGAAGATATACGGCACGAGCGTTTTCGCCATCAGCCAGACGAAACCAAGCAGCGGTAGCTGTGCCACGAAAGGACCCGACCACCCACCCAGAAAGATGACCGCGAACAATAAGTTCGCCGTGAACGAGTGCAGAAATTCGCTTGCCATGAACAAGCCGAATTTCATACCGCTGTATTCGATGTTGTAGCCTGCTACCAGTTCGGATTCCGCTTCGACCAAGTCGAACGGCGCACGTCCGGTTTCGGCAAGATTGGAGATATAGAAAATCAACGCGGCGATGGGTGCGCTGACGATGAACCACATGCCCTGCTGCGCTTCGACGATGCCCTGCATACTCATCGTGCCTGCGATCATGACCGGGATCAACAGTGCCAAAATCATTGGGATTTCATAACTGATGAGCGCGGCGACGGCGCGAAACGCGCCGAGCAATGCATATTTATTATTGCTCGACCACCCCGCCATCATGATCGCCAGCGTACCAACGCTGCCGATCGCGACCACGTATACGACACCAATGCTTAAATCCGCGCCAATATGGATGGGGCTGTAAGGGATGACGCCCCAGACCAAAATCACCGACAGAATGGCGATGACAGGCGCAGCGTTGTAAATCAGACGATCCGCGCCGGCAGGGGTGATGTCTTCTTTGATAATCAGCTTAACGGCATCTGCGACATTTTGCAGCAGACCGAACGGACCGACGCGGTTAGGACCAATGCGGTCTTGCACACGCGCCGCAATTTTACGTTCCAGCCAAATGAACAGGATCACCAGAACCAACGGCATCAGCGTCACAATCAGCACGCCAATGATAATCGACAGGAACTGTGCCAATCCCGGGTCAGTGCCGCTGCGCACCAGGCACGGCACCATCGTTTCGATAATATTGATGCACTGCTGTGTTTCCATCGAATAACATCCTTACCAAACCTTATCGTCCAAAACGATGGGCGCTACGACCATTCAAGGGCGTTTTTGCGCCATGCGTAAATAAGCGCGTCTGAAAGCAAGAAAATGAACAACAGCCCCGCGCCGAATGCAAAGAAATCGAGCTGGTTGTAGGCGATTGCCCATGGGAACAGGAAAATCAATTCGACATCGAACACGAGAAAAATAAGCCCGGTCAGATAATACTGGACTTTGAACTGCACCCAGGTATCGCCGACGGTTTCGACGCCGCATTCATACGTCGCCATCTTGATCGCGTTCGGGCGTTTCGGGCGAAAAATCCATGAGACAATGAGCGGTGCGGTGGGCAGCACCCACGCGACCGCCATAAACACACCGATAAATGCCCATTCATTGACTACGTTCATCGCAGAAAATCTCCCGTAAAGTTGACAAGGTGTCAGCAAAAAAAGGAGCGATTGCGCCTTTTGGTACAAATGCCAAGAGTATAACACCGCGCGCTTATCGTGCAAAGAGCAGAGCGGAGCGGATGAAGCGGATTGTATCATGCGTCTGTGCGCTTTCACACAAAGTCATACGGCGCGCATTTGGTATAATCGCCTGAAAGCCGCGCTCGATTTGGACAGCCTATGAAGGGAAACCTCGATTTATGGTCTTGACCGTGTTCACGCCCTTCCCCGATCAATGGGATCAATTTGTGCGGTCTCATCCGCGCGGGCACGTTTTGCAGCTTAGCGCATGGGCTAATCTCAAGCGCGCGTTCGGCTGGCGAACGGAGACGATTGCGCTGGTCGAAGACGGACAGATACGCGGCGGCGCGCAGTTGTTATTTCGTCGATTGCCGGCACAGCTTGGCACAATGGCGTATATACCCATGGGCGGGCTTATCGATGCCCAACTTGATGATCGCGGACGCGCCGCGCTGCAAGACGATTTGTGGCGTGCCATCGATAAATGCGCGCGCAAAAATGGAGCGACCTTCTTAAAGTACGAGCCGAGCATCGTTCTGGATCACACCGCGCCAACGCTGACCGCGCTTGGTTTTAAGCCGTCGCCGCAAACGGTACAGCCGCCAAACACGATAACCATCGACTTAACAGGTGATGATGACGCGATACTGGCACGTATGAATCAAGGCACACGCCGCAAAATCCGCCAGAGTCAAAAAAATGGCGTGCGTTTTTACGAGGCAGCACGCACCGACGTAGAGAAATTCAACAGCATCGTGCAGGTGACGGGCGCACGCAATGAGTTCGGCGTGCATGACCCCGCGTATTATCAGAAAGCCTATGATCTGTTCGTGCCGCGCGACGCCGCACTGATGCTGGCAGCGCATGAAGACGATCCATTGGCGGGGGTATTCGTGTTCGCGCTCGGTGATTGGGCGTGGTATTTATACGGCGGGTCATCGAACGTCAAGCGGAATTTAATGGCGTCGTATGGGGTGCAGTGGGCAGCGATCCAGTGGGCAAAGGCGCGCGGCTGCAAATATTACGATATGTGGGGCATCCCCGATGAAGAAGAAACGGCATTAGAAGCCCAATTCGAGACGCGCGACGACGGCTTGTGGGGGGTGTACGGCTTCAAACGCGGCTGGGGCGGGCGCGTGGTGCGCTCTGTAGGCGCGTGGGATCGGGTATACAATCCATTGATTTATTCGGCATACAAACTGGCGGTCAAAATTCGTGCATCCGCTTTTGGTTGAAATCATCGACGCGCGCGACGCATGGAATGATGCGCTGCGGGCGCTGCCCTCCGCTCACATTCTGCAAACATGGGAATGGGGTGAATTTAAGCGCGTAACGACTGGTTGGCAGCCGACTCGACTCGCCTTCAGGCTTGAAGGTCGAATCGTGGCGATGGCGTCGGTCGGCGTGCGCTCGGTCGCGCGCCTGTTCAAGGTTATGGTCGTCTCGAAAGGACCCGCGCTCGCCTACGATGACGCGGAACTGACCGCGCACGTGTTGAGTCACCTCGAAAAGTTCGCGCGGCAAAAAGGCGCGATCTGGATCAAAGTTGACCCCGATGTCATCGTAGGCACGGGCATCCCCGGCGACACCACTGACCGACCCGACCCAACCGGGACGGCGACCTTGACGATATTATCAAAGCGCGGCTGGCGCTTTTCGGCGGATCAAGTGCAGTTCCGCAATACGGTCTCCATTGACCTCACCCACACCGAAGATGAGTTGCTCGCCGCGATCAGCCAAAACACGCGCCGCAAAATCCGCGTCGCGGAACGCGATGGTGTAACGGTGCGCGTCGGTACAGCGGCGGATCTCCCGATCTTGTATGATCTGTATCGGATCACAGGCGAACGCGATCATTTCTTAATCCGCCCGTCAGCCTATTATGAACGTGCGTGGCGGACATTCATCGAAGCAGGATTGGCGCATCCGTTGATCGCAGAAATCGACGGGAAAGCTGTCGCTCATGTAATTCTGTTCCATTTTGGGCGCAAATGCTGGTATTTTTACGGTGCTTCATCCAACGACCACCGCGACGCGATGCCCAATTACGCACTGCAATGGAGCGCGATGCGCTGGGCAAAAGCGAATGGCTACGCGATTTACGATATGTGGGGCGCGCCAGATATATTTGAAGAAAGCGACCCGATGTGGGGCGTGTACGCGTTCAAACGTGGTTTTCGCGGCAGTGTTGTCCGTCACATCGGCGCATGGGATTACGCGCCGTATCCGCTGCTTTACAGCGCGTATACCCGCCTGATGCCGCGCGTGATCGCGCTCATGCGCCGCCGCACCATAACCGAACCACCCCAAACCGACACGTAGAGGCGATCCCACCTGGTCGCCCTTTAGATGAGAAGGATGGAATATGGTCACAACCCGAAAAAGCACGCTTGACATGGAAACATACTATATCGACACAAACGGGGTCAGTCTGCATGTCAAAATGGCGGGACCCGCCGACGGTCAGCCTGTGATTTTGCTGCATGGATTTCCAGAATTTTGGTATGGCTGGAAAGCACAGATCGAATTTTTGGCAAACGCGGGCTACCGTGTGATCGTACCTGATCAGCGCGGTTATAACTTAAGTGACAAGCCCAAAGCGGTCGAAGCGTATCGGATGTATCAACTGGTCGCGGATGTGATTGGCTTGATCGACCATATCGGACACGATCAGGTTTATCTCGTTGGGCACGATTGGGGCGGCGGCGTCGCATGGGCGACCGCAATTCGTCATCCAGAACGTATCAAGAAGCTGGTGATTTTGAATACACCGCATCCGTCGGTGTTCTTACAACAATTGGGCTCGAATCCGCGACAAGTCTCACGCAGTCTCTATATGGGATTCTTTCAACTGCCGTTCGCGCCCGAAGCCATGTTGATGCTCGGTGATGGCATGGGTGCAGCGAACCTGCTTCAATTCAGCTCGAAACCCGGCACCTTCAGCGACGCCGATATTGCCGAATATATCAAAGCATGGAAACGTCCTGGCGCGATGACAGCCATGCTCAATTGGTATCGCGCCACTGGACGTAAACCGAGCAGCGGCAACCTGTCAAGCGGTGGATCCATCCGCGTCACCATGCCGACGCTGTTGGTGTGGGGGACAAAAGACATCGCACTTGGCTCAGAAATGGCACAGCCCAGCATCGATTTATGCGACGACGGACGTTTGATAACATTCAACGACGCCGGACATTGGATCGCGCACGAAAAGCCAAACGAAGTCAACGCGCTGATGGCAGAATTTCTCCAGTAAAAGCATCCATAGGGCAGGTTTGACATCTGCCCTACGTGACCTGTTTTTACTCGGCGGCGGTCGTAATCGTGAAGCTTATGCCGTCGCCCCGTCCGTAAACCTCTGGAAAGTACGCCTCGCTCGCTGTCGGCGGGATTACGCTGTATGTACCCGGCAGCCCAGCACGGATCGTGTACACAAATTCATATGTACCAGCAGGCAAATACGTCGCGTACATGACCACACGCTCGTCGCGGAACTCGATATTGCTGAAATACCACCAACCCCAGCCCGTATTGAGCGGGTCGTCGCGCTCGATTTCTGGCTGCGTACCGACTTGTGGGCTGATGTTCAGGTTCGGATCGATGGCATCGGTTCCCGCCGGGATCGGGTCATCGACGATCACGAAGTTGAGATCGGTCGGCGCGATGACCGTTAGGCGCACGCGGATTAAATCGCCAACTTGTGCGGCGCTGATCGGCGTATTGGTGTCGTCATCCGCCAGCGTATAACGGCGCTGCACGGTAATGCCATTGCTCAACGCTTCGACCTGATCGACGGGCAAAAACGCGCGAATATATGCGGTGTAGTACAGCGCACCGCTGCCATCTTCACGCGCAATCGTCAGCGTATTATCCGCCAACAAATCGCTGAATGGAATCGTGCTGTCTACAATCGGGCGCGACGGATCGGCAGGTGCTTCCCCAACAGCAAGTTCGGTCGCGTTCAGTAAAATCGTATACGCATACGTCGGTTGGGCGTCGCCTGTCACCGCTGACCAATCGGTCAGCGCCAGCAGTGACCATGCTGTTTCTTGCGTGGTCTCCCACGTATCGGCGGTGCGCGCGTTCATCAACCAGCGGATCACCTGCGGGATCAAGCCGTTTTCGGGGTGCAGACGTACCAGCGCGTGCAGTACCATTGCCGTGGTGCGCGTATTCGTGTTCCAGTTGTAGGCGTCACGCTGGTCTTCTTCCCAGTGCGCGCCGTTCGCACTGATGATTGCATTGGTCAACAGATCACCGAGCAGTACGTCGGCACGAGCAGTGTTCCCGTCGATGCGCGCAACTGTAATGGCAAGCAGTGCTTGCGCCCATTGCGCAAGCATAGAGCGATTTTCGTACAGCGTCGCGGTGCGCGCTACATCCGATGCACCAGCTTGTCCCAGCGCGTACAGCACGAATGCCTGACGATTTAACTGCCATTGCGGAACACCAAGACCTGGCACGATGAACTGCGTCGTCAGGTAGTTTTGTGCGTTGACGATCACCGTTTCTTCGACAGCAAATCCTTGCGCACGGGCTTCGATCAACGCGAGCAGCGCATACGCAGTCGTCATCGCATCGCTGCTATCGCGTGGGAACCAGCCCCATCCGCCATCGACTTTCTGCCACGCATACAGGCGCTGCAAGCCGATGCCGATTTCCTGACTGAACTGCTGACGCAGGGTATCGGTCATGGCGGGTAAACCGTTGAGGGCGCGATAAGTGACCACATTGACATAGGTTTGTGTAACAACCTGCTCCACGCCTTGATACGGGGTATTACGAAGCGCCTCCAAACTTTCGAGCGCACTTGTGATCAGCGACGGTTCGACACGCACACGCAGATCACCTTGTACCACCGGCAGCGCTGTCGGCAGTGGGATAGACTCGGTTGCAGCTCCAGCTTCCAGGAGCGCGCCGCCCGTACCGACGGTTTCCGGTACTTCATAGCGATAGACAGGGATGACACGGTTTTCGCCTTGTCCAAGCGCTGGACGGCTGGCATCCTGATAGAGACCATCCTGACTTTGTGTCGTGAAAATCAGTTCAACCGCTTCGACGTTCTCGATGGTGACATTCCAATCGACGCGGAGACTGCCACCCGCCGAGATTGTGCCGACTTGCGAAGACTCCTCAGTCAATATAAAGCCTGTACCGCTCACATCGACCACGACATCGAGCGGCGCGTCGGTGGTATTGTTGACGATTGCACCGAGCGATACTTGATCCCCAACCACGAAGAAGCGTGGGGTGACCGGACGGATCAAGAGTGGCTTGGTCGAAATCAATTCGTACGTGGTATCCCCAACCAGGGTTAACCCATCGTCGCCAGACGTGACCGCGCGCAAATCGAGCCGCCATGTCGTCAAGTTATCGGGCAGCGTAACATCGAATGCAGCGACGCCGTTCGCGTCGGTGACAAGCGCGGCATTCCAATAGGCTGTATCGACAAAATCCTCTCGAATATCAAAGATGCCGCCTTCGCCGCTGCCACCGCCGCCGCCTTTGATCGTATCCAGCACGGTTTGCGTCAATTGATCCACATTGATCGTCAATGGGGTCGATGTCCGCACGCTTAAATCTTGCTGTCCGTAAAAATACGGCAGAATCCGCGTGGTGTTCGGGTCAACCAATGTCAACACACTCAAATCGGTCAAGCCCGCGCCGATCTCGGCTTGTACGGGCGTGCCTTGATAATCGGTCGCTGTCACGGTGAACGTGACAGTATCGCCAGGACCCGCTTGTTCGACCGACGGTTGAATATCGAGCGTGATCTCTTTTTGCGCGGCATCGACTGCGATTTGAATCATACCGACGCGGAACGCCGCAACCGGGTTGGTCTCATCGACGCCTTTGACGATCACGACACTTACGTACACGTTCGGCGCGTAATCGGGTGTAATCGGCAGTTCGTACACAAACGAGTTGGTATCGAGCGTGATGCGTTCATACGACAGGATAGCGCCGCGCTCGATGCTGACCAGCGCTTCGACCGCCCCTTGAAACGGCGACGCGATCAAAATTTCGGCAGTATCACCAACTTCGTAAGCATCCTGATCCGCGACCAAATCGATGCGCGAACTGTTTTGCTGCCGCCACGCGACAAATTCGTCGCCGCTCACATAAATCAGCGTGGAAGCGGTGATCGCGTTGCCATCGGCGTCTTGTGTGGTCGTCGTCACCTTGTAAATACCCGCGCTCGGTGGCGTAAATGTGTACTGCGCGCGCCCGTTGGCATCGGTGATGACATCACCCTGCGTGATCGGCGTATCTTCGACTTCGGTCGTCCATACGGTACGTCCTTGATCGTCGCGTTCTTGCACGCTCGACCAACGACGGTCAACAACGGTAATATCGACCGCTTGTCCGGCAATCGCATCGCCCGACCAATCAACGGCGACAATATCGACGTTGGTCGGCTGCTGTGCCGTCGCCACATAAAATTCCGGCTTGACGCCGACGTAGATCAACCCCTGATGCACAATCACGCTGGTGCGTCCAGCGACGGCTTGTCCACTTTCGTCGGTAATCGTCGCTTCGATGCGCCAGTTTTGACTTTGCGCGTCATCTTCGAGCGCCGCCAGAATTTCGATGACGTACTGTCCATTAGCGTCGATCACGCCCGTCCCAGTCGCAATTTCGCCGCCGCCATAGCTGTAAAACGCACTCGATCCGGAGTCGGCATCAAAATCGACGAACGAGTAAGCCCCGTCGTCGCTGGTGAAATAATAGGGCTCGCCGATCACGGTATATTCGACCGTCGCATTTTGCACGCCGCCGCCGAAGAAATAACGCGCATCGACCGCCGCCCGAATAGCATCGCCTTGCGCGACCTGGTCGGTTTCTGGCGTCAATGTCACCTGAAATTCTGGCGCACGGTACTCCGCGACACGAAATCCGACCGACCCGGTTCTGCCGAAAAACTCGACATCTTCGCCGGGCAGCACTATCGCCAGTTGGTAATAACCGAGCGCAGCATCAGGCGCGAGCGCGAACGTATCGCTAAACGTGCCGTAGGGGGTGAGCGCAAGCGTATTTTCATACACGATGTTGCCCATCTCATCGCTGATACGCACCGGGATCGATTGGACATCCAACGGGGTGTAGCGCACATCGTCACGCAGACGCACCACGCCGCGAAAATGTACGGGCTGGTCAGGACGATAGATTGGGCGATCCGTATACAAATAGGCGCGATACGGCTGCGGGTAATAATTCGTGTTCAAACCGAAGCTGTAGCCTTCGATGCCGTCGGACCACAACGATAAGCCGATGCCGAAAGCGTCGCCTGTATCGACCAGCACTGCGCGTGGCGAGTATAAATCAGGCGTAAAAGGCAGGTCGGTCACGAAAAGTCCGTCAGAGTCAGTTGCGCCCGGTATCGTTTCGACGGGCGGAACCGCGTCATAAACCGTCAGCGACAGATCGGGAATCGATACCCCGGTTTGTACGTCGGTTGCCCATATCAGCAGTTCATCGGTCGCGGTTTTAAGCGTCAGATTGACATTGCCGACGATCAGGAAATGTCCAAGCGGTACGCCACCCATGAAGTCACGCGTTTCTGGTGAACTGGCACGCAGCAAGTACACGCCCGGTTGTAAAGCGCTGCCGTTGGCGTCGGTCACGTCGATGGGTGTTTCGAGCGCGGGCGTTTCGATATCGATGTAATACTCGTTCAAATCGCCTTCCGCAATCCACCCGGTACGCCCATCTTGCAGCGTGATTTGCCACCACAGATAGCCACCCGCGCAGGTTGCGCCGCCTGTGATCGGCAGCACATTGTTGGTGTACAACACTTCTAAAATATCGCCGTCGGGGGGTGTCGCACGCACGCGGATCGCATCGGTGATGACGCGAATCGAGTCACCGATTTGAAGACGCGATTCTGGCGTGCCTTCACACGCGACCGATTCCTGAATGATCGCCCCCAGATTGAGCAGTTCATAACGGCGTTGATTCAAGTCGGTGTTCGATGCAATCGACCAGGTACGCAGCAGACTGTTTGGATCGGGCGCGTAATTATTGACCGGGTCGTAATACAAGTCGCTGGTCATCAACTCGATGAACGCATCAGTCGGCACGCGGTACAATTCCAAGTCGATTTGGCTGACATTGCGGTGCGTCATGAACAGCCGTGTGTCGGGGTTATCAGCGTTATAAAAGCCGATGGCTCCGTTGGTTTGCAGCATGACATCCGGGTCGAAGGCACGTGTTGTATAGCGCACGACGGTTTCGGTCTGAATAGCGTTACCGTAAATATCTTCGATACCCGGTTGAATAGTGATGATGTAATCGGTACTCGGCTCGCTCGTAAATGCCAGCGTGTAGCTGTAATTGTAATCGCTGTAATACGTTTCAAAGTCGCGGAACGGTGCGGGATCAATGATTATGCGGTCTTCAATCGTGTCTACGTTCATCGGGGATTGAAAATAGATCGTAAAACCGCTGCTGGGATAGGCATCTGTTTGTCCATCAAACGGATCGGTCGTTCCGATACCGGGTGCATCGACGGTTGAAAATGAGGTTTCCAGAATCCCTGTCAAGGGCGCGCCCCCGCCCGGTGACGTGACCTGTCCGGTAACAAAGCCGACTGCATAGGTCGTAGCGAGCGCAAGATTGTCGTCTGGCGTAAAACGGAAACCGCTTCCGTCATCTGCCCATTCGAACGAACCAGCGACGGTTGCGCTCGTTTGACCCACGGGACGCACATAAAACGCCGCTTCGGCGCCGGCACGATCCACTGCCGACGAAAAATCGATCTGGATCGTTTCTTCCAGGCGCACGCCGATGATACCGTCATTCGGGTTGACCTGAGCGATGCTTGGCGCAGCGGTCGTAAATGACCACGTAAACGGCGACTCAAACGTTGCACCATCGACGGAGGTTAAGCCCGCCGGAACGGTGACGGTGTACGTTTGTCCACCTGCCAAGCCGGATTGAGGACGGAAGGTATAAATCGACGTATTGACCCATTCGCCTTGACCTTCGACGGGTGGATCAATCGTGATTGGCATCGGCAAGTCGCCCGTTTCTGCCGTGATTACAAGCGGCACGACTGGACGATTGAAGATGACGACGATCAGCGAGTCGGTCGTCAAGCCATCACTGCCGTCAGCGGGCAGCACGCTGCTCACTTGCAAAGCATCCACCAACGACTCTGGCGCAGGCGTCGCCTCCTGAGCCGCCGTCACCGACACCCCTAGTAATAAGCACAGCGCCAACAGCGCGATCCATGCACGGTGCATATGAAGTCCTATTCTCGTGGTTGAATATTCTACTTCTGATTATAGGACGTTTTGGGCGCGCCGTTTATGCCATGTGGCTGATCCTGCTTATAACGTAGGAATATAGGTGACTGGAAGTTGAAAAACTTCTTTGACAAGCTGCCAATGCAGCGCCGCGACTTCGCGGGCGACCGAAAAGATATACGTCATCACAGGCGGATTGACAGTCGGGCTGGTCGTCACATCGATTCCTTCAATACTAAAAATCCATTGCGCGCGTAGCAGATGATACGCATCGCTGACTACGATCACGTTACCCCATCCGTTGGCATTGAGGATATCGCGCGTATAGAGCGCGTTTTCTTCGGTGCTGCGGCTGCGTTCATCCAGATAAATCGCATCTTCTGGGACGCCATTATCGATCAGGACTTCTCGGCACGCCGCCGCTTCGCTGCGCGGTCGCCCCATTGTGACGCCACCCGTACAAATGACGACAGGTGCATAGGCTTGTCCCCAAAGTTCCGCCGCGTGGATCGAACGACGGAGCAGCGCCGGACCCGCCCGCCCGTCCGAGCGCAGCCCTGAGCCTAACACGACGATCACGTCGGCGGGCTGCGCGTAATCAGCTTGTCCGTAAAAGTGGATAAGTGTGACCAAGCCGATACAGACGAGGAGTTCGATCAATAACACAATGAGCAGAAAACGGGTGAGGGTTTTGAGGGGTCGTTTGAAATTCAATGGCGATCCTACAAATATGTGAGCAAATCAGCGCCATTATACTCAGGTGGATAAATAAGAAATGAAAAGGGCGACTGTATAGTCGCCCTTCATTAATTTATTGATTTAGCATTCCGAAAAACCGCACACTTCGCACTTCTTGCAGCCTTCAACGCGCAGCAGCGACATCGTGCCGCACGACGGACACATTTCTGCACCACGCGCATAGCCTTTTACTGAGCTAATCGCGCGTCCATTGCCGTTGGGTTCATGTTCGTCGTGCGCATGACCGTTGCTCAACGTTGGCGCAGTCACCGATGGCACATCGAATGATTCAATGGGCACATCAAACGTTTGCGCGAACATGCTCAACTGCTCGATACGGTCTTGCGGGAAATACTGATCCATCAGCGCACCTGCGAGCGCATCGGGCAGCGACGTGACACGTTTCGGTCCCATCCCAATTGAACGCGAGCCGCCGATCCCTTGCAGTTGATCGATGACCAACTTGAGCATTTGCAGACGATTTTGCGGCGCGGTCGTACGAAGTTGCAAACTGATCATACGTCCCAAGCCTTCGGCGTCGGCTTGCAAATCGCTGCCTGCCTTGCCCGGCGCGGTGATGAACACCTCGAATGGATAGCCATTTTCGTCACTGTTCATGGTCACGTATGCCGTGCCATATGGCGTCTTGCACACGACCGTCACACCATTGAGCTTGTTCGGGCGCGGATACACATAGTGCGGCGTGGCAACCTGTGTGATTTCGGCTGTTTCGCTTACGACGGCTTCGGCTTTTGGCAGGTCTTTCTTGAGCATCAAGACCTGTTCGTCACGGCTGCCGTCGCGGTAAACCGTGCCGCCCTTGCAGCCAAGCTCGTACATATACTCGTAAAGTTCGCGTGTCTGATCGATGGTGTAGCTGTTGGGCAAATTCGCCGTTTTGCTGATGCTTGAATCGACCCATCGCTGGATCGCCGCCTGCACTTTGACATGCTCGGTCGGGCTTAAATCCATTGCCGTGATGAAGTATTCCGGCAGTTCGGTCGCACCGGGATTAGCGTCGTACCATTCCTTGACGAGCGGGACTTGTTCCTCGTGCAAACCAAGACGGCTCTTGCGATAGTACACCCACGAGAAGAACGGCTCGATTCCAGTAGAAGTGTTCACCATGGTTCCGGTCGTATTGTGCGAAACGAAACCGTTGGCGATATAGGTGTGGTTATCTGGCACAGACAAATCGTAGGTATGCGACTCGCCATCTTCAATGCTGACAATCTGGTCAAGAAACATATCCATCGACACCAGTTCACCCAAACGACTGTTCATCATCTGCGGATGAGTCGTGGTCATTTCTTTTACGAACTGCTGCGTCAACGCACCATTGCTCACCAACCCCGTGATACGTTGGCGGGTGTCATTGTTCAACCCTTGCGATGTCGCGTAAAAGTTTTGCAGAAGTGGTATGTTATCGATGCTATCGCCACGATCCGAGATCGCACCGATTTGTGCAGCTTTGGCGCGCTTGCGCTCGCTGATGAAACCGATTTGTTCGACAAATTTGACGACTTCACGACGATTCAATAAGCGCAGTTCATAAATCGGGCGGTCGCCATAGCGGTTTTCTTGTTCTGGCATGGTTCGCAGCGTTGCGACGATGCCCAAGCCTAGCAGTGCAATTTGCATCTGCTTGACCAGCGTTTGCGACGTGCTGACATATGTCACCGTCCCACGAGAGATGCTGCCATCCGTCTCGAACAAACCGCGTAAGAATGGCGCAACAATCAAACGTCCACCTTGCAGCACCTTGGCAGGAATGAATGCGCCAGCCGCGCCTTCGCCATGATTACCACTTGGCTTAAGCATTCCGTTTGCTTCTAAGAAGCGGCGAATGTAGTAACCTGTCAAATTGACTGTTGAGCAACCGACACGCTTTTCAATACTCACATGACGATCACCCCAGATCGAACGGAGTAGCGACGGAATATAGTCAAGCAAATCGGCGTCTTTGTCTGCGACAACGATATGCATTCCGCCGCGTTTTTTGGTATACCCATCCCCCATATACAAACCGAGCATTTCGGCAAATTCTGGCGTCAGCCTGGTTGGGAGTTGGCTTAATGCGCGGTTACCTTGCGATACAGGTGTTAGGTCGACAATATCGCCATCGCCAAGCGTATTTTTCTTCATGACTACCGTATCGCCAGCTTGCACTTCATCCATGCGCCGCCATACGTAGTCACCCGTCGCATCGATTACACGAATGCGGTGATTATGCGTCGCAGTGATGCTAAATCCGCGTTTGGTCGTGATTTTCTTGACCGCCGCAAATCCATTGATGAAGAAATGCGATGTTTTACGCAATCCAACATCGGTATGCACATCACGTGTCATAATCTGCCACTGCATTCCATTGACATTACCCATCGCCCCAATCGCTTGCATCCCTGTGCTGGTACTGATCAGCGTATCCGGTGCAACGCAGCCGGTCGGTGCTTGCGTCAAGAGCGTGACATTCCGAATACCCTGCTCACGAATTTTCGTGCGTACATCGTCCGGCATTGTCTGCATAAAACCGCTTTGCAGAAACTTTTCCGCGTCGAACATCGGGAATGCGCCTTTTTCGGACGCGAGTTCTGCTGATGTTTCATACGACGCCCGCGCGATTAGCGAGTACAGTTTGTCGATGAACGCAACCGACTCGTCGCTGCCGTAGCGGATACCAAGCTTGATCATGAGTTCTGCCAAGCCCATGTTATTCAGCCCAACACGGCGTTCGCCGAGCTGCTGATTGGCGTTTTCCTCGAAGAAATACGGCGTCGAGTCGATCACATCATCCAAGAAGCGTGTCGCATAACGCACAGCCCGATCCAAGTCATCCCACTTCACATCTTGGTTGGCATCGTCGTAGAATTTGGCGAGATTGATCGCGCCAAGATTACAAACCGCCCATGCTGAAAGTGATTGCTCGCCGCATGGATTAGTAGCGATCAATATACCATTACTATAATATGAGCTATTGCTCATCTTATTGGCGCGTTCGCGGAACCACACCCCCGGTTCGGCGCTTGCCCACGCACTTTCGATGAGCGCGTTCCAAATATCGCGCGCTTTGACCGTCTTATAGGTGATGACCGGATAGCCCTTGCTTTGCCACAGTTCAAGCTGACCATCCCATTCGGCATCATACGCTTCATAATGCGAATCCGGAAAGAGCAAATCCCAATCGGCGTCCGCTTTGACCGCATCCATAAACCGATCCGAGATGCCGACGCTGATATTGGCGTTGGTGATTTTTCCGGCGGTGCGCTTGCTGTTGATAAAGTCATAGATGTCTGGATGCCAGTCGTTGAGGATAAGCATCAAAGCGCCTCTTCGACTCCCGCCTTGCTCAATCAACCCGGTGACGAAGCTGTACAGCGCCCCCCACGAGACCGACCCGCTCGACCGACCGTTGACGCCTTTGACATATGCATGGCGCGGACGCAAACTGCTGATGTTGATGCCGACGCCGCCGCCGCGCGACATGATCTCGGTCATTTGGCGCAGGGTTTCGATGATACCGCCGCGCGAGTCACGGGGGGATGGCACAACATAGCAGTTATAATATGTTAATAATTGGTCTGTACCAGCCGCCGCCAAAATCCGTCCTGCTGGGACGAACTTGAAGTCATCCAAGAGCCAGCGAAATTTCTCCGCCCATTCCGCGCGCAGTTCGTCGCTCGCTTCAATTTGTGCGATCCCGTGTGCGACGCGATCCATCATTTGCGCTGGGTCGGTTTCTAAAGGTTTATCGACATTTTCAATGTCGCGTGTGACAACTTCGCCATCCAGCAGTTCTATCGTTATCTGCTGTCCATTGATCTGCGTAATCTTGCCGATTTCACGCTGCCCGGTCGTGCCGTTGACGACTACGATAACCGTATCACCAATCGTCAGGGTGGTGCGATTCATATCTTTCTGGGCATAGCGATCCAGAAAAATCTTATAACCCAACTCGTGAAGTGCATTTTTTGTTGCTTTGATTTGAACCATGCTGTAACCTCTCGAACGGACGAAAACACTCAAAGAGTCGTACAAAGAAATAAAAGCCATCGCGTGCGACGTATTGGCGCAAGCGGTTCGTTAACAGCCGACTTTTTTCCCAAATTGGGGCATTGAATAGAGGAAAACCGTTCGTTTTTCGTAAAGATAAGTTAACACAACGCGATGTTTTTGTCCACTAGAACATAGGTTCAAATCGGTTAGAATTGCGTTCGTTTATATAACATCTTTCCCACATTTTCCGCATCAACCCACATTGTCTCTAAAACAAAAACGGGGACTCGAAAGTCCCCGTTTCAAGTCGTAAATCCATGTCTGTTTAACGGCGACCTTTATCGCGGTTTCGCAAAAAGGTCGGAATATCCATATTTTCTTCTTCGTACACGCGCGATGTGAAATTTTCATTCCCGTTCGGCGCGGGTGCAGGTTGGCGCTGCGGCTGCGGTGCAGGCGGCGTCTGGTGCTGCGGTTCTGGTGCGGCAGGTGCGGGTTGCTGCGGTGCAGCAGGCACTTGATACTGCGGCATCTGACGTGCAGGCTGTTGGGTTTGCGCCGGGCGCTGTGCTTGCGCGGTCGGGCGATAACTGACTTGTTGATCCAGTTTGCGTTGTACGCGGCTGGTCTCAAAACCGGTGGCGATGACGGTGATACGGATTTCGTCACCCATCGATTCGTCGATTTGAGCGCCAAAGATCAAATTGACTTCGGGGTGCGCACTTTCTTTAACAATCGCCGCCGCTTCATTGACTTCAAACAGACTCAAATCGGGTCCACCCGTGATGTTGAACAGAATGCCGCGTGCGCCGTCGATGGTAACATCGAGTAAGCTGCTGCTAATCGCGGCTTCTGCCGCACGCCGCGCGCGATCGTCGCCTTCAGCACGACCCACTGCCATCAATGCCGCGCCGCCTTCGCTCATAATCGTCTTTACGTCGGCAAAGTCGAGGTTGATGAGCGCTGGTACGGTGATCAATTCGCTGATGCCCTGAATACCTTGACGTAACACATCGTCTGCCAGCGAAAATGTTTGCTGGAGGTTCATGTGCTTGGTAGCGATTTGCAGCAACCGATCATTAGGAATTACGATCAGCGTATCGACCTGGCTTTTGAGGGCTTCGATGCCCGCATCAGCCGATTGATGACGCCTTGTGCCTTCAAACGTGAATGGACGGGTGACAACGCCAATGGTCAGAGCACCCAATTCCTTAGCGATCTGCGCCACGACCGGACTAGCGCCCGTACCCGTGCCGCCACCCATGCCACACGCGATGAATACCATATCCGCGCCGCGCAGCACTTCGTACAGTTCATCCGCGCTTTCTTCGGCGGCTTTGCGACCAACTTCTGGGTTGCCACCCGCGCCTAAACCGCGCGTCAGTTTATCACCAATACGAATGCGCGTTTTCGCTTTTGCTAGGTTGAGCGCCTGATTATCCGTATTGATAGCGATAAACTCGACGCCGCCCAATCCTTCGCTGACCATACGGTTGACGGCGTTCGTACCACCACCGCCTACCCCTACTACTTTGATTGTGGCGAAATTTTCGCCCGGTGTGAGCATATCCATGAAATGCGACCCTTCCCGTCAATGCCCGAATGTTACATAAGCGTTAGATGAAGGTCAATTGTAATACGTTCGCCGCCGCGCGCAACTATTACCAAAGTCTGTGGTGCAGTTTAGCCTGTTCTACCTGCGATCAAGCTCATCGTTCGCCGTCATCCGGCAGCAGTCGCTTGAATAAGCCGCTTAAAAAGCTGGTCACTTTTGCAGGTGAACCACCGCCGTTCGTCGCGGGCTGTGCTGTCGCTACCGCGTCCATTTGCAGCCCCAGACGCAGCAAACCGACGCTGGTACTATACGATGGATTACGCAATAAATCTGCCATCCCTGTCAGCCGCTCGGGTTTTGCGACACGGACTGGCATCCCGAGTATATCTTCTGCCAGTTCACGCAGACCGGGCAACTGCGCGCATCCACCCGTCAAAACCATACCCGCGCGCAGCAATCCATCATACCCCGACCGTTTTATCTCGCTGTGAATCATTTCGACCAGTTCTTCGACGCGCGACTCGATCACCATCGCCAGATCACTGCGATGAAATTCTTGGGGCAAACCTTCACCAAAGGGCTGTACAAGAAACGTCTCCGCCGCATCGACTTCGCGTTCGATGGCATGCCCATGTTCGAGCTTGACGGCTTCCGCCACATCGAACGGGACATGCAGCAGATGCGTAATATCGTTGGTGATCATATCACCGCCGACACTGATCACGCCGCTGTGCCACACCGTACCTTCAATGAAAATCGCCAGGTCGGTCGTGCCGCCGCCAATATCGACGAGCACACAGCCCATCTCGCGTTCCTGCGTGTTCAGCACCGCGTCACCACTCGCCAATGGATTGAGGATGAAGCGGTCAGGGTAAACCCCCGCCGCCTGCACGGCTTGTTCGAGATTGGCAACGCTTGTCGATGACGCCGTGATGATGTGCGCTTCAACTTCGAGGCGAAATCCATGCATTCCAATTGGCGAGCGCACGCTGCCTTGTTCGTCGATAGAATAGCGGCGCGGAATCACATGCAGCACTTCGCGGTTGTGCGGAATTGCAATCGCGCGCGCTTGATCGATCACTTTGTCCAAATCTTCAGCGCGCACCCCGCGATTTCCGACCAAGCCAATCGTGCCACGACTGTTGATCGACGCGATATGATTGCCCGCTACACTGATGAAAGCGCGCTCGATTTGATACCCGCTCGTCTTTTCGGCTTTATGCACCGACGCCGCAATCGCGTTTGAAAGCAGGTGAATATCGTTCACCACACCCTTTTTCATGCCACGTGCGGGTTCTAAGCCAACGCCGACGACAAAAATATCGTCAGCGCGCACTTCGCCCACAATCGTACAGACTTTCGTCGTACCGATGTCAATTCCAACTACCAGATCGTTCATAGACCGTCGCTTCGCCTGCGTTTCAATCTGTTCACCGCCCCAACGCGGTGTAATAAGGCGCGTCCGGGTTAATAACGTTGATCACACGCGCCTGAATGCCGCGCATTTGTAAATCATCGACAATCGCATTGTATATCAAAATTTTTTCTGGCATATCCGCGCCATTGCCAAACCACGCCTCCCACCCGCGCGAGTCGGTGTAGCCTAACCCAGTCGCCGGTAAATAGCGCAACTGTGTGATCGTTGGCAGCAACGCGCGCATTTGCAGCGCACCATTGACAATTTGTGGGTCGATGGGCTGCGTAAGCAAGTCGTCGACTTCCGCTACAACCACGAGCAGATCGTCGCGTAGACCGCGCTGCTGCATCGCGCGCCCTTGCAGATCAAGCCAGGTCGCGGTTTCGCCTTGCTGCCACAACAGCGCTGGCTCACGTTCCTGGATCAAGACTTGCACCATCGGCTCGTTCCAGCTCACATAAACCTGTGCATCGGCAATCGTCGGCGATGAGAGCAAATTGCGCCGGACTTCCACCGGATCAATCCAAAACAGATGTGTATCCGCAATGCCCGTCAGTTCATAGACTTCATCGACGGTCATAACTTCCAGCCCGCCCGCCGCGATGCGATGCACATAAAAACTATCTGAGATGAAAAAAATCACTATCAGCACGAGCAGACATGCTACGACAAACCCGCTCACGTAGCGCCAACGGATGAACGCACGCCCTTCGACATGTTCTGTCGGGCGATCGGCACGCTTCTTCGATGCATTGGCGCCACGATACACGGCAGGTTGACGCGTCCTGCGCGGTTCCGGGCGGCGCGATTCAGTTCGATCAGGTTGGCGCAGGCGTGAGGTCATCAAATCGGCGCGAGATACCCCTGCCTTTAGGCATGGGGAGGGATAGCGCCTTGCCCTTTCTTATAGGTGTACCCGTCTGAGTGGTGTATCCCCGCAGGGAGACCGTTTTTTAAGTTACCTATGGAAAACGGTCAAACCTGCTCCGCTTGCGCGGGGTAAAGTTCACCTCGACAATGTTATGCGGTAGTTTAGTGTGAACGACACTGTTTGCTCCCAAGCATTCTGTTTAATCGTTCACCACAGCGTTCGGAACTGGTGAGGCATTCCGTAGTGCCTATGTATTTACCGCTAACGTAGCCCTTGCGGGCTGAGTCTGATAAGCATTAGGGCTAAAAGCCCCCGCCTTTAGGCGTGGGGATGCTTACAAGTCCGTTTCAAAACATTGGAAGGGCGAGAGTGCGATCCGCCCGAACCTGGTCATGTTCGATACGGGCAATCATAACATGAAGCACTTGCACGTTGCGATGGGCGGTTGCATTCCTACCAATCTCCAACCCATTCGATCTCTGCTTCTAACACGACGCCTGTTTTTTCCGCGACGATGCCGCGCACATGACGGATCAGCGCGTCATAATCGGTCGCGGTTGCCTGCCTGACATCGGTATTGATGAAAAAATTGGCATGGACAGGCGATACGCGCACACCGCCTATCGTATAGCCTTTCAAGCCGCACAGTTCGATCAAACGTCCGGCGTAATCACCCGATGGATTTTTGAAAATGCTGCCCAAACTTGCGCCTGACGGCTGGGTGCGCTTGCGATACACGATATGCTCATCCATGCGCGCCTGTATCGCGGCGGGGTCATCGAGCGTAAACATCAATTCGGCAGAGAGCACCAAAAAACGCCTGTCGGCGCGCTGTTTTAAGCTGGACGTTCGATATTCATAAGCGAGTTGGTCACGATTCAGCGTGACAAGTCCGTGTTCGGCGTCCATCACGTGTACCGCGTGTACATTCGCCGCCATATCACTTTTGTGCGCCCCCGCGTTGTTCACCACCGCGCCGCCCACTGTACCCGGCACGCTTACCGCCCATTCAAAACCGCTCAGCCCCCGCGCCGCCAGCTTGTGCGCCAGCACTGTCAGCGACATGCCAGCAGAAACGGTGAGCTTTTCACCTTCGATATGCAAATCGTTGACTTTATCGATCACGACCAATCCGCGCACGCCCCGATCACTGACCAGCACATTCGCACCGCCGCCCAAAATCCGCACGGGCATCGCTTCACGCCACGCCGTCGTGACGACCATCATCAAATCATTTGTGTCGCCGCGCGCGTTATACAGCCAATCGGCGCTGCCGCCCAAGCGCGCCGCCGTATATTTCGCCATTGGCTCATCTTTGAGCAGTGTCACGTTGGGTAAAATCTGTGCAAGGTCGATCATGCAGGCTTCTTTACAGACATAGCTTATGGATGCTTAGCGCAATTGGGCGGCTAAAAATAAAGTTCCCACGTCGGGCGCATCACCCGCGCTCATGATGATGATGATGGCAGGCGCGCCGACCGTCTCGATCAAAAAATCGGCGGCGGCGTCCAGCGTAGACGCATAGTGTACGCTGGGGTGATTATCTGATAACGCCGCCACAAAACGCACCGATGTAACATCCGCAATGGGTCCTTCGCGCGCCGCGTAAATCTCTGTCACCACGACATGATCAGCATCCACAAACGCTGTCAGGTAATCACCCCATAAGGCTTTTGTACGGCTGAACGTATGCGGCTGCCACACCGACCACACTGGACGTTCTGGATAACGCGCTTTCGCCGCCGCCAAGGTCGCGCGGATCGCAGTCGGATGATGCGCGTAATCGTTGATCACGAGTACGCCAGCACGTTCACCCATCACTTCAAAGCGCCGCTCCGCGCCGTTAAAGCTCGCTAGAGAATCGATTGCGCCTTCCAGCGTAAAACGTTTTTGTCCGGTTTCAAACCATGACAGCACAAACATCACCTGCAGCGCGCCAAGCGCATTGAGCACATTGTGCGCGCCAGGTCGGTTGATGCGTGCGACAAGCGGTGTCTCCGCCAAACCAAACACAGTTTCATCGCCTTCAAAATGGATATTCGCCGCGCTTTTCAACCCATACGTTTGTAATCCAAGCGCTGATGCTTCCACGCGCGCACGCAAAGCCTGAACCCCTGGATCATCATCACATAGAATAGTGCAGCAATTGCCAATTGATGAATGCGTGACAAACCGTTCGAACGACGCCATCATATCATCGGGCGTCTTGAAAAAATCGGGGTGATCCCATTCGATATTGGTGATCACCGCCAGATCGTAGCGCAAACCGTGAAACATATTGTCATATTCATCGGCTTCGATGACGAAAAACTCGCCGCCGCCCGCGTCCGCATTGGTATTGGTGGTACTCAACACCCCGCCGATGATGTATCCCGGCTGCAACCCGCATGTGATCATCATGTGCGCGATCATGCTGGTCGTCGTCGTCTTGCCGTGTGTCCCAGCGACCGCAATCACAAATGGCATCTGCTCCAGCCCCGCGCCGATCACATCCATGATGATGTCAGCACGTTTATAAACCGGAATATTTTGTGCCCGTGCCGCGTCGATTTCCGTGTTATCCGTGCTGATTGCCGATGAGACGATCACGACATTTGCACCATCGACATTGCCCGCTTCGTGACCAATCTGAATGATCGCACCGTCCGCGCTCAAACGCTCGGTTAGCACGTTTGCGATGCGGTCAGAGCCAGACACGTGAAATCCACGTTGCAGGAGTATACGTGCCATCGCGGATAACCCGACGCCGCCAATACCGACAAAATGTACACGCATTGACTCGTTTAATTTATTTCTTAATATTTTCATCGTGAGTAATCTTCAGGTTTTTTATCGAAGGCAGTTGGTATTGGGGCGGCAGCGCTGCCGCCCGTATTCAGAATCAGTGAATCACGAAACCTTGTTTTTGCCCTCACCCTAAATCCCTCTCCCTCAGGGCGAGGGACTTCAAAAGCGTGCTTTTCTCCCCTTCACCCTCAGGGAGAAGGACTTCCCCTACCGCGACGATTTTTCACCCCCTTGCCCTGAGCGAGAAGGGCAGGGGGTGAGGGCTGAAAACGAGGGCTTGCGTAAGGTGAATGGTTAAATCAGAACCAGCACAATCACAAACAAAATAATGACCGCGACCGCCAGCAAATCGCCTGTACCGCCACCTAACAAGACCAGCGGCAGCAAATTACGCGCCTGGTCACTCGGTGAACCGGGCGAGGGAGCAATGATATACGGCGCGAACGGATATTCATTGATATCCATGAAATACCACAGCGACCCCCAGATGAGGTAGCCGTTGACGAAGCCGACGATGCCACCCAGAATACCTTCTTGTAGACGGTCGCGTCCTTCACGTGCACGGCGCACATCGTCGCCCATGATCGCGCGCTGCTGATAAGCAAAATACACGATTACAATAAAAATCAGCGCTTGTACAAAAAAGACTTGATCGCGGTTAACACCCGCCAAAAGCGTACCACGCAGCAGCGCATCGAATTGATACAGCGCGAACAGACCCAGCACAATCCCGGCGGTCGAGATCAATTCTTTGTTCCAGCCGCGCAAAAAGCCGATGAGCCCGAAGAAAACCGCCATGAGTACCATGACAGCAGATAGTTGGATCATGCTTGTTCCCCTGAAAGGCGTAGAAGTTCCCGCGCAACATTCCACGCGCCGTCCGACGGCATTTCGTCCCCATCGGGCGCGTGTTGGGTCGCCAATTCCTGACTTGCCGCCCGCATCGATTGTAACCGGATTGGCTCATCGATCAACAAGGTGCGTAACAATGCCATTAACTCGGTTGGCATGGCTTCATCGCGCAGCACAATCGCCGCGCCATGCGCCGCCAGATAATCGGCGTTGACCTTTTGATAGCGCCACGCATGTGGATACGGCACCAGTACCGACGGCAGCCCAAACAATGGAAATTCACCGAGTACGCTGGCACCGCTTCGACTCAGCACCAGGTCGGCACAGGCAAACGCGAGCGCCATCTCGTCATACAAATACGCATATGCATGATAATGGGTTGTCAAATCAGGATACTGCGTCGTCAGCGCGTCACGCGCATTCGCATCCTGTTCCCAATCCAGCGTCCCAGTCACATGGATGACCTGGATGGGATGCGCGAGCAAATCAGGCAAAAGCGCCATGAGCGCCTGATTGATCGAGCGCGCGCCGCGACTGCCGCCGAATACCAGCAGTGTTTTGCGTGATGGATCAAGCCCAAAATGTGCGACTCCGCGTGCGCGTCCGTCACCCTGTGCAGCGTCGATCATGCCACGCCGCACCGGATAGCCTGTCAAAACCGTTTGTCCACGCGCAAAATATGGCTCGCTCTCATGTGCGGTAATCGCGACACGGTTAGCGATATGACGCAGCACCTTGATGGTTAAACCCGGCTCGATATCGGGCAAATAGATCATACTTGGCACGCCAAAGACACGCCCTGCCAACGCGACAGGCAGCCCAACCCATCCGCCCGTCAACAGCAGCGCCGATGGCTTGCGCCGACGCATTAAGCTGATCGCCTGAAACGTGCCAATGACCACTTGCACGAGACTAACGATGGCTGCTGGCAGCGAAACGCCATGCAACGGACCTGAACGAACTTCGTCATAATGTTCAAATGGGAGATGGGCGGCTTCGACCAGTGGACGCGCAAAATCTCCTACGCCGCCGACGAACGTCAGCGCGACATCAGCGCGACGCGCGAGCATCGCCTCAGCGACCGCCAGGGCCGGATAAACGTGACCACCGGTTCCCCCAGCCGCGATCATAATTCGCACTCACGTTTCTCCCTTCAGGCGCATTCGTTCTGGCAGTCATGCGCGAAATACTCAGTAACAACCCCGCACCCGCCATGACCACAACCAGCGACGAGCCGCCGAAGCTCAGGAACGGCAGCGAAATACCTGTCGATGGGATCAGGTTGAGCATCGTTGAAATATTTAAGAGCGCTTTGGTGGCGATCCACAGTGTGATCCCACTTGCCAGCAGCGAGCCAAACATATCCGGCGATCGTCGCGCCACCTGCAAGCCGCGAACCACAAGTACGACATAAAGCAAAACGACGAACGACGCACCGACTACACCCAATTCTTCTCCGATGACGGCGAAGATGCTGTCAGTATGCGGCGCGGGCAAAAAGCCGAATTTTTGCAGTCCTTGTCCGAGACCGCGCCCAAACCAACCCCCGTTCAAGAAGGCGATGATCGCTTGCTGTGCGTGATAATTTGTCTCGGTCAGGTCGGTCAAACTGGCGACAAACGTATCGATACGGCTGTTGGTGTAAGCCAGGCGCTGGCTAAAAATCACGGCACCTGCGATCGCAATCGCGCCGAGCGTTGCCAGTTGGGTCAGGTTTGCGCCTGCTAAAAAGAACATGACGCCGCACACGAGAACAATTGTTGCTGCCGTGCTCAAGTCGGGTTGCAGCGCGACCAATACGACGACGATCCCCATCAACACCATGAACGGGATCAAACCGAATGTGAAGCTGCTCACTTTTGTCCGCTTTGATCCAAGCCATGCTGCCATGTAGATGACCATCGCCAGTTCCGCAAATTCACCCGGTTGATACGACCCTTGAAAGAAAGCGCGCCGCGCGTTAAACGTATCGTCACCGAAGATCAACACGGCGACCAGACTTCCAATCGTACCGAGCAGCAAGATAACCGCGAAGCGTTTGAGCAGCCGATAATCGATCAATGTCATGACCACGAAAGCAGCAATGGCGATCACGACGTTACGCACGTGTTGCATAAAGATTACAGTCGGAGCACCGAACTCCTGATAGCTCCAGTCGAAAGTCGCGCTGTACACCATCATGGAACCGATGGCGACGAGCAAAACGACAACGACCAGAATGTAGCGGTCGATCATTGAAAGAAGTCCACGACGCGAGGCAGTACGATCCGGCACGAGATCGGGCGTTGCCGTGCGCATCCCGCCGCGAATGATCGGCTGCGAGCGTACGCCGACAGGTAAATCGAACTCGGCGTCGGTGAATTGTGGCGCTGCTGATTGATCCGCCATCGTTTGAACCTTCATTCACAAATTTTGTCACAGTATAGCGCAAATCCTGCCACGCCACACGATGACTACGGTCAGGGTCCAGGGCAATCGCATCAAAATTTCTGGGAGTTCATTAAGCGTCAAGAATGCTCGTAGGGGAGGGGCGATGTCTCCTCCCGCTATAAAAAGCACGGGCGACCACACGGGGGTGCCCCTACACGCCCGCTCTGACCTCGATACAACTATCCGCTGATTTTGATGCGTTTGCCCTACGCACCACCCAGGTCGCCGGATACGTGCCGAAAAAGCCATCCAAGACGATGTGTCTCACTTGGACGGGGAGGATGATCTGGATCGTGGCACGCATCCGTCTTGCCAGCAGGGTCAATTCGGGCGAGAGCATGGGCGCTGTTTTGGCGTGACTCTTGCTCCCTTGCGGTCGTCCCCGTCCCCGTTTCGGCGCGGGTGTGACTGTTTCAGCCGCTTTGACCGGGAGACGCTGCTCGACCCACAGGGGATACGCCCGGCGGTGTTTGACATCTACCAATGAGAGTGCCGAAAACGAGATGGCGGGGATGGGGCGCTGGGCCAAACTTGAATAGAACTGCCCTAGACCATGCGTCATCTGCCAAGAGATACACCCCGTCACGGTCAAGTAAATGCACCCGTACCACCGTCATAGCACCTGCCCCCACTCGATGGGGGTCTGCATCCACCGTTGCAGCATTCGACAACTACCCCCGGCTTCTGTCCAGCGCGACAGTCCCAACGTCGTCACTCGTCCCGACATGCACAGCATCGCTGCGACCATGTGCCGTAGTTGGCGTAACGTCGTCGGCGAGAGGGAGGATACAAGGCAGTGCGTGAGTGCTATAATTTCGCTCATGGGTTTTCTGGTCGTGTGGTGTTGTGAGAGATTCCACTTTACCTGAAAACCCTACTTCTTTATGCCCCCTTTTTGGCACAGGTATTGATCACCAAAACACATCAGCTAATCACAGGCGGGCGCGGCAGATACAACTCCTGCCCCACGAATAAATCGTTCGGGTCGGCTAGACAGTTCGCTTGTGTGATCTCGGCGATGCTGCTGTCGGTTTGCGACGCCAGCAATCCCATCGAGTCACCGACCTCGATAACATAGCGTACCCACCCTTCAGGGATGATGCACAGCTCGCCATTTTCACCTGTGACGACAATCGGCGTCACATCAGGACGCGGGGTTTCTTGTGGGCGCGGCGGAGTCGTCGGCTGTGGCGTCGGCGTCGGGCGCGCCGTCGTCAAATTGCACGCGCTGACCAACAGCGCGAGTAAGCACACGAGTAGGGCAAATCGTTTTGTGTTCATACCCCTATTTAATCATAGATTGCGTTGCGCGCGCCAGTCACTTGGGTAAAAACTCATCACATTCCCTTGCGACTTTCTTTTCTGCTTTGCGCCTTTGTTTTTCCTCATTCCGGCTTTTCTCCCTCCGGCGGCTCGGTATGAATCGTCACGCGCGTCACCACCGGGTAATTCGCTTTGATCGTCGTCTCTGCCTCCTCCGCCAGCCGATGCGCCTCCTGTACCGTCGTCGCTTGATCCAGCCCGACATGCAGTGTCAGCGCGCAGCCGTCCACCGTTTGTATCGCGTGTAATTCATGCCACGCCGCTTCGGGATACAGCCTCGTCAGCAAGCGGATCACGCGCGCGGATAAATCATCGGCGGCAGGCGCGGACGTATCCTCGATTTGTATCCCCGCGCGCGGCTCGATATGCGTGATCACATCGTGCACATCTGGCAGCACTGAACGGACTTGGACTTCTAAAGCCGTTACTTGCGCGTGCGCTTCCGCCAATGTTTGATTGGGCGGTACTTCGACATGCATCTCCATAATTTTCCCGTCGCTTGTCTCGCGCACGATCACCTCATGCGTCGAAAGTCCGAGCGCGTCGGCTTGCGCCCGTGCTGCCAGCGCATAATCGGGTGCAGCAGCATCTTCTGGCGGCGCGAAATGCACCTCTATCTCCTGTACACCATGCAGCTCTGCTGCCAGTCGTTCGCGGATTACGCCCGCCAGCACTGCCGCGTGTCCAGCAGTCATTTCTGGCGGTACTTGCACGTCGATATCGATAAATGCTGCGTCCGCCGTCCCGCGCGAACGCGCTCGAATCACGCGCTCGATCCCTGGCGTTTTTGCTGCCAGTGCCGCCAGTTGCGCCGGGTCGTAGGGCGCGGTATCGACCAGTACCCCGCCCGTTTGCTGGATGACGCTCCACGCCGCGCGCGCGATCAAGACGACGATGATCAACGCCGCCAATGGGTCAGCCCACGAGAACCCCGCCGCCGTCAGCCCCATGCTGATCAGCACCGAAATCGTCACCAACACATCCGCGCGTGTATTCGCTGCATCTGCGATCAACAGTTCGCTTTTCAGCCGCTCCCCTTCGCGCCGTTCAACGGTGCTGACGACCAGATTGACGATGAGCGTCGCGACCAGGACGCCGAACACCAGCGGCGTTACGGTTACGGGCTGTGGACTTGTCAACCGTTCGATGGCGCTGCTCACGATCTCCCACGCCGTCACCAACAGCAGTATCCCGACGCCGAGCGCCGCCAGCGTTTCGTATCGGCGGTGTCCATACGGATGATCGGCGTCAGCAGGTTTGGCGGCGATGCGGTTGGCGACAAGCGCGATCACATTGGCGGATCCATCCATCAACGAATGAAAGCCATCGGCGGTGATCGCTACCGCCCCGGTCGTCGCGCCAATCGCAATCTTGCCAACCGCAACGATCACGTTCAGCACCAATGTCACCCACAACACACGGCGCACACGCGCACGATTTGCCTCTTGTGTCATCGACTGCCCCACTCTCGTTTTACTCACTTAGTCACCTTACGCAAGCCCCTCATTTTCAGCCCTCACCCCCTGCCCCTCTTCCTCAGGGCGAGGGGTGAAAAACCGTCGCGGTAGGGGAAGTCCTTCTCCCTGAGGGAGAAGGATTTAGGATGAGGGCAATCTGCGTGAGGTGAGTTACTTACTAATTATCACGAGCGAGTAATTTTTCTTCCTGTAGGAAGTATTTGGAAGTATGTCACACTGCCGCCTTTGCATCTTAGGGTGCGTCACCCCGTTTCGACAACCGTGATCTCTTATGTTCGGCGCGTCGAAACTAAACGCACACTCCCGATGTCTATCTACTCTAGGCTATACTTTGCGTCAGTCTGCACAGGAAATCCGGTTATGGATGCGTTTCAGTTCGTCCCGTTTCTACTCGTTGGTTTCGCCGCGTCGCTCGGTTTAACGCCGATCTCGCGTGTTATCGCCATCCGTTTGGGCATCGTCGATAAACCGAATGCGCAGCGCAAAATCCACGTTCAAGCCACCCCGCTTATGGGCGGTCTGGCGATCTACGCCGCACTCGTCATCTCATTGGTCTTATTCAGCCCACCCCAGCACATCGTCGAACTCGCCGCGGTATTGAGCGGCGCGGGCGTACTTGCCGTCGTCGGTTTGGCAGATGACCGCTACAATTTGGGTATCGGCGTGCGCCTGGTCGCGCAAACTGTTGCGGCACTGGTCTTGATCGCGGCTGGCATTCATATCCGGCTGCTCGGCGTGCCGCTGTTTGATTATGCACTGACACTGTTATGGGTCGTCGGCTTGACCAACGCCATGAACTTCATCGACAACATGGATGGCTTAGCCGCCGGACTTGCCGGCATCGCCGCGTTATGCTTTACGCTGCTCGCGTTCAACGAAAACCTGTCGCTCGTCAGTTCGCTGGCAGCAGCATTGGCGGGCAGCGCAGTCGGCTTCCTGATTTACAACTTCAACCCCGCCAGCACGTTCATGGGCGATATGGGCGCGCTCGTATTAGGCTTTATCCTGGCGGTCTTGGGCATCAAACTGGAGTTTGGCGCGACGCCGCTCAACATCTCGTGGATGGTGCCGATTCTGGTGTTGGGCGTCCCGCTCACCGATATCGCGCTGGTCGTGTTCACGCGCTTGCGCGAAGGACGGTCGCCGTTTCAGGGTGGCAAAGACCACACCTCGCATCGCTTGATGAGCATGGGGCTTAATCAGCGCCAAACCTTGTATGTCTTATACGGTATTGCGATCCTTTTTAGTGGGATCGCCTTTTTAGTCAGTACACTAGAGACAAACATGGCGTTCGCTGTCGGGCTGGTCGGTTTGAGCAGTATGGCGGCGCTGTTTATTTTTATGGTGTGGGCACGCGGCAAATATCAAACGCAGATTGCACCTCAACGCGGTATTACACCGCAGTAAAGCCTACGAACAGCATGACACCACACACTTACGTCGTAACAGGTGGCGCAGGATTTATCGGGTCACATCTGGTCGAACGTCTTGTCCAGGATGGGCAGCGCGTGCGTGTGGTCGATAACTTGATCACGGGCAAAAAGACCAATCTCGCGCATCTGCCTGCCGACTCGTATGAATTTTTCGACGCCAGCATTACCGACTTAACGGCATTGCGCGAGATTTTTCGTGGCGTTGATTATGTACTGCATCAAGCCGCGCTGCCCAGTGTGCCGCGCAGCATCGATGACCCGATCACCACCCACGAGATCAATGTGACTGGCACACTCAATGTGCTGGTCGCCGCCAAAGAAAATGGCGTCCGGCGTGTGGCGTATGCGGCGTCGTCGGCGGCGTATGGCGATGTCGAAGACGAGTACAAAGTCGAAACGCTGTCCCCGCGTCCGCTCTCGCCCTATGGCGTCAGCAAACTGGCGGGCGAGTTTTATTGTCAGACATTCACACAGGTCTACGGGCTTGAAACCGTCGCGCTGCGCTACTTTAATGTGTTCGGCGCGCGCCAGGATGAAACCAGCCAATACGCCGCCGTGATTCCGCGCTTTGTCATGGCGATGCTGCGCGGCGAACCGCCGTTGATTTATGGCGACGGCTCACAGTCGCGCGACTTCACCTATATCGATAACGTGGTCTACGGCAATTTACTCGCGTTGACTGCGCCAAACGCCGCCGGACAAGTCATGAATTTAGCGACCGGTGGGCGGATCACGCTGCTTGAACTCGTCGAAAAAATTAACACGCTGCTCGATACCGATGTTCAGCCGACGTTTCTACCCGCCCGCACGGGTGATATCAAACACAGCCGCGCCAACATCGAAAAAGCGATTGACCTGCTCGATTTTCATCCCGTCATCGATTTCGATGACGGCTTAGCGCGCGCCGTCGCGTGGTATAAAGCCTACTTTGCGGCGCACACGGGTTCGTAATGAGGTTCGCGTATCCAATGCGTATCGCAGACCCTAAGCTTTTCGCCATGCCCGTATGCTTGCGGCTGTGCGTTAAAAGTTTGTTTTTAAACACACCTTCGCAGATTGCCCTCATCCTAAATCCTTCTCCCTCAGGGTGAAGGACTTCCCCTACCGCGACGGTTTTTCACCCCTCTCCCCTTGTGGGCTGAGGGATTTAAGGATGAGGGCTGAGCAGTTACGAGTCCCCCTAAAATTGCGGGGCTTTTCGGCGAAATTCTAATGATTCTCAGCCAAAAACAGCCGTATACTGCAACCTGTTGTTTTAACGTACTTTTTATCGTGGGATAGCCCACAAGGAGGATTTGGTCCGGTTGGACACGTTTCGTCTGAACTCGACAGTACAAAACCCGTTGTTAGTCACCCCCGCTCTGGTTCTCGATTTCGAGATCATTTCACACACCTATGATCGTTTTATCGACTCCTACCGTACCGATGATGTGCAGGGTTTGATCTATTACGCGATGAAGGCGAACGCCCATCAGGACGTATGTGATTTGCTCGGTCGTAAAGGCGCAGGCTTCGAGATCGCATCGCTGCCAGAATTAGAAAAAGCACTGGCTGCGGGCGCAAGCGGCGATCAGATCATTTGCAGTAATCCCATTAAAAGCCCGGCGTTCTTGCGTCGGATGCAAACCGAAAATGTGTATGCCGTCGTCGTCGATAGCGCTGACGAGATGGAAAAGATCGCTAAGTTCGCGCCGGGTATGCGCGTCTATGTGCGCCTCGCCGTCGATAATACGGGCAGCGTGCTGCCGTTGGCAGGCAAATTCGGCGTCGATGGCGCGATGGCGCTCGATCTGTTCGATCAAGCGCGTGATTTGGGGCTGGAGCCCATTGGCTTGTCGTTCCATGTCGGGTCGCAGTGTTTGAATCCACAAAACTGGGTCAATGCGATCCATGCGTGCGGCGATTTGTGGCGCGACGCTGAAGCGCGCGGGCATCGCTTCCATTTCCTGGATATTGGCGGTGGTTTCCCGGCGGGGCATTATCACACGCCGAGCATCCCGACCATTGAGCAGATCGCGCTCGTGGTCATGGCGGCGTTGGAAGCGTACATCCCCGCGCGTGCTGATCTGATGTTCGTGCTGGAGCCGGGTCGCGGCATGGTTGGCGAAAGCGGTCGCTTGGTCGCGTCGGTGACGGGCAAAGCGATTCGGCGCACAGCGGCAGGCGACCAGACATGGTTGTACCTGGATGTCGGCGTATTCAACGGCTTGATGGAGACCTACGAAGGGTTTCCGCCTGTGGTGCGCGTGCTGGAAAATGAAGATCGTCCGCTGATGAGCTACACGCTGGCGGGTCCATCGTGCGATAGCTGCGATGTGATCGGGCGGCAAATTCAACTGCCGCAACTGGATACAGATGATCGAATCGTGTTTTACGATACGGGCGCGTATACCAACGAATACGCGGCGGCATTTAACGGCTTCCCCATTCCATCGGTGACAGTACTGCCAGCCTTGGTCGAAACGTTCGTTCCGGCTTGACTGCCGGGCGTAAGAACGCCAAGTCTGAATTAATTAATGAAGGGCGGTGCGCGCAAGCGCGCCGCTTTTTTTGTTTACAAACATACAAGCTCGCTTATAATGCGTGTAACCGAGACGAAAGATTTTCCTTATGAGTGACCAGATTACATTGACTGTACCTGATATCGTTACGGAACGGGCGCGACGCATCGCCGAAACGACCGATCAAGCGGTTGAGCAAGTTTTGATTGAACAATTACAGCGATTATCACCGCTTTGGATGCTGCTGCCAGATAATGAACTTGCAGAAATTGAAGCGCTACAATTTTTATCCGATGACGCCTTATGGACGATGGCGCGCGAACAACTTCCAGCAGATGTGCAAAAGCGAGCGCACGAGTTGATGGAAAAAAATGCTCGACTTAACATAAATGAAGACGAACTTATTGAACTCGATATGTTGGTTGAACGCGCTGATCGGGTCATGATGCGCAAGGCTGAAGCGGCGGATCTGCTTCGTAAACGCGGACATCATTTTCTGCCAGTCGATTTTTTAGCGGCACATGACTAGTTTTTCTTGGGGACGTATACGCGTCCAAGTTTATCAACAAGCGAATGGGTGCTGTGAATATTGTCACACTTGTGAAATCAATACTGGACAGACTATGCAGGTTGATCATATTGACCCGCAAGATGAAGATGAATTAGAGAATTTGTGCCTGGCATGTTGGAATTGTAACAGCAGTAAACACCGAGCTGTAAGCGCATTTGACCCTCAAACGAACGAAATCGCGGCGCTTTTTAATCCGCGACAGCAGCAATGGTCAGATCATTTCGAGTGGATTGAAAACGCGATTCGTGTACAAGGAAAGACGCCGACTGGTCGGGCGACGATCGAACGGTTGAAAATGAATCGTCCTCGTTTAGTGATTGCACGACTAAGGTGGGTTAAAGCAGGTTATCATCCGCCTGAATAGAGTGACCGTTAAACTGATAAGCGAAGACGTATACGCGCGCCGCTTTTTTGTTCATGCGCCAAACAACGCGTCGATCTTGAACATCACACCCAAAAGGGGCGATGTAAACGACCCGCCTGATGCAAAGCCGCCGACGCGCCGATACACGGCGTTTTCCAGCGAATAGACTTCAATCGTGAGCGCGACGGGTTCAACGATCCAGTATTCGCGCACGCTGTGTTTTTCGTACAGGTCGAATTTTTCGACTCGGTCGCGGCGTACGCTCGATGGCGAAATGACTTCGACGATCAGCGCGGGCGCGCCGTGCCAAAAACCGCGTTCGTCGAGGCGGCACGATGAGGTTTCAACCCCAACATAAAAGACATCCGATTCAATGTAATTATCGTCGTCCAAATAGACATTGACGGGCGCGAAACGTACGCGATCCTTCGAGAGCAGCGCACGGAAGGCGCTGTAAATATCGCCTATTGCGGATTGGTGCGGGTCTGTCGCTACAGTCGTTACCATCTCCCCGTTGATAAGTTCGACAATATCGAGATGATCATCACCGATGAGGCGGCGGTAATCATCGACCGTGAGCTTAGTTCGTGCCTGGTCGGTCATGGAGCGTTCCTCAATTTGTATAGCTGTTGATTATAAAGCAAAAGTCTTTTTTGCTTGCCGCCGTTAATTTACAAACCTTTCGACTTCATTGACACCAATTAGCGTTACAATAAGTGAGGTTTTTTCTACTATCAATGTTGATCCTATGAATCCAACGCCACCACAGCACGGATCGAACTCGATTATCCCTCGGTGGATGACGCTCGTACAATCGGTTTTCAGCATCATCGAGCTGATCGCCGTGATCATCGTTGGGGTTTACTTGATCAATGATGGACATCCGCCGCCGATCTTGATCGCTTTTGGCGTGCTGGTGTTTTCGATCTTCGTGCAAGGCGTGATGGGATTTAAAGGTTTGTCGTTGATGGTCAAGCACAACGACAGCATGAGCGCGGTGGTGCAAGAACAGGTTACACGCGAGACACTGTTGGTCGCCAGCGAGAAAAGTCTGCGCACGTTGTTAGAAAATACGGATATTGCGTTCATGTTGATCGACAAGCAGTATAGACAGTTGGCATGGAACAAAACGACAGAGACACACGCACGCGCATTGGGTGCGCTGCCTCCCCAACGCAACAGTTCGATACTAGACGCAATATCCGACGAACAACGGACGGGTTTTGAAGCGGTCTTCAAGCAAGCGCTGGCAGGCATATCCGTGCGGTCAACGTATACCTTCGCCAGCGTTGAAACGGGTGAAACGCTCCATTATGAATGGCGTTACAACCCGGTTTATGATGAAGACGACAAAACTGTCATCGCTGTATGTGTGATGACCGACGATGTGACCGAGTTGAAACGCTTAAAAACCCGCGCTGATGACGACGAGATGCTGTTCCGCGAAATCGCGGAGCATATCGGGCTGACGCTGTGGGTGTACGATTTACGGTTGAACAAGTATTTGTATGTCAGCGCTGGCTACGAGACCATGTTTGGCGACAGCCGACAATCGCTGTTGGATGATCCAGAAGCGTATCAGCGCATGATTTATCCGGCGGACTTGGCACGTCAGCGCGAGGCATTACGAAAAAGTCTGAGTGGTGAGGGTGATTACGATACCGAATATCGACTGATGATGCCCGATGGACGAATCAAATGGGTGTGGGCGCACGTCACATCCCTATTAGATGAAGCTGGCACGCCATTGCGCAGCGTTGGTATAGCGCAGGACATCACACATATCAAACAGGCGCAGCACGACGCGCTTGAATTAGCGATTGAACGTGAACGCCGTCGGCTGCTTTCAACGTTTATCCGTAATATTTCACACGAATTCCGGACTCCATTGGCGACCATTCACAGCGGTTTATATCTGCTTGGCAAGACCAATGACGCTCAAGAACGGTTAGAACGTATTCGGCGGATTGAAGAACAAGCGATCAACATTATGACGTTGGTTGAAGATATGGTCGAACTGACGCGCCTGGAAAGCGAAATCGATCTGTCGATGCAAAACACACCCATGACGCCGCTGCTCGAAATCTGCTTCAATGCGTGCCTGCGAGAAGCTGAAAGCCAACAAATCGATTATCGCGCCGAAATCACGCCCGATTTGCCGCTCATTCCAATCGCGCCGATTCAACTTTCGCGCGCGATCCGCAATCTTATTATGAATGCGCTTCGGTATACCGAAGCAGGCGGACGGGTGATTTTGCGCGCTCATACAACCGCGACAACGCTCTTCATCGTCGTGGAAGATACAGGGGTGGGCATCGACCCCGTTGAGCACAAACGCATCTTCGAAGCATTTTATCGCGTTGAAGCCGCGCGAAATACAGCCGGATTCGGGCTTGGGCTGCCCGTTGCGCAGCGCATCATCGAACTGCACGCGGGCGAACTCAGCCTGGAAAGCACGGTAGGCGTGGGCAGTACATTTACAATCATGCTGCCGATCAACAAAGTCGATGCACAAAACGATAGCCAAACCACCCTGCCATTTACGCCGCTGTCACAATGATCGGTCGGCTGTTGGTGATGATGATCGTGTGTTCGTACTGTACAGCTACCTTGCCATCTTTCGTCTTGAGCGTCCATTTATCGGGCGCGGTGAAAATTTTGCCTTTGCCCGGCGTCAGGAACGGTTCGAGCGTGATGACCATGCCGTCGCTCATCAGGGTGGTCGCTTGACGGTTGAAATGACTGGGAATATTGCGTGGGTCTTCATGCAGCTTACGCCCGATGCCATGACCGTTCAATTCACGGATGACGGTGAAGCCGTTTTGATTGGCGTATGCCTGAACCGCTTTGCCAATCTGGTTGATTGGTTTGCCCACCTGTACGGCATCGATGGCGATTTGTAAGGCAGTTTGTCCGGCTAGACATAACTGCTCGGTGGCGACCGTGACGGGTGGCACGGGCTGCGACCAGCCAGCATCCGCATAATAGCCGTTGAGTTCTGCCGATACGTCAACGTTGACAAGGTCACCAGGCTGAATGATACGTTCAGCACGTGGAATGCCATGTGCGACTTCATCGTTGATGCTGACACACGTTTGGGCAAGAAAGTTATACGATAAAATCGGCGCTGACCGTGCGCCGTGCTGATGCATAACCGCTGCGCCGATAGCATCGAGTTCGAGCGTGCTGATGCCAGGATGGATGGCGTCGCGCATGGCTTTGATCGCCAAGCCGACGACGCGCCCCACGCGGAGTAAGCCCGCGATGTCGTTAGGAGAATCGATGGTCATGAAAGTTTGCCAGTGTGATTTAGGGGCGAAAATGAAATTTGAGTATAAAGGCGAAAGTTAAAAGTTAAAAGGTGAAAATCAGCAGTGTGCGCGGGCAGGATTGGGACTCGCCGACATCAACTTAAGGATCATTGCGTAAGCATAGCGGTGGGTTTCAACCCACCGCGGCGGCGCTTAACTTGGGCTACTCATTGTCTTGAATCGACACGGTGACGCGGTTATTTGGCTGCGCGCCGTTGAACGGCGAACGTTGATCACTGCTGGTAACGCGAAAGGTGATCACGGTTTGATGCGCACCTTCTCTAAGGGTATCGTCGATGACACGAATCCCAAAACGACGCCCTGTTTCCCAATTGCCGTTGTCCAGCGTACGGGTGGTCGGTTCGATATTGACCTGTGCCGCGTCGAATACAGGTGTGATCGTGATCACCTCGCCTTGAATGGGCGCGCGGTCAAGCGTAATGACGAACTCGCCAATCCGCCCGCCTACGGATTCACGCAGGTTTTGCGCGGGCGCGCTGACATGCAGCACGCGGTCTGGTGCAAGTCGAACCGCCGCCTGGGTTGGGACAGGTGTTGGCGGCACCGCGCCTGATTCAAATGCGCCCAAATCGCACGCGCGCCCGGTTGGGCGGACAAATCCGCGTTGATCGACACGCAGCGGCGCACCAGCCTCGCCAAAAACTGCCACAGTAAATGCGGGCGGATACACGCATGAATCAGCGGCATCGATTGCATTGCTGGAAGCGAGCAGTGCATTCGTTGGCGTATCGCCACCCTGATCCGATGCGATTAACACGACGCCAGTCGCCTCATTGCGCGCATCTGGGCATGGCAGCCGCCCAAGATTATTGTCGCCTTCAACCATCACCGTACTGGCGATGCGGCAGTCGGTAGTATTGCCGATGAATACCGAATTTTGAATACGCACAATGCCATCCAATACAGTGAGCGCGGCATCCGTTTGGATGTTTCCGGCGAGCGTGACATGAAACAAGTTCAGTTCCCCGCTGCCGACCAGCACTGCGCCCGCGCTGCCGTCATCGGCACGGTTGGCGCTGAACGTGCTGTTGGCGATAGTGACCACAGCGCCATTGATCAACCGCAGCCCTGCGCCTTCGGGTGGCGTATCGCCGGCACGCACGAGGACGCGATTACTCAAAAATGTGACCCGATAAAGTGCCGCCGTGCCGCCGATCAGGTTGATCGCGCCGCCGCGTGCGCCTACGGTATTGGCATCGCTGCCATCGACCTGATTATCGCGCAGACTCGTATTGATCACGTTGAGCGTACCCTGATTAGAATGAATCGCGCCGCCAACATCGGTCGCCGTGTTGTCAAAGAGGCGGCTGCGGCGGAGAATCAATGTGCCACGACCGACGGTGATCGCGCCGCCACTGACGGCGGTATTACCCGATAATTCGACATTGAAAAGTGTGGCAACGGCATCAGCACCGACGAAGATCGCGCCGCCTGTTTCTGCGCTGCCGTTGATGAAGCGCACATTGTTGATCATGACATCGGGTGCGTTAATCGTCATGATGCGCGCCTCGCCGCCCGCGTCGAGTGTCAGGTTAGTACCACCGTTGATCGTCAACGATTTGCTGACGACAATTTCGCTGTTGAGCGCGATGACGCCTTGCACTGAGACACGGATAATATCACCGGGCGCCGCGGCTTGAATGGCAGCGCGCAGCGAGCAGGTATCACCCGGACACGTGCCGTCGTTATCGCTCAGCGTGGTGACGATGATTTCGGCGGCTTGGGCAGGGGACGCCATGCCTATCAGGAGAGAAAAACATATGAACAACAGCATGAAACTGCGTATACGCATGGGGATATCCTTTAATACGCTGATGGAAGATACCCAGACCATAACCCAAAGATCGACGTGACATACTCCCCACGCCTAAAGGCGGAGGCTTCTACCCTCAGCGCGACTGCGAAGGCGAACCTTCGTCTTATCGTTGCTCCGGTAGCACAGCGATGCCCCGCTGTGTTTGATGTTAATTGCGGCATTGTGGT